>JAEIGA010000931.1_pt1 | contig 43777 bp, 33 predicted proteins | sample 9270691 | NCBI WGS metagenome assembly JAEIGA01 (sample SAMN17057246, study PRJNA624740) | gut metagenome | biome: biome; isolation source: fecal sample | host: Bos grunniens | place: China: Xizang | collected 2019
GTTAACGGCTTGATGTCCGTGAGGGTATAGTAGCGTAACAGAGAATAACCGCCCGAAAGGGTAAGGGTGAAAAGGCGGGGTAAGAGCCCACCGCGAGGGCAGCAATGTTCCTCGGCAGTACGCCTTGTGGGTTGCAAGGTTATGTATATCGGCAATTAAGGGTTGCTCGCCCGATGCCGAGGGGTAAACCGCTAGAGGCGTCAGGTGACTGCCGTCCAAGATAAATGATGAACTAAAACAGAACTCGGCTTACGGAATCTGCAGTTATGAGGCTGACCGCTTGGTCAGCCTCATTTGCTATTAGCCGTTAGCCTTACAGAAGTACAGACTTCGTCTGTGTGTTTATTCGGATTTAGGATGCTGCCACAAGGCAATGAAAGAGAAAATATCCACCAAAGGTCAAGCTCGCTTGCAACCAAAGGTGGATATTTTCTCTTTCAATTCACAGCAGCCCCAACAGCCAGCTCATAAGCACACCGAAGTAGTTACCTACGGCATATCCAACTACGCCGACGCTTAGTCCTGTGACGATAATATTTTTATTATTCATAGCGGCGGCTGCCATAGGTACAAATGGCGGAGAGTTGATAAATGCCACGGATGAGATAACCATCGCGTCGGCATCTACCCTCATAGCTCTGCAAAGTAGGGCGTGGAGTGCCAATGATAGAAATACTGCGACGGTCAAAAAGGCGAATTGGTTGATGCCGCCAGCGATATTAAGGTTTGAAAAATCTGCCATGGAGGCTATTACCATACTGAAGATATAAATCAGGTAAATTCCAATATCATAGCTTGCTGTGAGTGCTTTTATTGGCTTGATGAATGAGCAAACAACGCCCAGTGTAGTTAGTAGTAGAATAAAAACTACCATAAATAGTCCCTGTGGCATCAGAATTGCTACGCCACCGCTTATGGCTGCTACTAGTAGCGTTACGCCGATAATTTTGAGTAGTTGCTTTAGACCAGCCGAGGTGAGTAAGATGTTGTATGGGTTGCTGTTGTTGCTTGAACTATCTGTTATTGTTGTATCGTTCTTTACTATTGTTGGCTGACCATACATGCGACGGAAAAGTCGGATGCCCAGAGTGAAGAGAAAGACAAAGTAGCTGAACGAGATAATTATGTCGTATGAGTTGATGAGGATATAGCTCTCACTACTGATGTTGAATATCGCCTGTAGTGCGGCTGCGTTTAGTGTGCCGCCGGTATACATACCCGAGATAATTCCGCCCACCTCAGCTCCTTCATTGATTTTGTGTCCAAAAAATATGTAGCCAATAGCTACAGCAAGGGCTACGGAGATAAAACCACTAATACAGAGTTTTATCTGCAACCTCGCCTCGCTCTTGGCAAAGTTGCATCCGTATAGCATCATTGGAATGGCCAGCGGAATGAGAATGTTTGGCAAAAAGTCCTGCAAGGTAGCCATCTGCTCTGTCGCTAATGGGGTGTTGCCCATAACCATTCCCAGCGCATAGAGCACCATAATAGGGCCAATTTTGTTGATGATAGTAAACTTGCGAGCGAGCCATAAAACAATGGCAGGCGTAATGAAGTAGATCGCAATCAGAATAATATAGTTCAGTATATTCATAACCTAAAATCTGTAAAATGCGCGTACAAAGAGTCTATCGTTTTTAGAGCCCTCGCCAGTATGCGGACTGTCGGGACTGCAGTGTGAATATGTGGCGTTGCGAGCATCGTCAGACTCGGTAGATGAGTAGTAGTACATCAGCGGACTCAGAGCCTTTCCGCCACACTCTTTTAACAGCTCGTTGTACTGCTTACGTACATCACGACGAGGCTTATTGCGAGAGCCGCCATTGACGATAGTACCCATATGCCACACCTCTGTTATTGCTGGTAAATACCAACCTTCGCCCTTATCCCTGCACCACTTTGCCGCAGGAAAATCATCCCAACTGAGGTTGTTGTCAACAATAAACTGCTCAAGAGTAGCCATGTTATTACGACCATCTAGCTTGTCATTGCAGCCACAGTGAACGAGCTTTTTACGTTCAATTGTGGACCATGCGCATGTAATTTCATCAAGAGAGATGACAGTGCCATGCGCTCCACCTGAAGTTGTGGCGATGACAATACCCTCGACGCCATTCTTGTTGTAGTAGGAGCCGATGTCGTATATCTCGGCATTGCCATTGTGAGGTTGCTGTTGCATCTCTGAGGCATCTTTGTTAAAGGTGTCGCGCGCACCGTCTGCATACTCTATATACTCAATTTCGGAGGTAGATAGGGTATATACGGGGCGCTGAGTGTTGTGCCGCACATACTTGATATTATCTTTTGTTACTTCAAGTACAGAAACCTTTATCTGCTCTCCACTGCGCTTAACCAGTAGGTCTTGAGCTGAAAGTGGGAGCACGGAGGTTATAAAAAGTGCTATAAATGCTATTGTTCGTCTCATTTTCGTAAGTTTGATTGTTACAAATATAGTAAAAATCACTATATTTGCGTTGATAATTATATATTTATTTTTGGTATGGGATTTTTTGACCTTTTTAAGAAAAAGAAGAATCAGGAGCCAGATGTTCAAACTCCTGAACAGACAATAGAGAGTGCCGAGCAGGAGCATCGAGAGCTTAGTGCCGGACTTGAGAAGACTAAGCAGGGTTTTTTCTCTAAAATTGCGCGTGCCATTGCAGGTCGTTCGACTGTTGATGCAGAGGTGCTTGACGAGTTGGAGGAGGTGCTTATAACCTCTGATGTCGGTGTCGATACTACTGTAAAGATTATCCAGAGAATTGAGGAGCGTGTAGCTCGTGATAAATATGTCAGCTCAGATGAACTGCAGGGTATTCTGCACGACGAGATTGCCCGTCTTATGGAGGAGGCAGAGGGTCGTACTGATAGCTTTGGACTCGATGTTAAGGAGGGTATGCCTTATGTTGTTATGGTTGTGGGTGTGAATGGTGCAGGTAAGACCACTACTATTGGCAAACTTGCTGCCCAGCTCACTCGTGCAGGTAAAAAGGTCTATATCGGAGCTGCCGATACATTCCGCGCGGCAGCTATTGACCAGCTTGCAGTCTGGGCCGAGCGTGCAGGTGCTACGATGATTAGCCAGCAGATGGGCTCAGATCCAGCATCTGTGGCCTTTGATACGCTCAAGAGTGCTTTGGCCAATGGCGCTGATGTGGTACTTATTGACACTGCAGGTAGATTGCACAACAAGATTGGACTGATGAACGAGCTGACTAAGATTCGAAATGTTATGGCAAAAGTCATTCCTGATGCGCCACACGAGGTTATGCTTGTTCTTGATGGCTCTACTGGTCAGAATGCCTTTGAACAGGCTCGCCAGTTTACAGCGGCTACTCAGGTTACATCGCTGGCAATCACCAAACTTGACGGTACGGCAAAGGGTGGCGTGGTTATCGGTATTAGTGACTCTTTCCGCATACCTGTTCGCTATATAGGTATTGGCGAGGGTATTGACCAGCTTAAGATTTTTGACCGTCATGACTTTGTAAAGGCTCTTTTTGGTAAATAGTATGCAGAAGATAAACGTAATAACCCTCGGCTGTGCAAAGAATCGTGTAGACTCGGAGCATATTGCAGCACAACTGGCAGCTATGGGCTATCAGATTGTTTTTGATAGTGACAAGACAGATGCAAAGGTTGTGGTGATAAATACTTGCGGATTTATTGGTGACGCCAAGCAGGAGAGTATCGATACCATTTTTGAGGCTGTTAATGCCAAGAATGCAGGCCTTATAGATAAACTCTTTGTAATTGGTTGCCTCTCGGAGCGCTATGCAGACTATTTGCGTGAGGAGATTCCAGAGGTAGATGAATATTTCGGTGCTCGCGACCTCTCTGGTGTTGTTGAGGCTCTGGGTGGGGAGTATGATGAGGAGTCTACTGCCCGTGAACTCTCTACACCAAAGCATTATGCCTATCTGAAGATTTCAGAGGGTTGTAATTGGCGATGCGGTTACTGTGCAATTCCGAATATACGCGGTAAGCATATCTCTGTGCCTATGGAGCGCCTGCTTGAGGAGGCTGAGAGACTTGCAGCTACAGGGGTTAAGGAGCTTATGGTAATTGCTCAGGATACAACATACTACGGTGTAGACCTATATGGGGAGCGTAAGTTGGCCGAACTTCTGACAAAGTTGTGCCAGATTAAGGGTATTGAGTGGATTCGTCTGCACTATGCCTATCCGACAGATTTTCCTCAGGATGTTATTGAGGTTATGGCGCGTGAGCCGAAGATTTGTAAGTATCTCGATATTCCGCTGCAGCATATTGCAGATAATCAGCTGCAGTTGATGCATCGTCGCCATACAAAGGCTCAGGCAATAGATTTGCTCAGCCGTCTTAGAGTTGCTATTCCAGATATTGCTATCCGTACAACTATGCTTGTTGGCTATCCAAACGAGAGTGCAGAGGATTTTGCTGAGTTGTGCGACTTCGTTCGTGAGCAGCGCTTTGAGCGACTGGGAGTATTCCCGTATTCAGAAGAGGAGGGGACCTTCTCGGCAGAGAAACTTAGTGATAACGTGCCTCAGCGCGTTAAGGATTATCGTGTTGAAGAACTTATGCGTATCCAGAGCAATGTCTCGTTGGACAATAATACAGCCCGCATAGGAAATGTTGAGCGTGTTATTGTTGATGAGCGTCGTGGTGATTACTATATTGCTCGTAGTCAGTACGATTCGCCAGAGGTGGATGAGGAGATTTTTATCCCGGCAGATGGCAAACGACTCTATCGTGGTCGTTTCTACACTGTCCGCATAACAGCAGCAGATGAGTATGATTTGTATGCTGAACTTGTAAAATAGGTGTAAACAATGGCAAAGTATATTCTTAAAGAGGTCAAGACTCACTCGGATGAGAAGGTTTGGTTGCATGTGGATAGAGCTATCTACAAAGATAGCCCTATGTGGGTGTGCCCTCTTGATAGCGATATTTGTAACGTCTTTAATCCCGAGCATAATAAGAAGTTTGAGCACGGTGAGGCGATTCGTTGGATAGCTATTGATAGTGTGACTGGCGAGGCTGTAGGACGTATAGCAGCCTTTTATGACGCCAATGCAACTGATGAGTACGAGCAGCCTACTGGCGGTTGTGGTTTCTTTGAGTGTATAGACAATCAGCAGGTTGCCAATCTTATGTTTGATGCCTGTCGTGACTGGCTTGCAACAAAGGGTATGGAGGCCATGGATGGTCCGGTGAACTTTGGTTCAAGAGATGCGTGGTGGGGTCTTCTGGTGGATGGCTATCAGTACCAACCGCTATATACCAACCCTTACCATCCGCCATATTACAAGATACTCTTTGAAAACTATGGTTTTCAGAATTATTTTAACCAGAACTCATATGTTTGGCGTGCAGAGAGTGGTGTGCTGAGTGATGTTGCCCTTGAAAAGGCGCATCGAGTGCTTGCTAATCCTGAGTATCAAATCAGAGATGTGAGCAATACTGATCTCTCGCAGGCTGCTGAGCATCTGAGAACAATCTATAACAAGGCGTGGGCGCTCTTTACAGGTGTAAAACCTATGAGCGAGGCGGAGGCGCAGAAACTTATGCGTACGCTCAAACCTATTATAGACCCCAATTTGATATACTTTGCTTATCATAATGACGAGCCAATTGGCTTCTTTGTTATGGTGCCCGACCTTAACTGTGTAATCGGGAAGTTTAATGGTCGCTTTGGCATTATTGAGAAGCTTCGCCTGATGTGGGAACTTAAGGTGCGCAAGTCGTGCGACAGAGTCTTTGGAATCATCTTTGGCATTACGCCTGAGTTCCAGGGTAAGGGTATTGAGAGCGCTATTATGACCTATATCCTTGAAAATTATATTCAAAAGGGTCGTTCAAAGTATAAGTCATTTGAGTTTGCGTGGATTGGCGACTTTAATCCCGTGATGAACAAGATGATTAGGAACTATGTCTGCGCTACTCAGCACAAGATGCACACAACATATCGCTATCTCTTTGATCGCACTAAGGAGTTTACCCGCTGCCCACGTGTGGGATTTAAGCGACCAACAAAATAGACAAAACAAGAAACCTTAAAACAGATCTTAATATGAAAGTTACTCCATTTACAAATTATCACATCGCTGCAGGTGCCAAGATGGCTGAGTTTGCAGGATATAATATGCCTATCGAGTTCTCGGGCATTAAGGATGAGCACGCAACCGTTCGCAACGGTGCGGGTGTGTTTGATGTTAGCCATATGGGCGAAATTTGGGTCAAGGGAGAGAATGCCCTCGCTCTGCTACAGAAGATTATGTCTAACGACTGCTCAAAACTCTATGATGGCAAGGTGCTATATGCTTGCATGCCTAATGGTCAGGGCGGCATTGTGGATGATGTGCTTGTCTATCGTTTCTCAGAGACTAAGTATATGCTCTGCGTAAATGCAGCTAATGTCGATAAGGACTGGGCGCATATTCTTAAGCATGGCGAGCAGTTCGGTATGCGCGAGGGTGTTGAACTTGAGAACGCCTCTGACCGCATCTGCCAGCTCGCAGTTCAGGGCCCACTTGCAATGAAGATTGTGCAGAAGATGTGCGACGAGCCAGTTGAAGATATGGAGTACTACACCTTCCGCCAGATGAACGTTGCCGGCTGCGATGCTATCCTCTCTATCACTGGATATACCGGTGCAGGTGGTTGCGAGATTTACCTCCACAATGCTGACGCTGAGACTATGTGGAATGCACTGTGGGCTGCGGGTGAGGAGTACGGTCTGAAGAATATCGGCCTCGGCGCTCGCGATACCCTTCGCCTTGAGAAGGGCTTCTGCCTCTATGGTAATGATATCTCTGATACTACTTCGCCTATCGAGGCTGGACTTGGCTGGATTACTAAGTTTGTGGACGGTAAGGATTTTATTGACCGCGACCTGCTTGCTCAGCAGAAAGCTGAGGGCGTTAGCCGTAAACTTGTGGGCTTTAAGATGATTGACCGCGGTATCCCTCGCCATGAGTACCCACTCGCTGACCTCGAGGGTAATAATATCGGCATTGTAACCTCTGGAACTATGTCCCCAACCCTAAATGTCGGTATCGGCATGGGTTATGTCGCTACTCAGTTCGCTAAGGTCGGCACCGTTATTGCCGTTGAGGTGCGTGGACGATTGTTGAAGGCGGAGGTGGTGAAGCTACCTTTTATTTAGCATGTAATCATACCATTCAAATAAAAAATCTCGCAGAAAACTCTGCGAGATTTTTTTGTAAGTATCGTATGGTGAATTAGTTAGCACTGTAACCAGTCCACTCAACATCCCAAATAGCAGTACGGTCCTTGTTGCTTGTGCTATTAGAAGGAGAGAGGTTGGTAAATACAATCTGGAACTCACCTGCAACATTAATAGTCTCCTCGTGTGAGTACTTAGTTACCTTTGAAGCACTAGCGTTATTAATGGTAAAGGTCTTCACTACTGCTCCATTCTGCATAATATCCACACGGAACTTAATTTTAGTATCGCTGAATGGAAGACCATAGTTGAACTTAAGTGTACCACAACCTGTAGTGAGGGTTGGAGAGGTAATTGTACCTACAGCAGAAGTCTTACCATTCATACAGAGTGCACGGTTAGAGGAATCTCCAATCATCTTGAACGCAGGACTTGAGTCAGATGTGCCGCCTTTGAAGATTGCGCAGTTCTTATAATTCCATCCTGCAGTTGTTTTACCTGACACATAACTAGTGTTAGTGGCAGAAATTGTATGGAAGTCATCACTACCACCCTCGATATTACCTGCTGCTGGCTTTGCTGCAAGAATTACTTTCACCTCTGTAGATGCAAGATCGCCAACCTTAATGGTTACAGCTCCCTCAATCTTCTCTTCAAGTTCATTAGCTGCTGCAGAAATAGTTACTTCATTGTCATTAACAGAAACAGAGAATACGTCATTGTCAGAAGTTGCACTAACTGTAGCGTCAGTATTGTATCTTGTTACGATAACAACTTCTTCACCACCAGCACTTGCGAATTCTATAGACGTTGGATCTACAGTGTAGAATGCTCGAGTTCCAGGAGATACAAGCTCTACAAACTTAGCATTCTTACCCTGTGGAGTACCGTTGAATGATGTGCGTATAGTCTTAACTACGATGTCATCACCGAGCTTAGCGCCTGATGTTGCCCAATATTTGTTTGTTTCACCATCTGGACTCATAAGACCATAGATGAGTACAGTGCCTGTATCATCGGTAAGATCAAAGTTACCATAAGTAGTGTTAGCTACAGCAGTGATAGTACCGCTAAGGACATACTCAACAGTGTCATCCTCCTCCATTGCTAAGAAGTCAGCAACGGTAATTGTTGTCTTCTCAACAGCCTTGCCCTCCTGCTGTACAGTGATAGTAGCCTCTGCACCATTTGCTTTAAGGGTAATAGTAGCAGTGCGTGACTCAGAGCTTGTGTTCTCGTTTACGGTGATGTACAACACTCCGTTCTCTACATTTACCTTGTTAATGACGTTGTAATCAGATACAGTGTAAGTGACATTCTCTGTAATATTTGTAAGTGTCAGAGCAACAGAAGTATCGCCACCCTCTGCACCAAATTCAACGACGTCCTGTGCAGGAAGGATACTAGGTGTATTATTCGAGCCAGGTGTTAAGTCTCCATCGAAACGCTCATCAACCTTGACGGTAAACTCTGCAGGATTGGTCAGCAGGGCACCGAGGATATTTGTACGGTAGTTACGCTTGAAAGGAACGTTGTCGTATGAAAGGGTGTTAACTGCGGTTGTGTTATTATCTTCATCATAGATGGTAATGCTGACGTTATCCTTAAGAGGCTCACCATCATTAACAAGCAGGTATGCAGTACCGATGTATGTGTAATCCACATCGCTAACTGTAAGCTCCTGTGTTGGAACTTTGTTCTGAGCAAAAGTGTACTCAACAAGTTCACCAGTGCACTTACCAGTTAATACGTCGAACTGAGTGTATGTAGAAGCAACAATCTTTGACTGGCTAACTACAAGACCAGCAGCCGCTGCATCAGCAGTATCCTGAGCAGTAACACCGAAGTTGAGCTGTGCAAGTGGACGATGGAGTTCAAAGGTCTCGTTTATAGGAGCGTTTACCTCCAAATTCTCCTTAACAAACCAGAAGCAGTCACGAGCATCCTCATCGTTAGCAATTGGTCCATTTGGATACTGAACAGCAACAAGGTTGTTGCTCCAGTCTACCACGTAGTACTTAGGTGCTGGAGTAGCAATGTTTACCTGCTTGTCTGTAGGGTTCTCTGTGTGGTAAGCAAACAGAGCGATGTCGTAGCTACGACCAGTTACAAGGCGCACCTCAAGTTTGCCCTCCTTGCCATTGATTGGCAGTACACCCTGAAAATCAGGCAGCGGAGTGGTTGAGCCGTGGAGATAGATTGCCCAAGCAACCTCGTTTACCTTCTTGCCATCAGCAATGACACTGGTACGAGACTCAATAGCTCCAAGGTCAGCGGTAAGCGTAACAGCTACCTCCTCCCCTACGGGAACAGTTGTTGAAATCTGCTCCTTTGAACAAGATGAAGCGAAGAGCATAGTCGCCGCGGTCATCATCAAAAGAAAAAACTTCTTCATAATAAAAAATGATAATAGTTAAATTTGTTATAGTTAAATAATATTATTATTTCGTTCTTTTGCCTACTATCTCACCTTATTGCACGCCAAAACAGGCTCTGCGCCTATTTTTATAAAATATTAATAACGGCACGGAAAGCGCCCTCAACAGCGTGTAGAGAGCCTTGCGGTGCATGTTTTGTCTACCAATATGGTGTGGCAAGTATTATTCAGTAGCAAATATAGTAATTTTTTTTGATATTTCAAACTAAATGCCTACCTTTGACAACGTTATGAGAACCATTTACAACATTTTTGTGGTAGCGCTGCTCTCTGTTTGTGCGTTAGGATGCGGTGTGATAAATGAAGATGCGATGCCATCACATGAGAAGACGACGCTGGTACGCGTTGGTGAAGCAGCGCCAGATTTTACTATCAAGATGCTTGACGGTAAGTCGCTTACGCTCTCGCAGTTGCAGGGTCGTACGGTCTTGCTTGTCTTTTTTGCATCATGGTGCCCTGATTGCCACAGCCAGCTTAAGGCTTTAAGGGATATGCAGGATAGATTCGATAGCGAGAAGTTTGCTATACTCGCAATCTCTCGAGGCGAGAAAATAGAGGTTGTGAGAGATTTTGTGTCACAATGTGGTTATACCTTTCCAGTAGGTGTGGATAGTGATTCGCAAATCTATTCGCTCTATGCTACTGAGTATGTTCCGCGTTGCTTTGTCATTGACCCTCTCGGTCGTATTGTGGCGCTCTCTACAGAGTATAAATCAGAGGAGTTTGAACTGCTGTGTAATGTTATAAGTTCATTGATGTAAAGTTCTGATTAATAGATTGATATAATGAAAAAATAGAGCTCGTGTGAGCTCTATTTTTTTTCTCTATTTCTTTACTCGTTTCGGGTTCTCATTGACAAATTGTTCCCACGATTTACTGCCCCTTTTGCGGGCGGTTTTTTCGCCTCCCAGACCCTTTATGCGAGACTCTCCCAGTGCTGCATTAAGGGGTGAAGAGGTGGCGTAGTAGTGACATAATGCCACCGCCATGCCGTCTGTAGCATCAAGGCGTCGAGGTGTATCTTCAATTTTGAGAGTTCGCGTAACTATGGCAGCCACCTGCTGTTTTGAAGCGGCACCAGTGCCCGTTATTGCCTGCTTTATACGTGTTGGAGCGTACTCGGCAACGGGTTTGTTGCAACTTAATGCTGCAGCCATAGCCACACCCTGAGCTCTTCCGAGTTTGAGCATGCTCTGCACATTCTGCCCAAAGAATGGAGACTCGAGAGCCACCTCTTTAGGACTATACTCTGCAACAAGGGCGCGCACGCGCTCAAAGATATATCGCAGCTTGTCATATGGGTCTGTAATCTTGTGTAGGTCAATATCTCCAAGCACTATAGCCTTTAGATTTCGACCCTCCACCTCTAGAATTCCATAACCCATATAATTTGTACCCGGGTCAAGACCTAAAATGCGGTATATCATCCCTTAGAGGCTATCTGAATTTGTAGCTTGAACTCGGCACCCTCAATATCAACAGCAAGACGGATATAGTTGCCGAAGTGTTTAACCTTTACAAAGTAAAGACCCTCCTCTGTAATGGTCTCAAAACTAGTGCCTTCGTATGCCCAGTGGATACCGTCATGAGAAATCTCCACGCGAGCGTCTAAAGTTCCCTCGCCAATGACATCCTCAACATAGATGAAGAAGATAACCTCGTCTGCCCAGCCAACCTCGTATGGATGGGTCTCAAAGTACTCTGTAAAGGACTTTTTTATCTCTAAATGTGCTGCATTAAACTGTTTCATAATATACTGTTTTATTTCATAAAACGCTATTGGCTGTTGGCTATTAGCCATTAGCTTACCTTTAGCGAATACCTATAAAAATATTTACTCTTGCGACACGACAAAAGAGTCGATATATAGGAATACGCGGCGGTTGGTATCGGTCTCAAGCCAGATAACTGGGTTGATAAGACCGTCAATACGGCGGTATTTATCTACGGCTGTCATCTTTATGCCGCGCATGTCAAAAATCTTATTCTGGCACTGCATCTCCACATACTCACGGTCAATAATATCTACCTTCAGACGCAAGTACTGCCAGTTAATCTTACAGTCTGTCTCATTGTAGATAAGGTTCTGCGTGCCACCTGGAACATCCTTATAACCAGCGTGATAACCATCTGGGCGACGCTCGCCAAACCACCAACAGTCAACGCCCCACTTGCACCAGTCGCCATCAAGACCAAATGCCCACTCCTTGTCTGTTCCAGGGGTTGCCTGAATATACTGCCACTTACGCATAGGCTTGCCATCTACGGTGTTGAGATAACGCACACCCCAGAAGAAGCGGTTGTTGTCATCCTGCGTGTCAGAGCCGATACCAAATGCGCGGATAGAGTTCTCGTGAAGACCAGGCTGCTCGCCATCTCCATCTACCTCGTTCTGCTCGCCGGTGTATGCAAACCAACACTCATACTGTAGGTATCTCGCATTTGGATCCATGTTTGACAGTCGCTTGATTGCATGGCCCATAGAGCCTGGTGCTGGCGGCATTGAGTATGGATTTGCTACTGGGCGTGTCGAGAGTTTTAGTGAGTAAGTGCCTGACATTGAGCCGTGTGTGCCTGGAAAGCGGAAAGTCGCAGAGCTGAGCATCACTGGAGGCCACTGGTCTTTATTTACCTTTGTTGGCGGAACATCAAAGTCTGGGTGTTCTGTAAAATTTGGAAGAAGTACCATCCATCCATTAAATCCTCTGTCGAAGATGTCGTAGCAAAGTACCCTCTTCAGAGGGTTGAACTTGCTGTAGAGCATAATTTTATCCATATAACTCTATTCCTTTATTAGTTAAACGATTTTGTAACTCTTTTACGTTAAGGTTGCGAGGTGTACAACCACTCTCTGCACACATCGCTGCAGCAACACCCACTGCCTCGCCCATAGCCATGCAGATACTCATCACGCGATAGGATGCATGTGCACGATGGGTGCCAGATATGCAACGGCCAGCTGTGTATAGGTTCTCAATACCCTTAGGGGTAAAGCAGCGGTACGGCAAATCATACGGGTCACAGTACTGAATGTGCTCCTCTGCCTGACCAGAACCCTCGGGGTTATGAATGTCTACGATAAACTCTGCACGGTGGACAATCACATCGTCAAACCTGCAACCGGCAGCCATCTCTTCGGCTGTGATTATGTAGTCGCCTATCACGCGTCGAGTTTCACGAACTCCTGTAGTTGTTCCGCTTGAAATTATGCGACAATTCTCATATCCCGGGATATGCTTGTGGAAGAAATCAAGCAGTGTGAGAATCTGCTCGCGCAGCTCAAGGTCTGCCTTGAAGATATGGTCTACGCGGGTCATATCAATGCCGTTTACCTGTGTTGTATTTACCTGACGCTGACCACTATGCGTTGTCGGATGTAATCTTACGGCAGCAATACGCTCCGGAATCTCACCCTCAAGGCTCAGCCGCTTGCAGTAGTCCAAAAATCGCTCGTCGCCCAATCGTACATCATCCACATCGCCAATGCAGATAACGCCCTTGCTCTCGTCTACACCATCTATGGTAAACTCAAGAGTAACGGGTTGCATAAGTCCATCTTCGCGACCCTTTTCGGTTGTAGCACCTGCAAGGTAGCTAATAAGTCCGTCGCCCGTAGCGTCGATAGTAACCTTGCCGAGCAGTGCAAACTGACCCTCACCAGATGTGGCGATAATTCCTAAAAGAGTATCCTCCTCCTTAATTACATCTGTAACGGTAGTCTGTAGATAGACGTCAATATTTTGATGGTTTACAAACTGCATAAGGCGAATCTTTGCCATCTCAAAGTCGTGCGCACGGCCGGTTTCGCCAATCATATCATTCTCTGGTACACCCAGTAGCTCAACAAGTTCATCGCGCATAGTTCCCTTGCCAACCATACCAAGTATTGGACCAACATATCCAGTAGTGAGATTTCCTCCCACTACGCCATAGCGCTCAACAAGGGCAACCTTTGCACCCTCGCGTGCCGCCGCTACAGCGGCACAGATACCTGCAGGACCTGAGCCTGCAACAACAACATCATAGGCGCCTTGCACCTTGAGCTGCTTGGTGTAGTTAATTACGTTTTGCATCTATGTATCTGTATATAGCGTATAGAATGGCAATGCCGACCATAACGGCGATGCCACCAATCATAATTCTCTCAACAGCAGCATCGTAGCTCTCAGTTATCAGCTGCTGAACAAGTAGTGCTGCAATGGCAAGCAAAGTTACAACAAAGCAGGTTACTGCCATGTGAGAGTAGCGCTTTGTAGCGCGTTTCATCTCGGCACTTGGCTCGGTATCAGCCTCAGGGTCAAGAATCGCCTGCACTCGCTCATAGCCTGGGTCAATAGTCCCCTTAATCTTAGCTCTAATCTCCATTATGGCAAGTAGAATTACTGGAACGACTGTGCCGATGACAGACTCAAGAACATTTGGATTTATCCACTCAAATGTTGCACGAACGGCATCGCTAAACTTAAAGGCGAGACCGAAGATACCACAGGCATATGTGATAATCATAGCTGTAAGCAGGTGCTTCTGTGTCAGTCGCTTGGAGAATACACCCCAGACAGATGGAATGTACAATGGACCGATAATCATCGTAAGAATTGTTACAACAACCTTCTCTGCGCCACCTGCGTATGGGATAAGCAGTGCCAGGGCGATAATTGCAGCGCCGAAAGCGAAGGTGAATATTCGTCCTATACGGATTAACCCCTTCTCGCCAACCTCTGGGTGCTTCTGACCGTAGATGTCGTATGTAAAGACATTTGCAAAGACATTTAGCGTGCCCGAAACTGTTGATAGTGTTGCTGAAACCATCGCTGCGAGCATTACGCCCAGCATACCCTTCATCAGCACATGGTCGGACATAAGTATGTATGCTTGCTCCGGATTTGCTCCTGGCTCAATCTGACGGAACACCATAGCAGGGAAGTACCAAATAAGTGGAGTGAGAAGATAGAGTGCTCCGACAAGATATGTGCTCTTGCGCGCATCGCTTACAGTTGGTACGCTGATATATCGTTGCACAAATGGCCAGTCACCACCAATGGTAAAGCTATTAACAAAGAACCATAGTATCAGCCAGAACCATGGATATTCGGCACTCACCGGGGTGAAATATCCATCTGGTGCGCCCGCAACAAAGTTTTCCAATCCACCAATGGCATTGATAGATAACGGAATCATAAAGATGACCACTGTAATAAGAACTCCAAACTGAATTACATCAGTCATCAGTACTGCAAGAAAACCTCCTAAAACTGTGTATAGCAGTGTGATAACGCCCAGGATGATAATTGCCCAACTGATTGATAGATGGCCATTAGCACCCGCCATAAAGTGCCCCTCTGGAAGCGTCATAAGTGTAGACATCACAACGGCAATAGCATATAACGCAACGGCGGTGTGAAAACCTCGACCGATAATACCCAGTAGGGTGTAGAAGTTGAGCGAGCGCTTGCCAAATCGGATAGTCAGATACTCGCCTGGCGACTTAATCTTCATCTCGCGCCACTTGCCCGTGAGGTATCTGCCGACGAAGAAACTTGCAAAACCCAGTATATTTCCGATAAGCACCGCCACAAATCCAGAACGGAACGCCACTCCACCCCAGATGACAAAGGTGCTTGCAGAGAATAGGGTCATGTAGGTAGACATACCTGAGAGCCACCATGATGAGTTTCTGCCAGCGATAAACATATCGGCAGAGGACTTAATGCTTCGCGATACAAGTACGCTGACGGCTATAAGCCCCAAGAAGTAAAGTACAATTACGATGTAGTCAATTCCTACCATATTTATACGATTTTGCCGCCTAAAACTATATGCTCAATAAGAGGCGTATTATAGGCGTAGGTGAAGTATTCAAAGGATGATATAGGCTTTGTGATGAAGAAGTTCGCCACTTTGCCGACGGTTATAGAGCCATATTTATCGCTAATTCCCATAGCTGCAGCACCATTGAGCGTTGCTGCCCAAAGTGCCTCTGTAGGGGTCATCCTCATACGAATTGAGGCTAGTGATGTTACAAAGCGCATATTGCCCGAAGGTGATGAGCCTGGGTTATAGTCCGAGGCGAGTGCTACAGCAAGCCCTGCGTCTATCATCTTGCGAGCTGGTGGGTAACTCATGCCGAGGAAAAATGCTGCGCCAGGTAGTAGGGTAGGCATTGTTGTGCTGCCTTTCAGAGCCTCAATCTCCTCCTCGCCACTACTCTCAAGGTGGTCTACTGACAGTGCACCGAGCTTAACGCCCAACTGTACACCACCCGAGTAGTCGAGTTCATTGGCGTGGATTTTTGCCTTTAGACCATATTCAGCAGCCTTTGAGACTATCTGCTCGGTCTGCTCTACTGTGAAAAATCCGCGGTCACAAAATACATCTACAAACTCAGCAATGCCCTGCTTAGCAACCTCAGGTAGCATAGTGTCGCAGATAAGCTCTACATACTCTGTTTGACGACCTTTGTAGTTGCGAGGCACAGCATGAGCACCAAGAAATGTTGCCTTGACAGCCATTGGGGTGTTTTTTGCAATGCGACCAATCACGCGGAGCATCTTCAGCTCGTCCTCGGTAGTAAGTCCATAGCCCGACTTTATCTCTATCGCGCCTGTACCCATAGCGATAACCTCATTCACTCGCTCCATAGCTTGATTGTAGAGCTCATCTTCAGAGGTGTTGTGTAGCCTATCTGCTGAGTTGAGGATACCTCCTCCACGAGCTGCAATCTCTTCGTAGCTCAGCCCATGAATCTTATCTACAAACTCTTGTTCACGGCTACCTGCATAGACAATATGGGTGTGCGAGTCGCAGTATGAGGGGAAGAGCATACCACCCTGGGCATCCAGCACTTCGTAGCCTTCGCTACTCGGACAACTATCCATGCTTCCGAAGGCGGTAATAACACCATCTTCAGCGGTTAGATAGGCATTGTCTATCCGCTCCATGCTATCCATATCAGTACCACTAATGCGTGTACGGCGTTGAGTGTCAATGCCGACTATGGTACCTATGTTTATAATAAGAAGTCTCATTTATAGCTCTGTAAGAAGTTTATTGAGGCGTCAATAAGTGGGTACATAACCCTGTCATTGTCAATATATGGAACAACCTTGCGATACTTTTCTACAAGTCGCTCAACAGACTCTGAAGAGCGCAGTGGACGGCGGAATTCAAGAGCTTGAGCGGCATTGAAGAGCTCTATGGCAAGAACGCGCTCGGTGTTATCTACCACACGGGCTAGCTTTGTTGCTGCATTTGAGCCCATACTTACATGGTCCTCCTGACTCTGCGAAGATGGAATAGAGTCTACCGATGCCGGCATACAGAGCCCCTTATTCTGGCTGACAATAGATGCAGCGGTGTACTGCGGAATCATAAATCCACTATTTAGACCCGGCTTGGCAACAAGGAATGAAGGAAGACCTCGGCTACCCGAAATTAGACGGTATGTTCTGCGCTCGGAGATATTGGCAAGCTCTGCAACGGCAATGGCAAGGAAGTCCATTGCAAGGGCTATAGGCTGACCGTGGAAGTTACCTGCGCTGACAACCATATCCTGCTCAGGAAATACTGTCGGATTGTCTGTAACGCTGTTAATCTCATTCTCCAAAACGGTTGATACATAGGCTATTGTATCCTTTGTTGCACCGTGTACCTGTGGTATGCAACGGAACGAGTATGGATCTTGAACGTGTGCCTTCTTTTGGTTGAGAATTTGGCTACCCTCAAGAAGTGAACGCATTGTTCGTGCGGTCTCAATCTGTCCGCGGTGGCTACGCACTATGTGCACCTCGTCGCAGAAAGGCTCTATACGACCATCAAAGGCGTCAAGCGATACCGCTGCAATCTTATCGGCCTGACTGCTAAGCCTGATAGACTTGAGTAGCGACCATACTCCATAGGCGCTCATAAATTGGGTGCCATTGAGCAGAGCAAGACCCTCTTTTGACTGCAGAGATATAGGCTCCCAGCCAAACTGCTCCATAACCTCTGATGTAGGAATCGGCATACCCTCAACCTCAACCTCTCCAAGACCTAAAAGTGGCAGGCATAGGTGTGCAAGAGGAGCAAGGTCGCCCGAAGCGCCAAGTGAGCCCTGCTGATAAACAACAGGCAGAATGTTGTTGTTAAACATCTCTATAAGTCGCTCTACGGTAGCAAGTTGAACGCCCGAGTGACCATAGCTCAGTGATTGTACCTTGAGTAACAACATCAGCTTTACAATCTGACTTGGTACTCTGTCACCCGTGCCACAAGCGTGTGACATCACAAGATTTTTCTGTAGTGTGCCCAGCTCGTCTGCGCTGATACTTATGTTACATAGTGAGCCGAAGCCGGTAGTGATGCCGTAGATAGGCTCTGTTTGGCTCTCCATTTTGCTGTCAAGATACTCACGACAGCGGACAATGCGATTCTGAGCATCCTTGCTCAGTGCAATGGTGATGTTATTCTCAAGAATCTCACCTACGCGCTCAATAGTCAGTCGCTCAGCTGATATATAGTGTAGTTCCATTATTGAAGTGATTTTTTGATTAGGTTTTCGTCTGCAAAGTTAGGTAGTGTGACCTGTAGCTCTGGAGTTACCTCCATCTGGCGGCGTATAGCATCAATAGCACCCTTGTTGCGAGCCCAGCTACGGCGGGCAATGCCGTTGTTGACATCCCACAGCAGCATCTCGCGGATATGGCGAGCCGAGTCGTCGCTACCATCTATGACCATGCCGAAGCCTCCATTGATAACCTCGCCCCAGCCTACGCCGCCACCATTGTGGATAGATACCCACGTAGCACCGCGGAAACTATCGCCAATAACGTTGTGAACAGCCATGTCGGCAGTAAGGTTAGAGCCGTCGTAGATGTTAGAGGTCTCGCGATATGGAGAGTCGGTTCCCGAAACATCGTGGTGGTCGCGACCAAGAACTATAGGTGCTGAAATCTCGCCAGAAGCAATGGCGCGGTTAAACGCCTCTGCAATCTTCATTCGACCCTGACAATCTGCATATAGTATTCGTGCCTGCGAGCCTACAACAAGACGATTCTTACCAGCCTCGACAATCCAGTGAATGTTATCCTCAAGCTGACCTACGATATCTTTTGGTGCACTCTTAGCAATCTCACGCAACACATCTGCCGCTATGTGGTCGGTAGCCTCCAGGTCCTCAGGCTTGCCTGATGTACAAACCCAGCGGAATGGACCAAAGCCGTAGTCAAAGAACATAGGGCCCATAATGTCCTGAACATAAGATGGATAGCGGAAAGTAATTCCATCCTCTGCCATAATATCTGCCCCTGCACGAGAGCTTTCAAGTAGGAAGGCGTTGCCGTAGTCAAAGAAGTACATTCCGCGAGCAGTAAGCTTGTTTATGGCTGCTACCTGTCGGCGAAGTGACTCCTGCACAGCTGCACGGAAGCGCTCTGGTTCCTCTGCCATCATTCGGTTTGACTCCTCGTAACTATAGCCAACAGGGTAGTAACCTCCCGCCCATGGATTGTGGAGCGAGGTCTGGTCTGAGCCTAGATCTACAGCGATATTCTCCTCTGCAAGTCGCTCCCAAAGGTCTACAACATTGCCTACATAGGCGAGTGAAACAACCTCCTTTGCTGCTACAGCACCTTTAACTCTTGCTACGAGTTCGTCAAGTGAGTAGAGCAACTCATCTACCCAACCCTGCGCGTGGCGCTTCTCGGCGGCCTTTGGATTTATCTCGGCAACGACACTTACTACCTGCGAGATATTGCCCGCCTTTGGCTGTGCGCCCGACATGCCTCCAAGACCAGAGGAGATAAACAACATGCCTCGGGCATCTGTCTGACCCTCTTTGTAACGCTTGCGAGCTGCATTCATTACGGTGATAGTTGTGCCGTGAACAATACCCTGCGGACCTATATACATATATGAGCCAGCGGTCATCTGTCCATACTGTGATACGCCCATTGCATTGAGTCGCTCCCAGTCGTCCGGCTTAGAGTAGTTTGGAATAACCATGCCGTTTGTAACAACTACGCGCGGTGCATCAGGGTGTGATGGAAACAAACCAAGCGGATGGCCTGAATACATTACAAGCGTCTGGTTATCAGTCATCTGACTTAGGTATTTCATTGTTAGACGATACTGTGCCCAATTCTGAAAAACTGCACCATTGCCACCATAAGTAATCAGCTCGTGCGGATGCTGTGCCACCGCCTTGTCAAGGTTATTTTGTATCATTAGCATTATAGCCGCTGCCTGACGAGAACGAGCAGGGTAGTGGTCTATAGGACGTGCATACATCTCGTATTCAGGGCGAAAACGATACATATATATTCGCCCATACTTTCTGAGCTCCTCGGCAAACTCTGGAGCGAGCGTTTCGTGGTGCTTTGGGTCAAAGTATCGCAGAGCATTGGCAAGGGCAAGCTCTTTCTGCTCTGGCGTAAGGATATCCTTACGCTTTGGGGCGTGATTTATTGTTGTATCGTATGGCTTAGGTGTGGGGAGAGTCTCTGGGATACCAGCAGTGATGCTCTCTTGAAACTCGCTAAGTGTCATATCTTTATCCAATTTTTTGATTTACAATTTGAAGAATCTCTGCCTCTTGTGCTACCGCCTTTTGTGCAATCTCAGCAGCCTCGCTGATAAGACGCTCTGCAACCTCTCTATCCTTAAGTCCTGCGGCGTTAATCTTTACATTCAACTCTGCTCCAAGAACGGCACTGCGGGCAGCAAGTGCGCCCACGCCAGCATCAGAAACGGAGTTAGGGTTGCCAATCTCAGCCATCGCCTTAACAATCTCAAAACACTCGAATGAAGCCTTCATGGTCTTCAGTGGAACCTCTGTGGCATAGAGAGTTGCACTTTGTAGTGCAGCACTACGAGCAGCCTTCTCCTCAGCGGTGGTCTTAGGCATCGCAAAGACCGCCATGATGCGGTTAAAGGCCTCGGTATCTTCGTCTACAAGAGCAAGTAGACGGCTCACAAGCTCCTGTCCACGCTCGGCGTAGTCGGAAAACTCCTCCCAGCGCTCATCCCAACCGGCCTTGTGTGACGAGAGGTTGGCAACCATAGTGCCTAATGCCGCTGCAAGAGCACCCATATATGCTGATATAGAGCCACCGCCAGGTGCCGGAGACTCGCTTGCTGTCTCAAGAGCAAACTCTGTGCAGGTCATATCTACCAAGCGCTTTGAGGTGTTGTCTGCAAGCATGTATTCAATAATCTTCTCCTCCGGCTTGAATGGCTTTAGCTCGTCAAGTCCCATGCTCTTGACTGCCATGCGGATAATCTCACTCTCGGCAATACCTACAGAGCGGTGCTGCTTGCGAAGGAAGTACTTGCCGGCCTTAATAAGTGTGCGCTTTGGTACAAGACCGACAATCTCTGTTCCAGTTACACGAATACCTCTTTCATTAGCTGCACGGCAGACCTCGTCAAAGGCTACGTGGAGTGGTGTGAGAGCGATGTCTGTGATGTTCATTGATACCTGTGCAATGCCGTACTCCTCAATAAACCAACCAATTGCCTTTGTGCCCTTGAGTGTTCCTGGGCGCATCAGAGGCTCACCATTCTCGTCTGTTACGACCTTGCCGATTATAGGATTTCCCTCGCGTACTGGGCGACCCTTCTCACGAACGTCAAAGGCAATTGCGTTAGCGCGACGGGTAGAGGTGGTGTTGAGATTGTAGTTTACTGCAATAAGGAAATCTCTAGCACCAACAGCTGTAGCGCCACTTCTGGCAGTGCTCTCATTCCACACCTCTCCGCCAAAGTCTGGTGCAGAGGCAGGATCGGTAAAGCGCTGCGCTAAAGCCTCATACTCGCCTTCGCGACATACTGCAAGATTCTTGCGCTCAGGTGTAAATGCCGCTGCCTCGTAACAGTAAACGGGGATATTTAGCTCCGTAGCTATTCGCTTGCCAAGCGCTCGTGCAAGTTCGGCGCACTCCTCAAGGGTTATACCCGATACTGGCACAAGCGGAAGAACATCTGTTGCACCCATACGTGGATGGGCTCCCTTGTGTTTGCGCATATCTATCAACTCTGCTGCACGCTTTACACCTGCAAAAGCAGCCTCAACCACATCTTCAGGTGAGCCGGCAAATGTTACTACAGTGCGGTTTGTCGCCTCGCCCGGATCTACATCGAGCAGTCTGACATTTGCAGCGGCTGTTATTGCCGAGGTAATCTGATTTATAACCTCCATATCGCGTCCCTCGCTAAAGTTGGGTACGCACTCAATAATTCTCTTCATAGTACGAAACTAAATTTTTGGTTATCAAAGATAGAGATAAATTTTGGGTTTTGCAAACGATTTGGTAATTTTGGTGTAAATATCAGATTTACAGATACTTATATGTAATTGTGTAAATTGAGTGATAAAATTTGTCAAATTTATCCCGTAAAAGTGAATTTTTTATCGTATCTTGCGCCGTTAAATGTAAACTAATTAATATATTATATTAAATCACATTTTTATGAAAAAAATTACATTGATTATCTCTCGCTTGATGGTTGTTCTTGCGGCAGTAGCATTTATTGCTTGTGAGGGTCAAAAAAGTGAGATTGACAACACGGATCCAAATCCAGAGGAGAAACCAGATCCAAAGCCGGAGCCAGAGCCAGATCCGGAGCTTACATTTAAGTTTGCTGCAGAGTTTGTTGAGGCTGGTTCTTCAAGCGCAACAGTAAAGATTACTACTGAGAACATCGCTCAGTATGCTTATTCTGTTGAGACCTCTGACACTACTCTTACTCCAGAGCTTATCTTTGCAAAGGGTGAGCCTACACCATGTGTTGATGGTGAGGAGATTGTTGAGATTAAGTCACTCAGCCCAAACACCGACTATGTAGTACTCTTTGCCGGTGCAACAGTTCAGGATGAGTATTATGAGCAGGTTGTTAAGGTAACTTTCAAGACCGCTTCATTTACTGAGGAGCTTACTATTTACGACATTGACTACATGTCGTTCTCAGCTCACTTCAACTTCCCTAAGGATAAGGTTCTTGAGGGCAATGTAATCAAGTGGGGTCTTGTTGAGTTCCCAGTTTATTACACCAACCGTAATATGAAGCTCTTCTCTGATGCGGAGATGCTCAACATGAACGATGATGTTTACCACAACTACGTTACCGAGTCTACAACTTGGTTGTTCAATGAGGAGAATAGCTATATTGGCACTCCTAGCGATGAGGCTCCAGTATACTACGATCCAATTGTTCCTGGTCAGCCAATGTATTTTATGCTTGGTGAGTTCGCATATAGCCCAGAGGATCACTGGGGTTGGGGTAGCGGATATTACAATGCGCTCTTTAACTTCAACAACTTCTCTGCTGATTACTATGCAACCGGTAAGCTTCCTGAGAGCGAGAAGTACTGGTATGGTTACAACAAGAAGGTATTTGTACAGGCTAAGCAACCTGAGAAGATGAGTGCTAAGCCAGAGGTTACCTTCAACCTCACTCCACTTGGCGGTAGCGTTACTATCGATATGCCAGATAGCGCTTATGGTATGTGTGTCGGTATGATGGATACAGGTACAATGCTCGAGCTTCTTCCACTGCTCAATAACGACCGTAGCCTTATTCAGTGGTACATCACCTCATACCACTCATTCATGAGCGGTATCTCATTCACAGTCTTTAGCGATACAACCGTAAGACTTGAGGATTACTACTACATGAGACAGGGTGTTAACTATACACTTTACGTTACTACTTTGGGCGATGAGTATGGTGCTAAGCAGAGCTACAAGACCTTTGACTTCACCCTTCCAAAGCCTACAAAGCCAGCTCCTACAGCCTCTGTTCAGGCAACTGTTAACCCTGAGACTAAGAAAGATGAGCACGACTTTGTGTGGTTTAACCTCAAGTGTACCTCTTCAAATGCTATTGCTGCGAAGTATCTTGCAAACTACGAGCGTGAGTGGGCATCAATGGTTAGCCAGACAATGAAGGGTCTCAATGTATCTGAGCAGGAGGCTATCGATTACATGCTTCAGACCTATGGCGCTGACCTTACGGCTGAGGAGCTTGCAGCTATTAACCAGGCTGATGGTTGGAATATCAACTTCTCTACCCGCCCAGATGCAACAACAGTTTGTGGTCTTAGCGTTATGAACGATGAGGGTACCTGGGCATCTGCTATTGACATGAAGCGTTCAGCTAAGGAGCCAAATGCAACACCTGTATCGTCTACACTCTTTGAGGATCTTAAGGGTGAGTGGACCGCTACAACTACTATCCGCTATAACCACTGGCACTACTGTAGCAATCCAAACGACCCTAACCACGACTGTGGTCACAAGGTTGGTCACGATGCTAACTATATTGTTGGCGAGAGCGATGGTAATAACTACACCGTACAGGCTACTGAGCAGATTTCAAGTAAGGTTATCATTGGTGAGGTAGGTTATGAGAAGACCCTTCCTGAGGAGGTTTATAACTACTTCTTCGAGGCTTCAAATCTTAAGACTAAGGAGCAGGTTGATGCAGTCTACAACCAGTTTAAGGGTGCAGTAGATGACTTTAATGCAAATGTTCGTGGTCAGAATCGTATCCTCTGCCAGGGCTTCAGCCTTGAGTATGACGCTGATATTATCAACTGTCAGATTCCTGAGCACACTGGTGCACCAGATGGTAAGATTCCTGCAAAGTACGCAAGCCCATACGAGCTATTTATTGCTGACGCTGAGACATACTCTGCATACAACTATGAGTCTCCAGTCTTTGACTTCGGACCAAAGTGGTATCTTGAGGTTGGTGCTGATGGTAAGGTAACAGCTCCATTCAACACAGGTTACTTCTCACCTATGGCACAGTGGTATGAGAATGTATTCCAGTTTATCGCAGCTTGTAGCCGTGCAACCATGGCAGTTGGTAGCTTCCCAGTAGAGATTTCTGCTGATAAGAACACAATTACTATCAACCCATTCAAGCACACATTTAAGCTTAAGGATGATAATGGTGTTGAGACTAGCTATACTGAGGATTTCTATCCACAGATTGCTCGCGATGCTGGTAATGGCCAGTATCAGCTCTACAGTATGATTGTTGCTCCAATCGTTCTCACTCGTAACGGTGCTGCTGCCCCTGCTGCTCAAACTTCAGAGGTTGCACCAATGAGCACAAACCTTAAGTCTGTAGATAACGTTTCATCTCGTCAGGCTCCAAAGAGCCGTACAGCTCTTCCATTGGTTGAGAATGTAAAGGCTCCTGAGGTTGTTAAGTATCGTCTTCAGAGTGCTGAGGAGCTCCGCGACTCATTCAAGCGTGTAGCTGAGAAGCGTTACTCACGTAACTAATAATTAACCACTACAATCAGAAACTCTCCAGCTGGGGAGTTTCTGGTCGTATCTGAACACAATGTTTATGAAGAGACTATTTAGTTTTGTCGTAGCTACAGCCCTGACACTATCAGCCTCGGCTCAGATAGCATTGGGCGAGAAGGGCGGAGTCATCTCTGGAAGCCTTGAGAGTAATAATATCATCTACTTTAACGATAAAGCGCTCTCAACACCTGCTCCAGAGGATCACTTTGGTGCTAATGACTATCTCAAGGTAGACTATACTGTAGACCGCTTCTCTGCAGGTATTCAATTTGAAACATATCTGCCAGCTCTGCAGGGTTATGAGATTGGTCAGTATGGCAAAGAGTACAAGGTGCTTGTGCCGATGATATTTGCGCAGTGGCAGGATAAGAGCTACTCTGTGACAGTGGGTAATATGTACGAGCAGTTTGGTAACGGCCTTATTTTCCGCAGCTTTGAGGACCGCCAGCTTGGTTTTAACAACTCGATCCTCGGTGCAAGAGTTACCTATAGTCTTGGAGACTATTTCGCTGTTAAGGCTATCTATGGTCGTCCACGCCTCTATACAAACTACCAGACCGGATGGGCTGGCGGTGCCGATTTGAGCCTCTCACTTGGCGATATGTTCGGCATGACTAAGGGTGCGCTATTTGTTGAGGGTAGCTATGTGAATCGCTACGAGAAGGTGGGTAATGTTGCTGCAGATAATCTGCTCAATATGTACTCTGCTCGCCTTAACTTTGACTACTCGGGCTTTACCTTCCGTGGTGAGTATGTAGGCAAGGGTAAGGACTGTACCCAGCGCGGCAATAAGGGCTGGGCTGGCTATGGCGAGGTAGGTTGGGCAGGTAAGGGCTTTAGCTTTACCGGTTCGGCGCGTGCGTTGAGCTATATGCTTACCCCACTTGCTGCCGATGGTGCAGGTACAGGCAATACACTCAACTTCTTGCCTGCAATGACACGCCAGTATACATATATGCTTGCAAACCTCAATCCTTATCAGGTAAATGCTGAGGGTGAGATTGGTGGTCAGGTAGATTTCTACTATACCTATCGTAGCAAGAGCAACCGCTACCGCTACTGGAACTTCCACGCAAACTACTCTACTTACTACACACTGCGTCATGATCAGAGCAAGAGCGGTAACCGCGAGCGTCTGTGGCAGGATTTTAACGTTGATGTTACTCGCCAGTGGTCTAAGAAACTCAAGACTACAGTTCTATACTCTTTCCAGGAGTGGAATCCAACTCATGGCTACCATCACCGCACCTATGTGTCAAATATCTTTGTTGCCGATGTGCAGTACAAGTTTGACCGTAAGAAGTCTCTGCGTGTAGAGGCCCAGTACCTACTCTCTGGTGAGTATGAGGGCGACTGGGTTGCAGGTTTGGTTGAGTTTAACCTTGCACCAAAGTGGAGCTTCTTTGTAAGCGATATGTACAACCTTGGCCGTACAGATAAAAATGGCGTGTTTAAGGGTACAGAGAAGAACTACTACTCTGTAGGTGGTAGCTATACTATTCAGCGAGTTCGTATTCAGTTGAGCTATGGCCGCAACCGCGCAGGATTTATCTGCTCAGGTGGTGTATGTCGCTACTCTCCAGAGTATAACGGAATTAACATTGCTCTAACCGCTTCATTCTAATGCTATGAGAAAGTTTATATATGCTTTGGTTGCACTTTTGGCAATCTTTACAACCACCTCGTGCCTCTATGGTGTAGGTACAGATGAGGGTATGGATATTGAAGATACTTCAGGCTTTAAGGTTGAGGTGTCAGCAACAGTAATCTCGGCAAATGGCGAGGATGCAGCACTTTTCCGTGCACTATATAATGGCGAGGATGTGACTTCAGAGGCAACGCTCTACAATAATGCTACTGACGAGCCTTATGAGAGCATGAGCTTTACTACTGAATTGGCTGGCCCATATCAGTTCTATGTTGTCTGGGGTGAGCATCGTAGTGATGTTATAAGAGTTACGGCTATTACTCCTATGGACCTCTCTGATAAGGATGAGCAGGGCCTCTCTGTTACCCTCTCTACAAACCTTGTTCAGGTAGCTAAGCAGTCTGCAGCCTTTATTGTCCGCTATGATGGTAAGGTGCTTGAGCCGGCAGAGATGGCGAAAGTAAAGATTTACAATGCAGAGAATGATAATGGCGTGGCTCTTGATAAGATTGCTGTTGTCTATAATGATAAGGAGTATGTCCTTCCTGCATATACCGCAAGCAAGAGTGGTGCAAAGAGCTTCTGGGTTGGCTATAAGACCAAGAATACTCGTGAGACTCCTGTTACTATCACAGCAGTAGCTACAGAGATACCATCACGACCTGTGGACTCTGAGCCTGCAAATACTGACTTTGTTCACCGTGTGCTCTTTACGCAGCTTACTGGTACTTGGTGTGGTTGGTGCCCTAACATGATTGAGGCATTCCACTATATGTTTGAGGATGAACAGTACAAGGATAAGTTTGTGCATACAGCTGTTCATGGTGGTGACAAATTTAGCCTTACCCTGCCTAATGGACGCGACCTTGCATCTATTCTTAACACCTCTGGAGGTTATCCTTACGCTATTACAAACCTAACATATGGTCTTAATACCAATAATAGTATTGAGGGTAATATTGGCGCGATTATGGGTGCTATTGAGAGCCATCTAAAGACTCCGGCTCATGCAGGTATTGCTGCTCGTACATCGCTCAAGGATAATATGCTTCTTGTGCGTACATCTGTAAAGGTTAATCAGGATGGCGAGTACTTTGTTGGCGCTTGGCTTGTTGAGAGTGGTCTCTACGCTCAGCAGAGTAATTATACAGATCTTAAGGCTGACTATCTCGATATTCACGAGAATGTGGTGCGCATCGCAGACTCTAACCCTTCAGGCTCAAACTTCATGGGCTACTCTTTGGGTCATATTGTAAAGGGTGAGAGCTCTGACTACCTCTTTGTTATGGAGCTTGATCGTAGCTGGAAGGTTGAGAATTGCCACTTGGTGCTCTTCGTCTCAACTATGTCTCAGAATCAGCAGGTGCTGACAAATGTTGTTAAGACCACCTCGCTCACCTCTGGCGTAGAGTTTGAGTATAAGAAGTAATCAGATTACTCGTAACAAAATTACACCCCTCTAACACTAGAGGGGTGTAATTTTATATAATATATATGTATATGGTATTAAATTATCGCACCGAGGCCACGCACGGTCTCTACGAGGGTTTTGGTGTCAATTTGGTGAACGGTCTGGTTGTTGGCAACGCACTGAGCTGCCGCTGCACCTGCTGCCTGACCGGTACCCATACAGCTTGCCATAACGCGTAGGGAGGCAAGTGCCTGGCGGTCTGTTGAGATACATCTACCTGCCACAAGTAGGTTAGGGTAGTCGGGGGCTATAAGGGCACGATATGGCACATAGGCCGGTTTCTCAAGGTCTATGCGTACCTGACTGGTGCCTTTGCTGGCGTGGATGTCAATAGGGTGTATGCCTCGTGAAATGCTATCTTCGTACTGGAATGCCGATACATATTCGTCGGCAGTAACGGTATGCACACCTAATATACGGCGCGACTCGCGAATACCGGCCTGTGGCGCTGTAGAGGCAACGTAGCAATTCTTAAACTCCTTGAAATTCTCATTCAGCAACTTAGTAAAGGTGAAGATATCTTCACGTAGCTGACACTCTGTAGCTGTAAAGTTGCGGTTGTCTGTTGAGTCGGCGGCACGACGGGTCATATTGACAGCTACGCTACCGCGATGCATAACATTGTTAAACCAAGGGCCTCCGAAGTCAGGCATCTCTACACCTGCAGCCTTCATAGCAAGTAACTTCTCGCGCACCGGACGGCACTGGCTAGGTCCGTTAATTCCATTGTGGTACATGCACTTGTTGAGCAGTTCGCTATCTGTATCAACACCCGAGAGAATAAAGCAGAAAGATGATGGCTGAAGTTCCCCATCTGGGTTTGACTGCATAGGTACCTGAGCCATGTAGGCGAGGTCGCCATCACCGGTACAATCAATAAATGTCTTGCCTACGATAGTCTCCAAGCCGTTCTTGTTCTCTATAATAACCGAGTGGATACTCTTGCCATCCATCTGGCAGCCCACCATTGCAGAGTGCATATATAGCTCAACGCCAGCCTCAAGCACCATACGCTGACAGCAGAGCTTGTAGAGCTCAATGTCAAAGTCTACATTCGCCTTTGGCCACTCAATAAAGGCGCCGCCCATGCTCTCCAATCGCTGAACAAACTCCCATGGAACACCACCGATAACAAGCTCGTTGTTCTTTGCAAAGACGCTTATCGGAGCGACATAGCCAATTGTCGCCATGCCACCAAGAAAGCCGTAACGCTCAATAAGAGCAACCTTTGCACCCTGGCGAGCTGCAGTAATCGCAGCGATAAAACCTGCGGGACCTCCGCCAATAACAACCACGTCGTATGAGCCAACTGTTGGGGCGAGTTTGCGAAGCTCCTCCTGCTCCTGACTGCTGTCACAAGAGATAAGATTTGGCGCAACAGCTATAGCCGCTAAGCCGGCCACTGCACGCTTAAGGAATAATTTTCGTGAGATTTTCTCCATAGTACTTGCAAAATTTTACCAAAGTTAGCGCTTATTTGGCGAATTTTCAAGAGTATGATGGAAAATTATCAACATAAAATGGTGAAAATTCGCTTGTAAAAACAGCAAAATACAACTATCTTTGCTGTATGAAAATAGCTATACCAACTAGAGAGGGGTTGATTGACAACCATTTTGGTCATTGTGACCACTATACTATCTACACTGTAGAGGATGGTAAAATTATCGAATCACAAACGCTGCCATCGCCGCAAGGTTGTGGTTGCAAGTCTAATATAGCATCGGTGCTGGAGCAGATGGGTGTTACAGTTATGCTTGCAGGAAGCATGGGTGAGGGTGCGAAGAACAAGTTAGAAGGTCACAATATTCGTGTAATTCGTGGCTGTAGCGGAGCTGTAGAGGCTGTGGCAGAGGCTTTTCTTAAGGGTTTTGTCTTTGACTCAGGTGTTGGTTGCGTGGCGCATGAGTGTGGAGAGCATAAACATTAGGATTATGAATAGAATGAGGACCAATATCATCATCGACTGCTTGATGCTCTTGTCATTTGCAGTGATGAGTTTTTCTGGCTTTGTATTGCAGATGCGCAGAGTCTTTTTTGCCAATCGTAGCCCATTTATGGGTATGAGCCGCCATGTGTGGTCGGATATTCACCTTTGGTCAGCTATTGTGGTAATTGTATTGTTGGTGTTGCACCTTATACTGCATTGGAAGGCGGTAGATGGTTGGTTTAAGAAGAGTGTACCGAATAGAAAATTGAGATATTTTATCTACTTTTTACTTGCAATAGTAACTCTGGCAACATTTGTGCCTTGGTTCTTTGCGATATAATTAACTTAAAACTAGAACTATGAAAAAGTATCGTTGTACAGTATGTGCGTGGGTTTACGACCCTGAGGTTGGTGACCCCGATAGTGGTATCGCTGCAGGAACAGCCTTTGAGGATATTCCTCAGGATTGGGTTTGTCCACTCTGCGGTGTTGGTAAGGAGGATTTTGAGCTTGTAGAGGAGTAGTGACTATTCCTACAAGTAAGTAAACTGGGCTGACTAAATTTTAGTCAGCCCAGTGTCGTATTAATTGCGACTTAGTGTGTTGCCTTATACCATGCGGTAGTTTGCCAGTCGTCGCGATATGCAGAAGCGGTGTTAAGCATTATTGGTGCAGAGGTGGTAAGACCGCTATAGAAGGTTATTGGGTTTGCCTTGTTGTTATACGCGGAGTAGAAGCTCTTTGTGTGGTGCTGTCCTGACAATGTACGAGATAGCTGGTCAGTAAAGGCTTTTACAGCGTTACTGTCTGTGCAACTCTGTGTGATATAGTCCTCAATATCGAAGAATATATGTGTAGGGTTGCGTGATGAACTAACACCATCGTAAACCTGTATCGTCTCCGGGTCTATATCCTTCATGTGCATATTGGTCTGCTTAACGCACTGAGCCAGAGCTTCAAGCTCTTTGCAGTTGATAACCGCCGAGCACGCAGAGGAGTATATTCCACTCTGTGTTTTCTTGTAATACTCTACAAAGGTCTCAGCAGCGCTATCAAGGCGCTCCTTGAGTGGAGTGTTGCTGACCATTATCGGAATCATCTCAGTGTATGGCATACCTGCAGCCATAACCTCGCAAGGTGAGGCTAAAATATAGTCTGTAACATTTTTAAGGTCGTAGGCACTCTCAACATTTGACATATAGCAGACATCAAATATCATATAATTAAGGTGTACACCTGTGCTGGCAATCGCCTGAGCTACCTCTGTTGTATTTAGCTGTGTGGATGTATTGTCACCAATATGTCGTACCATCGCAGCTCCAGGGGCAGGCATCCATATTCGCTCCTCGATGGCAGCCTGGAAGGTTGTCATGCCGGTGTTGCTCTCGACTTTAGGAATCCAACCCTTGCCGTGCGAGCCGATGTAGAGACCATATTCGGTTGCTGGTGCCGCAGCTACGAGATTTTTCATGATTGTAGCGAGCATCTGCTCGTTGTAGATGGCTGGTAGTTCGTAGTCGGCAATGTGCTCACGCAGAACACTCTTAAGACCGCTGTCGTAATAAATCTCAAACATTGAGCCTCTGGTCGTACTATTCTGCAAGAATACAATTACACGACTATTGTCAAGTAAACCCTTTGAAGCCACGCTCTCCACCATGGTAAGGTTGCTCTGAAAGTAATTCTTAAGGCTTGTGCCCAAGAAGTAGAATAGTAGGGCGTGGTCAGCCCTCTCTTTGCGTTGCCAAACTTCAATGCTTGCTTTGCACGCAGGATTGTCTTTGAGTGTTATAGTTAACTCTGCAATCTTACGCTCCTTGTTGCTACTATTACGCTCCTTGGATTGTAGAATTAGGCTCTGCCCATCACCTCGTGTAGCGGTAAGAAGAGTCGAAGAGCTTGAAACGGTGAAATCAAATGGCGTGTTGATATTTAGAACCTTAGTAGCCTCTGCTGTGCCGTTGATTAGTATTCTGCTACAGTCAAAGGTTATGGCGGACTTCTGAATCACAGCAATCTTACCCTCTAGGCGCTGTCCGTTCACCTTAAAACCGATATATCCGGCTCTATTAGGAGCAGCCGTGAGGTTATCCTTTGTTGCGCTGACGGAGATGCTATACTTGTTTGTGCCAGCGGATTTTGCCTTTGTGCAGAGAATATCTCCCTCAGTAATCACCTCAAAGTCACTACTCTTGCACTCAAATGTTATATTTGTGGCTTTGCCTTGCTCCGCAGCTATAGATATAGACTCTTGGTACTGCTCATCAAGGATTATCAGAGGCTTCTGGTGCGCCTCAATACCAGTAAAACGGGTGCGTGAGAGGCGGATAACCACATCGCCAAGTTTGCGAGTTTGAAGTGTTAGATTGGCATCCTTGACAGTAGCGGTAATTGTCACCTTGTCTGTCGCTTCACCACTTGCGGGGCTGTATTCAACTCCTGGGGTATCAAGAATCTCCCATGCGAGCTTTGAACTTATCGAAAAGCTTGATTGAGAGCCAGCCTCACCATCAAAGTTGAGAGTGCTGTTTGTAACTCCGCTAAGTATTGATAGTGAGTCATTTGGTACAGGTTCTACGGGGTTACAAGCCGCGCAAATAAGTGTTAGTAGAAGTGTGTATAGTGAAAAACGTTTCATGCTCTATTTATATTCTCTCGGTTTGAGGTTGTTAAACTGCCAAGTGCGCTCACGCTTAAAGGTGTAGTCGTCAGGCTTGTTCCAGTAGACACGACTGTAATCAAAGTAGAAGCCCTTGAGCTTCTCTTTTGGAACTTCAAATGGTATAAACTCCACATTTCGGCTGATAATCTTACCTTTGCGCTGATTCCAACCCTTAGCGGCTATAAAATCTACACCATGCGAGAAGAAGATGATATGCATCGGCTCCTTCTCCTTAGCTCCGGTGCCTGAAGCGGCTATTGTGCGCAGTATAGCGGCAAGGTGGTCTGCGTATATCTTCTCACGAGTGCTGTCACCAGCCGTTCCATATGCATATGCCATAATGTTGAGCAACTTTGGCGAGAATGGGTCTAACTCCATAGCCTCACTGCATGCGGCAATAAGTTGGTCAATATCTACTACTGAAGGCGTGTCAATGGCTATGCGAGCCATGATATTCTGCACTTTGGTCATACCGGGATTATCGTTCAGAGGACGATATGCCGCCTGATATGCGTAGCCGTAGTAGAGGTAGTGATACTGCTCATCGGTAAGTGGCTCGCCAGCCTTGTAACGCATCATCAGATTGGGGTAATAGAACTCTGAATTGCTGTCGTTTATGGCGGCAAAAATCTTGTCGTTATCTGGTACTTCGGCTACTGCGGTTAGTGAAATAAGTGCTGCGCAGAGCAGAATAAGTAGCTGCTTAAGACTCATACTTTATTATCTCAATTCTTTGTCTAATATCTAACTCTACACTCGCCTCGGCAAGCGGTAAGCGTACAGTCGGGGTGCAGAGTCCCTTTGTTGATAGTGCATTTTTTATGCCGACAGGGTTGCCCTCTGCAAAGAGAGAGTCGGTAATAGCACTTAATCGAGAGAGCATATACTCTGCCTTGTCAAAATTATCCTCCAGAGCAAGTGTTGTCATCTGCTTTACATCTGCCGGATAGAGATGCGCAAGCACGGAGAGCACACCCTTGCCACCACGACGAATAGCCTCAATAGTAAGACTATCATCTCCACTTACAAGGATAAAATCCTCGCGGACCATTGCTACAGCCTTCACAACGGCCTCCATCTGCTCTGTGTTGCCCGATGCCTCCTTAATGCCGAAGACGTTTGGACATGCTGCCGCTATGCGGGCAACGGTCTGCGGGGTCATATTGACTCCCGTACGTCCAGGAATGTTGTAGAGCATTATTGGCAATGGTGAAGCCTCTGAGATAGCCTTGAAGTGGCGATAAAGGCCCTCTTGATTTGGCTTGTTGTAGTATGGATTAACACTCAGTACAGCATCATAGCCAGTAAAGTCCCAACTGCGGAGTGTAGATACAACATCTGCGGTGCAGTTGCCGCCAATACCTACGATAAGAGGCAACCTGCCAGCTACTCTCTGGGCAATAAAACGAGAAACAGCAATGCGTTCAGCGGCTGTTAGAGTCGGAACTTCGGAGGTGGTTCCCAGGGCAAGCAGGTAGTCTACACCACCCTCAACAACTCTGTCGATAATTGCAGCTAAGGCGGCAAAGTCTATGCTTCCCTTGCTGTCAAAAGGTGTTATCAATGCAACACCTACGCCCGAAAATTTATCTATAATTGTCATATTCTTAAAACAAACTTGTCTGTATAACTTGTTCAGCCTTAGGTTGTGGCTCTGCTATTGCAGTCTGTAGTGGCGCTGTGCCACTATCGCCCAATAGCTCTATAAACTGCTGCTCAGAGAGAATCGTTACGCCCAACTTCTCAGCCTTCTGCAGCTTTGCAGGACCCATATTCTCGCCTGCAACGATAAAGTCGGTGTTGCTACTCACGCCAGACTGGTTTTTGCCACCATGACGCTCAATAAGAGCCTTTAACTCCTCGCGAGAGTGGAGAGTAAACTTTCCAGAGACAACGACATTCTTGCCTTCAAGTATATCGGAGCTTCGTTGTGTCTGCTCACTCTCAAACTTTAGTCCAGCGGCACGTAGACGCTCAATAATGGCGAGATTTACAGGGTCTGCAAAGTACTCTATAATAGCTTGAGCAATCTTATCACCCACCTCCTCAGCCTCTTGAAGTGTAGTGGTATCGGCAGCCATTATGGCGTCAAGACTCTTGAAGTGCGATGCCATATACTTCGCAGTGGTCTCGCCTACGAAGCGAATACCTAAGCCAAAGAGTACCCGAGCAAAAGGTACGCTCTTTGACACTTCTATGCTGCTGATGATATTGTCTGCCGACTTCTCGCCCAGGCGAGGAAGTACTGCAAGGTCGCAAGCCCTTAGGGTGTATAGGTCGGCAATATCTGCAATAAGTCCATTTTCAAAGAGCAACTCAACTGTTTCGGCACCCAGTCCGTCAATATTCATCGCCTTGCGACGAATAAAGTGTATGATGCGACCAAGAATCTGTGGTCGGCAACCGCTCTGGTTAGGGCAGTAGTGCTTCGCCTCGCCCTCAAAGCGCACAAGCGCAGCACCGCACTCTGGGCAGACGGTGATATAATTGAATGGTGTGCTATCACTCTGTCGCTCCGATAGCTCTACGCCGGTAATCTTCGGAATAATCTCGCCACCCTTCTCAACGTATACCATATCGCCTATCCTTATATCTAACGCAGCAATCTGCTCGGCATTGTGTAGTGACGCTCTTTTTACCGTTGTGCCTGCTAAAAGTACCGGTTCAAGATTTGCTACAGGGGTTATTGCACCCGTTCTGCCGACCTGAAAATCTACGCTTATAAGACGTGTAAGTGCGCTCTCGGCCTTGAATTTATATGCTACAGCCCAACGAGGCGATTTGGCTGTAAAGCCGAGAGATTTTCGCAAGGCGAAGTTATTAACTTTGATAACAACGCCATCGGTAGGATATGGAAGTGTCTTGCGAGCCTCATCCCAGTAGTTGATATAGTCTATAACCTCCTTAGCACCACGGCATAGAGTCATGTGCTCCGAAACTTTGAAACCCCACCGACGTGCAGTCTCAAGGTTCTCAATGTGGTTGGTGAATGGAAGGTTATCTCCCGCCATTTGGTATAGTGTGCAGTCAAGTCCGCGCTTAGCAACAACAGCCGACTGCTGCTGCTTGAGCGTTCCTGCTGCAGCGTTGCGAGGATTGGCAAATAACTGCTCGCCAGCAGCCTCGCGCTCACTATTTAGGCGGTCAAAAGAGGCGTAGGGCATAAATATCTCACCACGAATCTCAAAGAGTTCTGGAATATTATCGCCGGTAAGCACAAGCGGAATAGATCGGATAGTCTTTACATTTGCTGTAACATCGTCGCCCGTAGTGCCATCGCCACGAGTAACGGCACGAACAAGACGACCATGCTCATAGGTAAGGCTTATGGCTGTGCCGTCAAACTTGAGCTCGCAAACAAACTCTGTGGTGCCAGATTGCTGCTCTATGCGCTCAATGAAGGCGCTTAACTCCTCAATAGAGTATGTGTTTGACAGTGAAAGCATGGGGTAGCGGTGCTCTGCAGATGTAAACTCAGCAGTGCGGTCACTACCTACGCGAACGGATGGTGAGAGGGGGTCGTAAAACTCAGGATGAGCAGCCTCAAGGTCTGTAAGTTGACGCATTAAAAGGTCAAACTCGTAGTCCGAAATTTCGGGCGCATTGTCCACGTAGTATTTACGATTGTGATAGTTGAGCTGCTCACGCAGCGACTCAATCTCTCTCCCTATTTCACTATAGTCTACCATATCTATATATTCACATCGCACGAAAATACATATTTTATTTTAATTTGAACGCAAAATCAAAAAAAAATCAAAAAAAATCTTTGAAATTGGCGGGATAACAAATTTTTGCTTATACTTGCACCCGAAATTGATGATAAACAATAAACAAAACTATACAAAACATGGCAACAACAATTAATAAAAGAAAATCAGTAATCAGTTTTAACAATCTTCCACTTGAGATTCAGGAGGCGGTGAAGGCATTCTATCCTCACGGATATGCGGAGGCGATGATGCGTATTGATAAGCCTAATGGAGACTTCTTCTTTGCCGTGCCTTTTGAGACTGAAGAGGTCAGCTATCTTGTAAAGATTGATGTGAAGATTGACGACCTTACTGATGACGACGACGATAAGGAGTACTACGACGACGAGATTAAGGGCGCAGATCAGATTCAGGATGATGAGGAGGAAGAGGAGGAGCGCCGCCCATCTCCAATCGAGTTCGATGATGAGGACTAACGAACTATAAGGCGCATGCCTTATAGTTGAAATTATAATTTTATGGCATACAATCTGTTAAAAGGCAAGAGGGGAATTATTTTCGGAGCTCTGAACGATTTGTCAATCGCGTGGAAGGTAGCCGAGCGTGCTGTTGAGGAGGGTGCCGAGATTGTACTGACAAATACGGAGATTTCACTTCGTATGGGTGAAATTTCAAAGCTGGCAGAGAGGTGTAATGCGCCAATTATCGCGGCTGATGCCACTAAGGTTGAGGATTTAGAGGCGTTGGTGGATAAGGCGATGGAGCACTTTGGTGGAAAGTTTGACTTTGTGCTCCACTCTGTGGGTATGTCGCCAAATGTGCGAAAGAGTATCCCTTACCAGTCGCTGAACTATACATTTCTTGATAGAACGCTCGATATTTCAGCCGTTTCGTTCCATAAGGTGCTGCAGGTACTCTATGCTAAAGATGCACTCAATGAATGGGGTTCTGTAGTTGCACTGACCTATATGGCTGCACAGCGTACCTTTATAGGCTATAGCGATATGGCTGATGCTAAGGCGCTGCTGGAGTCTGTGGCTCGCAGTTTTGGCGCTATATATGGTCGTGACCGCAAGGTGAGGGTAAATACTGTGTCGCAGTCGCCAACATATACTACAGCGGGTAAAGGAATTGCAGGTATGGGAGGTATGCTTGAGTTTGCCGAGGCGATGTCGCCTCTGGGGAATGCCAATGCAGATGATTGTGCAGACTACTGCATAACGCTCTTTAGCGACCTTACGCGCAAGGTTACGATGCAAAATCTCTACCACGACGGAGGTTTCTCCAATATGGGACTAAGCGAAGAGGTTTTTAATACGTTTCTTAATAACAAAGGGTAGCAGGGCTGCCCTTTGTTGTTTTAATAGCAAACTCTGGCTTGAAAGTTGCTCTATAGGCAGGCAAATCACTAAAAATATTTGCTTATGGATAAGAGTAACAATTCTACTTTTAAGTTATCGGTGGCTACGCTGGCGATTATGAATGTGACAGCAGTGGTGAGTCTCAGAGGTTTGGCTGCTGAGTCTGTATATGGTTTAGGCTCAGCATTCTACTATCTCTTTGCGGCCCTGGTGTTTTTGATTCCTACAGCTCTTGTGGCGGCAGAGTTGGCGGCTATGTTTAGCGACAAAGAGGGCGGTGTTTTCCGCTGGATAGGCGAGGCGTTTGGAGCCAAGGCTGGCTTTCTGGCTATATGGCTACAGTGGATTCAGTCTACTATTTGGTACCCTACGGTGCTAACCTTCGGTGCAGTATCTATAGCCTTTATCGGCATGAATCAACAGGCAGATATGGCTCTAGCGTCGAATAAAATGTTTACCCTTGTGGTGGTGCTGGCGATATATTGGACAGCCACATTTATCTCACTTAAGGGCCTGGATTGGGTAGGTAAAATAAGTAAGTGGGGTGGTATTATCGGAACGATTATCCCTGCTGCACTGCTTATTGTGTTGGGTATCATCTATCTTGCTACGGGTGGTCACAACAATATGGATATGAGTGCAGGGTTCTTTCCTGACCTGAAAAAGTTTGATAATCTGGTCCTTGCAAGTAGTATCTTCCTATTTTATGCCGGTATGGAGATGATGGGTATACATGTTATGGAGGTGAATAATCCTAAGCGCAACTATCCTAAGGCTATTATCATCGGCTCGCTTATTACCGTGGCAATATTTATCTTGGGTACATTCTCTCTGGGCTTTGTCATTCCGGCGAAGGAGGTTTCGCTAACTCAGTCACTTCTTATAGGTTTTGATAAATACTTTGAGTACCTGCATATGTCGTGGGCGGCTCCACTGATAGCCATTGCGCTGATGTTTGGAGTGCTTGCAGGTGTGCTTACATGGGTTGCCGGACCATCTAAGGGAATATTTACGGTGGGTAAGGCTGGCTACTTGCCTCCATTTTTCCAGAAGAGCAATAAGAATGGTGTGCAGCGCAATATTCTGCTCATTCAGGGTTGTATCGTAACACTGCTCTCGCTGCTGTTTGTAGTTATGCCGAGCGTCCAGTCCTTCTACCAGATACTATCGCAGATGACAGCCTCGCTCTACTTGATAATGTATATGATGCTCTTTGCGGCGGCAATAGTACTCCGTTATAGACTTAAGGGTGCTGATAGACCTTTCCGTCTGGGTGGAAATCTTGTAATGTGGATTATTGCGGGCCTGGGTTTCTGCGGCTCACTGCTAGCCTTTGTGCTTAGTTTTATCCCTCCAGCGCAAATCTCTACCGGAAGCCCTAAGACGTGGGTAACAATACTTGTTGTGGGCTGCCTTGTGGTGATTATCGTGCCGCTGATTATCTACGCGCTACGTAAACCAAGTTGGAAGAACAGCGATACACAGTTTGCCCCATTTCACTGGGAGAAGTAGTTGGTCTTGGATTTTATAAAACAAACCGAATAGGGAAATCTCTCTATTCGGTTTGTTTTTAGTAAGTTGGAAAACTATCCCAGTGCAATGTCGAGCACCATCATAGCGGCAAAGCCGATAGCAAAACCAATGGTTGGGAGGTTGGAGTGCTTGCCTGAGTGAGCCTCAGGGATGAGCTCTTCAACCACAACATAAATCATTGCACCGGCAGCAAAGGCGAGCATATACGGGAAGGCTCCGATAAGTTGCTCAATCAGTAATATGGTGATAATTGCAGAGATAGGCTCTACAACGCCTGAAGCCACACCATATGAGAATGAACGCATACGTGATAGCCCCTGCGAGCGGAGAGGTAATGATATAACAGCTCCCTCGGGAACATTTTGTAACGCTATGCCGGCTGCAAGGGCGAGGGCGGCAGCCATATTCATATCTGTCTGACCCGATAGTGCACCCGCCAAAACCACGCCGATAGCCATGCCTTCCGGGATGTTGTGTAGCGTCACAGCGAGCATTAGCATTGTAGATTTACCCAATGATGAGGGAACACCCTCTGGGGTTGGACTATCGATGTGTAGGTGTGGCGTGAACATGTCGAGTAATAGCATAAATGCCATACCGCCAAGTAGACCCACAAGTGCAGGAAGCCAACCTATGCCACCTGCTGCTTCTGTGTGGTCTATGGCTGGAATGAGCAGTGACCAAACCGATGCGGCAACCATCACACCCGAGGCGAAACCAAGTAGAATATTTTGCATCTTTGCAGCGCTGCTCTTACCCAAAATAAGGGCGCTGGCAGAGCCGATAATAGTACCTAAAAATGGTATTGAGAGCACTATTGCTATCTGAGATAGAGTCATATTTGTTCTATGTTTATAAAATGCAACAGCAAAGATACAATTTTTAGGCAATAATATCAAATTTTGCAATTCTAAATATTATTGTTATCTTTGGGTGCAATTTTGCAATTTTTAACCTTATAAAACTATAAACTTATGTTCAAAGGACATCCAAAAGGGTTGTACGCCCTTGCGCTGGCTAACACTGGCGAAAGATTTGGTTACTACACTATGCTTGCAGTCTTTGCACTCTTCTTGCGTGCAAACTTCGGTCTTGATGCAGGTGTAGCAGGTGCCATCTACTCAACTTTCCTCGGCCTTGTATACCTTATGCCACTTGTAGGTGGTATGTTGGCTGACAAGTTTGGCTTTGGTAAGATGGTAACCATCGGTATCACCATTATGTTTGCAGGTTATCTGCTCCTTTCATTGCCTTTGGGTGGTGATACATTTGCTATGCTTGCAATGCTCGCTGCGCTGCTCTTTATCAGCCTTGGTACAGGTCTGTTCAAGGGTAATTTGCAGGTTATGGTTGGTGATTTGTACAACGATCCACAGTATGCTGCAAAGCGTGACTCTGGCTTCTCTCTCTTCTACATGGCAATCAACATCGGTGCCCTCTTTGCTCCGACTGCAGCTGTGAAGATTAAGGAGTGGGCGGAGGTGAGCCTTGGCTACTCTGGAAATGATGCATATCACTTCTCTTTTGCTGTGGCTTGTGCATCGCTAATTCTCTCAATTGCAATCTATTACATCTTCCGTCCTACATTCCGTCACGTTGAGGGTGGTAAGGCTAAGAAGGGCGAAGCTGCAGCTGCTGTAGATAATCTAACTCCTGCAGAGACAAAGCAGCGTGTTGTTGCTCTGTGTCTTGTATTTGCCGTTGTAATCTTCTTCTGGATGGCATTCCACCAGAATGGTCTTACACTGACTTACTTTGCTGATGAGTTTACTGCTAAGAGCTCTGAGGGTGTTCAGGGTCTACTCTTTAATGTGTGGAACTTGGTTCTCGTGATTATTGGTGTTTATGCCGGTTTCTCTGTGTTCCAGAGCGAGGAGAAGAAGGGTAAGTTCGCATCTCTTGCAGTGCTTGTAGCTGTTGTTGCAGTGCTCGTTTATAAGGCGCTTAATGTTGAGGGTAGCGTAGCAATTAGCGCTCCTATCTTCCAGCAGTTTAATCCATTCTATGTTGTGGCTCTTACACCAGTTAGCCTTGCTATCTTTGGTGCACTTGCAAAGCGTGGTAAGGAGCCTTCAGCACCTCGTAAGATTGCTTACGGTATGCTTGTTGCTGCAGTTGGTTTCGCTGTTATGGCATTTGCATCTGTAGGTCTGCTTACTCCTGATGCTCAGGCGGTTGCTGGCGATGCTGCTATCTTTGTAAATCCAAACTGGCTTATCTCTACATACCTTGTGCTTACTTTTGCTGAGCTCCTGCTCTCACCAATGGGTATCTCATTTGTGTCAAAGGTTGCTCCTCCAAAGTACAAGGGTCTTATGATGGGTGGTTGGTTTGTAGCTACTGCTATCGGTAACTGGCTCGTATCTGTAGGTGGCTTCCTCTGGGGTGGTATCTCACTTACTGTTGTTTGGTCAGTATTTATCGTTCTCTGTCTGCTCTCAGCGCTCTTTATGTTTGCGATGATGAAGCGTTTGGAGTCTGCTACAAAGTAGTCCTCTTGAAATAGTGTGCTGCAAGGCACAAAATGTAGTATCCGTCTGTCTAAAACACTAGTGTTTTGGGTGGACGGATAACTATTTTGCGAAATATTTTGATTTCTTGAAAAAAGTCGCTAACTTTACGCGATTTTATAAAGTTGATTAATAAACAGAACAAATTTTTTCACCTTAAACTATAAACAAATTAAAGATTATGGCAACAACCAATTGTGAAAAGTTATTTGCTGAGTTCCCAGAGGTCTCTACCGAGGCATGGGAGGCGGCGATAGCTGTTGACCTTAAGGGTGCTGACTATGAGCGCAAGTTGGTATGGAAGACTACTGAGGGCTTTAACCTCCGTCCATACTACCGCGCAGAGAACCTTGAGGGTCTGAAGACTTTGGGTACTCAGGCTGGTGAGTTCCCTTATTTGAGAGGTGTTAGCGGCGACAATAGCTGGCTGACACACCAGACAATCTCTGTATGCTGCCCTAAGGCTGCTAACGAGACTGCTCTGAAGATGCTTAATGCAGGTGTTGATTCACTAGGCTTCTGCTTCTGCAATGCTGAGGCTGAGTTTACAGCTGAGGACCTTGATGTTCTTTTGGCTGGTATCGTTCTTTCTGCTGTTGAGCTTACTTTCTGCGGTAAGGGCGTGGCTAAGATTGCTGCCCTTGTGCTTGCAAAGGCTGAGAAGGATGGCGTGGCAAAGGATGACCTTCGCGTTAATTTCGCTATCGACCCAATCGTAAAGCACCTTTCTCAGAAGGGCGTTTGGTGCGATGACTGCCAGGGTGGTAAGTGCATCAGCCGTATCGCTGAGCTTGTAAAGGTTACAGCTGAGTACAAGAATGTACACGTTGTTAATGTGTCTGCAAATGTATTCTCTGATAGCGGTTCTACAATCGTTGAGGAGCTCGGTTTCGGTCTCTCTGTAGCGCACGAGTACCTTGTTCGCCTTATGGAGGCAGGCCTTACTGTTGATCAGGCTGCTCGTAAGATTCGCTTTACCTTTGCTGTTACCTCAAACTACTTCATGGAGATGGCTAAGTTCCGTGCAGTACGTCTTTTGTGGGCTAACATCGTAAAGCAGTATGAGCCAGCTTGCGACTGCTCTTGCAAGGCGTTTGTTCACGCTCGTACTTCTGCTTGGAACCAGACCGTATACGATCCATACGTAAATATGCTTCGTGGTACTACCGAGGCTATGAGTGCAGCTATCGCTGGTGTACACTCTCTTGAGGTACTTCCATTTGACCACTCATACACTACAGCTACTGAGTTCTCTCAGCGTATCGCTCGTAACCAGAGCTTGCTTCTTAAGCACGAGAGCCACTTCGATCAGGTTGTTGACCCTGCTGGTGGTTCATACTACATCGAGACCCTTACTGAGACTATCGCTAATGAGGCATGGAAGCTCTTCCTCGAGCTTGAGGAGAAGGGTGGCTATGTAGCAGCATTCGAGTCTGGATATGTTGTAGAGCGCGTAAAGGCTTCTGCAGCTGCTAAGGATAAGGCTATCGCTACTCGCCGTCAGATTCTGCTTGGTGCAAACCAGTATCCTAACTTCAACGAGGTTGCAGATGCTGCTGTTGAGGCTGCTGCTGTAACTCGCGTTGCTGCTGAGGGCAATGTTCTTGTACCTTATCGTGGTGCTATGGCATTCGAGGCTATGCGCTTCGGCGTTGATCGCAGTGGCAAGGAGCTTAAGGCATTTATGCTCACATGCGGTAACCTCGCAATGGCTCGTGCACGTGCACAGTTCTCTTGCAACTTCTTCGCTTGCGCCGGTATCCGTGTTCAGGATAACAACTTCTTTGCAAGTGTAGAGGAGGGCGTTAAGGAGGCATTGGCATCAGAGGCCCAGATTGTAGTAGTTTGCGCATCAGATGATGACTACGCAACAGTTGCTCCACAGGTTCAGGAGCTTCTTGGTGGTAAGGCTATCCTCGTAGTTGCAGGCGCACCTGCTTGCACAGAGGAGCTTCAGGCAAAGGGTATTAACAACTTCATCAGCGTCAAGAGCAATGTCCTTGAGACACTTCGCGGCTACTTGGCTCAGATGGGTATCTAAA
>JAEIGA010000932.1_pt1 | contig 43772 bp, 62 predicted proteins | sample 9270691 | NCBI WGS metagenome assembly JAEIGA01 (sample SAMN17057246, study PRJNA624740) | gut metagenome | biome: biome; isolation source: fecal sample | host: Bos grunniens | place: China: Xizang | collected 2019
TACATTTCAGAAGAAGGTGCAGACTATTATGTGTTCATAAATGCTGAAGGTAGAGTAGTAGCTTCTACAGTCAGAACACCTGCCGATGGTTATATGTTCATTGGTCAATTTCATACATTGTGTAATGGAGTACCTGCTAATCAGACAGGTGCAATGCCAGCACCTCTCGGTGTTGCAGTTGGTGATGAAGTTTGTTTTGAAAGTTATAAAAAAGAGCACGATGCTGATTTTGCAAATTTTTATACAAAAGAAGTTTTATCAGTTACAAACGGTACTCAATATAGTAAAGTTATAATACCTCATATTCTAGCAGGATTTAATACCTGTGATATACTTCCTGAAAGTGTCTGGTGTCTTAATTGGCATCCTGCCGTTAAAGTTTGGGACGGAATGGTCTATTCAAAGAATAGTAATATAGCTTCCGACATATATCTTTCAAGCGGAAGTTTGTATATGTCTGAAAGTATTTACGGGAGTAACTATAGTAAATTGTATTATCAGAATGTTTTGGATTCGTGTTCATATAATGGTAAGCGTCTTCCAAATATGCCTGAATCGATGATGATTTCTTACGGAATTCCTTGGCAAGCTAGATTAGTTTCAACCCCAATTACTGGTGGACATAGTAATGTTAATGGAGAAAGAAATATTTCTTTTATAGGAGTTGAAGATACATCAAATATTTATATTCGTTTTACCAGTGAAGCTGGTGTAACATTACGTGGAAATACAAATCCTGAAAATGTTGACGGTGGAGCGTTATTTGGTATGATTAACGATATTGCTATGTATATATTAGCGAATGGTAATGAATCGAATAGTACTTCTTCTGAATATCCATATTATTATTATGGACCAAGATATTTTAATTGTTTATCGCAGGTGACTTCGAGTAATAATAATGCAGGTAGTTACATAGCAGTTTCGGAAATTTCTATAGTCTAAAATAAAAGTTATATAATCTTAATAAGACAAGGAGTTATTTGAATTATGAATGATTTGGATAGGACACTTTACATCTGGAATATCAATGGAGTTGCTTTTGCCAACATTAAGGCAAATTATGCAAAGATAAAGCACAACTGGGATAAGGCACCTGATGCACAGATGTCAATCCAGGAATTCCAGGAGAAGGGCGGACAGGTTCGTGTAATCAACGGTGAGCTTTTCTACGGTATGACTGAGGATGAAAAGAAGCAGGCTCATATTGGTGAGCTTGAGCAGGAAATCCATGAGGACAAGAAGGAGCTTGAAGATACCGATTACGTCACAATCAAGATTGCCGAGGGTGTTGCAACTAAGGAAGAGTATGAGGCAGTTCTGAAGGAGCGTGAAGAACTTCGTGAGGAAATCCGCAGGCTTCAGAAGGAGCTTGATGAGCTTCGTCCCGTTGATCCACCGAAAGAAGATGATGTCAAGGATGATTCCGGTACTGTTGAAGTTGGCGACATTGAGCCCGGAGATGACCTTGGCGGAGAAGAGGAAACTCCGAAAAAGAGTGCGAGAAAGTCAAGTAAGCTCCTTGACGATGAAGCAAAATAATTTCTAAGGGCTGGCTGAAAATATGAGCGTTGAGAATTTTCTTAATTACGAAGCTTATGTCAAATTCATGGACAGGCAGGTCTCTATTTTCGGTCAGCCAGCTTCATTCTATTCACCTACGAATAAGACGGCTCTTGGTTATGAAGATACAAGACCGTCTGATATAGACAAGCTTGATTCTGATAAAGTTCTTGGCAATCAGTACAAGAGGACAGAGGGAAGAATCTGGATAAACTTTACTGTAAACAAAAGCGTATTCTATCGTTTCAATTATTTTCCAGAGGACAGCGAGGAACTCTGTACTGCATTCGTTAATTCAGAATCAACATTACGTGAAGGTGATTACATAAGGACTGCAACACCGGAAGCAACTTCAATCTGGGGATCGATGCTGTTTAGCGTAAGGAAAATTCAGGACGTGGGATTTTCACAGGTTCTCCAGAGAATATATTTCCTTAAACCGACAAACAATCTTGACCTTCAGCGTGAGCTTTCTTTCTGAAATGATAACCGGTGTTTCATTGAATGGATTTCGCAATAATCTTCAAAATTCATTTCATAAAATAAATATCAAAAGTATTCAGACAAATCTTCCGGTCAATATTGACAGCATTATTGAAGAACGCATAGTCTTTAATTCTCCAGAAAAAGGAAGAGGATCGATAACATTGAAGGGAAGGATTGTTGATCATTCCGTTTCATTCAGTGACTACGAACTTGAAGAAATCAGAAACTTCACGACGAACAATCAGTACGCATTGAAATGGCTTATGACGACACGTATTTCTGTTGATGATTTCCTTAATGTTATGATTAAGGGTGGTGACAAGGCTTCTGAAAGGGAGATTCTTCTTCAGAAAGAAGCAGTTGATAGGATTGTTTTCGGTGATTAAATCTTAAATACTCTTTAATAAGAGGAGTATTTAGCTATGGAAAATAATGTCATAGGTTCAGCAAGGTTCACCTATAAGCTTTATCCTACACAGAATGAGGATTTGTTTTTCTGGAAATCAGTCGAAGCAGAAGATGAAGTTGAGGCGGAAGAACAGATAAGGGAGTATGCTGAGGAAAACAACGTCATTTCCTTTGAGCCTGAAAAGCAGATGTTCGATAAGCCTTTGAAAAGCAACTTGATTAAGTCAGAAAAGGAAGCGATAGATTGCTTCCCTATTTCTGAGGAAGAAGCAGATGATGTTGATGAATTGAGGAATACCTTTCACGATGTCCGTGATCTGAGGGCAGTTCTTGAAGATTATTTCCATATTTATGATGACTATGCCATAATGACTCCGCAGGAGTTTGACAGCTGTTTTGCTGATTATATCACTGATTAAAAATCAGTCCAGTCAGTTTTCTATATTTGGAGATAGGAGGATTATCTCATGATTAATATGGTTATGTGCGATACGGTAGATGAACTGTTGAAGCTGACTGGACTTCCAGATAGTGATGCTTTATGGGATGCAGGTTTTAATCTTGATGATTGGGACGTAGGTTTTCAGACCGATAAAGAAATTCCTGATGGATGGCTTCTGTGGCAGATGGACAGTTATTGTGTCGGTATGGAAAAATTCCAGTATGGTGGAAAATTCTATTATCAGGTGTATCATTCTTGAACTATGCACTCACTAAAGATGAGTGCGATTCCTTGTTGTTCGACTTAAATATTCTTTAACCTTGATATAAAAAAAGAAGGTGAAGTATGATTATTGTAGAAGCTGGTCAAGAAGCTGTTTCGAATAATTCTGGTTTGTCAATATCCGATGGTGGAATTATTTCCGATGATACTTTAACCTTATTGATTGAGGAATTTAATATGCTTGAGGTGTTTGAAGATGATTAGACTTAGAAATAATCCTATTGAAGGAAGTTCCGTCAGGCTTAGCCTTTCTTTCCGTGATAGTTTTGGAAACTATTATGTTCCAACTTTTATTTCATACACAATCCTTGCGTTGAACAAGGATGAAGAAAGCTGGTCAGTTGTAGATGATGTCTATAAGAAATCTCTTGATCCTGCTTCAATGATTACGGTAACTACTCCGGTTTCAAAGGTAATTGAAGGGACTACATTGCAGCGTAAGATCATCTTTGAGTGGACGGCTCTTGTTGACGGTACTTATACTGATTTTGTTGATGAAGCTACTTATGAAGTTCAGCCAATGCCGTATGTACCGGACCATCCGATTGGTCCTACTCCTCCAGATGTTTATGTTGAAATTACTGGATGTACCTTGCAGACGGGAAGCGTGATTGAAGCTCCCCTTCTTCCTGTAATCATTACAAAGACAAATCTTCCTGTTACTCTGAATGATGCTTCAATTACAATGAAGGATGATGAGGATAATACAGTACCGATCAATTCAAATCTTGATATAACAAAGACAGTCCTTACAATAGTAACAGATGAAAAGCTTGCTATTTCAACTCATTACACCTTGACAATTTCTGGTTTGAAGAGCGGTGATTTTGTAATGAAGGAGCCTTTTGTTTTTGCTTTCACTACAACTTCTGAAGGACGTGTTCAGGAAGAAAAGACAGTTTCTATAACGGAGAATGGAACAAGTGAAATTCTTCCAGGCGAAGGATTCTCTTCAATGGCAAAGGTTGTAGTCAACACTACCGTTGCTCCTAATCTCCAGAATAAAACTGTTACCGAAAATAGTGTTGTTGAATGTGATCCTGAATATGATGGTCTTAACAGGGTGACAGTTGAAGTTCCTCTTCCTTCAATTCAGGAGGAAAGGGAAGTATCATTCAACGATAATGGAACTTACAACATTACACCGGAATACGGCTATTCTGCAATGGAAAAGACGAAGGTCAACATCAACGTACCTGTTTCAACCTTGCAGGACGAAAAGGCTGTTGAATACACTTCTAATGGAGAATATATCGTTGAAGCAGATTCTGGTTATGACGGCATGATTCAGACTTCTGTCAAAGTAAATGTTCCGGCTCCAGTTGTTCAGGATTCAAAATCTGTTGAATATATAAGCAACGGAACTTATACAATTACACCAGATGATGGAAAGGACGGGATTGCTTCTGTTGAAGTTACTGTGGCGGTTCTTTCAGAGACTACGGCACTTTATGCTTATCTTGGAACAAGCGGCACAGTGTTCTATGTTTCTAAAGAAATAAGTGCTTCTGGAAGCTACAACATTATGCCGAAATTGTCTGATGGAGATCCTTATGTTGGATTTGCTTTTTATGCTGTTACAGTTGAGAATGATGAAATCAAGTTTACGTATTCTGGAGTTGAAGAAACTTTGACAAGACAAAGTTCTGACGATGTTGCCCGTTAATTGAGAACATTCACCTGAATCGAATCCGCTCTTTTTGGGCGGATTTTTTTTATGATGAAGTAGACAGACATTTTATTTTGTGTTATAATGATTAAAGGAGAAAGATATGAAAAGACATTTGTTTAGCAGATTGTTCACGAAAAATGATGAAATATTTTGTATGGCAAAATTGCTTCCTAAAAAGAGTGATTTGAATACAATTCTTTATCTTGACGATGCCGCTACGTATAAAAATAGTGGTCATTGGAAGAGGATTAAGTTTCAGCACGATAAAGATATTGTTGATCCAAGGAATTGGTGTCCTATGGATTTCGAGGGGAATGTGAGGAATGAGAAAGGTAAATATGATATAAAAATTTCATCAGACGAAATAAAGCGCATTTCAAATTTTGTTAGGAATAACATTTATGCTTTGAATGCTCTTTGTGATGTGATGAACTTTGATTTGAATGATTTTATTTCTGTTATGATTCCAGACGGCAACATCGCTTCTGAAGAAGCAAAGTTAAAACAGAAAGAAGCTGTTGATGAGATATTGAAAGAAATCGTTTGATGATTTTGTTATAAAGGAGAATTGATATGGGAATTACATTGAATGCTATGATTGAGTGCGGATGGATTTATTCGATGTCGAAAGATTGGAAGTCTATGGAGAATTCCATAAGGTCTCATCTTTTCGTCATGTTGGAACATCTCGTTAAGGTGTATTATTATCACAATTACAGTCAATACGTTCGAGGATGGATTGACAGCATTAAAAAGGGCTTTGAGGATATTGGAAAAGTATCTCTTGGAAATAAGAAAAGGTATCCTTCAAAAGAAAAGCTGTATAAGCTTATTGTTGAGGATTGGGGAGACGGCGATATTGATAAGAGACATAGGAATATCATTCGTGATTTGAATGAGTTTTACGACGAAGTTCCTCCGATTGAGAATATCGATAGCGAAGGATTTATGAATTTCTTCCTTGCCTATTGCGATTATCTATGCACTATTCTTTCTCAAGATGGCGGAATAAGTGCTTCTCAGGTGAAGGAATTTGTAGACAATTATTTCTGATGTTACAATTTCGTCGTTCTGAATTAGGCAGTGCTTCTTGAAATTGAGGCACTGCTTTTTTTTTTCATTCAAACTTAAATATTCTATACAAAACTTAAAATGGAGGACGATAGTTTATGTTCAATTATTCAGACGAAGACTATCTTGGTCTTATCCATCTTCAGAAGGCAATCGTTAATACTGCAAAGCAGAAGATTACCTACTACTGGGACGGTGGAAAGATTCAGACTTTGGTTATTGCGGATGCTTCTGAATTTTCAGATAAGTCTGATGCTATAACCAATGCGTTTGTTCAGATTGATGGTATCTGGTACAATCCTGCCCGCATAGGAATTGTCAGGGCAAACAACCTCAATCTTTGGGTTCAGTTCCTTGGAGGAAAAGTTTTTGACAAGGTGTACGATGATGCAACCGGCCCGCAGGCTGTAGTTGATGCCATTGAATCATCTTTTGTTGAGATTGATGGAAAGTGGTACAACGGTTCTCAGCTTCATGTTGCTCGTACTAATAAGGCAACACTTACAGTTCAGTATGACTGGCTTGGAAATAATCAGATAACGGTTGTCTATGCTGATTCTTCTGCTTTTGATGAGGCCATTGAAAAGATTAAGGCTGTCGGTGAAGGAACCGGTGGCGGAGGTGGTGGTGGAGGCGGCGGTTCCCGTACTGCTACCCCGACATTCTCTGTTAAACCCGGTCCTGTTGATCCCGGTACGAAGTTCACGATTTCCTGTGCAACTGCTGGTGCAACAATCCATTATACTACGGATGGAACTGATGCTACACTTGATTCTCCTGTGTATACTCCAGGAACTGAAATTACAGTTCCCGATTCAGGAATTACGGTCAAGGCTGTTGCTGTTGTTCTTGGACTTGCAACTTCAAAGCAGGCTGTTGGAGTTTATACGAAATATATCGGACCTGCAAAGCGTTATGCAGGTTGGTATATTGGAACAGTTTCTCCAGCTTCACTTACGGCTGATGATATTACCGGACTTAACGGTCTTTACACGGATGAACTCAAGACGGCAGGTTCTCCCGATCCGTTCTCATTCGTTATTACACAGCAGGTTTATGACAATTCAGGCTGCGTAACGTGGGCATATCCTGCTGAGTATGGTGAGGTTTCTAAGTTCAAGGATGGACTTGGAGAGCATGACATTACGGATTCTTATAAGAAACTTTCTGTTACAATCAATGATGTTGAATACAATGTCTACATCATGATTGACGGTACAACCGGTGAAATCGGTGAAGAGCTTCCACAGGTATTCATAGCCGCACAGTAAATGATGTTTCCTGCCGGGATTAAAAGAAATGTTCCGGCAGGAATTGAAATAAACAGGAGGAATTATGGCTATTAAAATTGGCGATAATTTGAATTATGCCGGTTCTAAGCCCGATTTTGTCCGTCAGCAGTATACTGTTAAATCAGATATGCTTGATGTACGTGACAATGCAATGCCGGAACTGTATATGGCGTATTGTCTTGAAGACAGAAAAATTTATCTTTATGACAAGAGCAATACACTTGATCCGGTTACGGGGAGGTTCCGTATTTTCGAGAGCGGTGGAGGCGGTGCTCAGGTAACTGTCATGCCGGAAGCCTCCGAAGCTTTCCTCGATGTCATAGTTCAGTATGTCGGCGAAGATACCGGAGAGTATGTTGTAGGATGGTTCTATCGATGTGTTTCTGAAACGACTACCGAGACTGTTTCTGTAACTACTCTTGAAAAATTGAAGGAACTTATAGAAGCTTCTTCAACAACTGTTACTGTTAAATTTGAGGATGACAGTACGGAAGGATTGAAAGCTTATGAGTTCAATGGTTTTTCGTATTATATTTTCGAAGACAGTGTGTTTGAAGGTGTTGTAGTTGAAGGGATTATCACTCATTCAGATTCAACCCTTCTTTCAACGGACGAAGATGTTGTTTCTAGGAATATCACTTATGATGTATCCGTTACGACATATTCTTGGGAGAACATTACGGTAAGCCCTTCTGGAAGCGAACCGAATGTAATATCAACGTCTGAAATTGATGCTCTTTTCGAGTAGGTTTCAATAGGAGGAAATTATTATGGCAGATAAGAAGTATCTTGATTATGAAGGATTGCAGGAAGTAGTTAGCAAGGTCAAGGAGTATGTTGGTGAACGTGGACACCTTGAGTTCAAAGGAACCGTAGCTAATGTTGCGGCACTCCCTGCATTGTCTGATCAGAAAGTCGGATGGATGTATACGGTACTTGCGGCCGGAAAAACCACCGCTGATTTTACAGACGGGGCGGGAAAGGCTATTGCAGCCAATTCTGAGGTTTCTGCTGTAAAAGTTGAAGGAACTACGCAGAATCCTGTTTGGTCTAAGGATGGCGGAACGACGTATGTTGACGCTGATCTTGATGCAGTTACTCTTGAGGGAACTGTTGGAGCAGGCACCAAGCTTTGTGAAGTTTATGTTGCTGACGGTACGGAAACTCATCTTGTCAGCGGAACGTGGTATGCAACTGAGGACGGATCATCATTCTTTACGGTTACTGCTCTTGCAGAGACGTTTGCCGATTTCACTAAGGAAGCCGTTTCTGATGAGGATGCGATTGCCGAACTTGGTACTAAGTACACTGGAAGTGCTTTTGCAGACCTCAATGTTTACACAGAGACTATTACGGCTGATGTCATGAAATGGTGTCTGCTTGGACCGGTGTTCGATGTTTCTGATAAGCTTACTTTCGGTGACACGATGCCTTCTAATCCCGAGGACGGAGACGTGTTTCTCTATATGGGAGCTACGACTTATGTTTATACAGAAGTTACCGTTAATCCTGGAGACGATCCTGCTGCACTCGGATGGTATCATTCTGATGACGATGGTGCTACTTGGTCGCTTGCTACCGAGCATACGGCTGATACGGCTACTTATAAGTATGCTACGAAGGATGAACAGTATGTTACCGGTGTGATCTACAAGTATGATCTGTCTCAGACGAAGTGGGTTGCCCAGTCAAGCGGAGATTCGCTTGTTCCGATTACAAACGGTGAGATTGACGTTCTGTTTGAGTAGTTCTTAGATTCGTTGTTTTTAATCCGGCTTCAGAAAAGGAGCCGGATTTTTATTTTCCGACGTTTATATACTTTTATAATCAGTAACCTTAAAAAGGAGAAATATTATGGCAGAAAAGAAATATCTTGATTATACCGGTTTGCAGGATGTTGCGGGAAAGGTCAATACCCGTCTCAAAACAGTTACTTCGATGCCTGTTACGGCTTCGGCCGATGCAGTCCGTCTTTATGTGGGAACTACGACTGTAAACTACAAGAAGGGCCACGTCTACCAGTGGCAGTCAACGCAGTGGGTGGATATCACCGATACTTTTGACATAAATACTCTTGCTCCTGCCTTTAGTACGAGCGCTTCTTACGTTGTAGGTGATTTGGTCACTTATGAGGAGAATCTGTATATCTGTACTACCGATCACAGCGGAGCATGGAATGCCAGCAATTTTTCAGTTACTACGGTTGCTTCCCAGATAGATGCTCTCGATACGAAAATAGATTCCATTCCGAAGGCCGTTGTTCCGAAGGGAACTGTTGCTTTTGCTTCACTTCCTGCTTTGTCTATTGTTGATGTTGGCTGGATGTACAATATTTCCGATAACTTTACGACAACTTCAGATTTTGTTATTCCTGGAATTTCTGAATCTGCTGGTTCAAACGTTTATTGTATTGAAGTTGACGTTTCTGGTACAATGACTAAGAAATGGGACGTGTTTGCCGCAGGCGGAAACGTTGTCGTAGACCAGACGTATGATGCGACTTCTACGAATCCTCAGAGCGGTACGGCTGTTGCACAGGCTATTGAGCAGAGCATCACTTCCGTTCTCAATACCAGTTTCTAATCAGTGAAAAATGAGGAGATTTTAACATGAGTGAATTGTCCAATGTTTTTCAAAACATTGCGAATTCCGTTAGAAATACTTTTGGAATTCTAAATGTTATGAAACCTGTGAACATGGCCAGTGATATAAACAATTTTACAGGTGCACTTCCCACATACGTAAATTATGATCTTCCTTCGCAAGAAGGTGTTCCGTATGGATATTTTCCATTTGGAGGTATGAATACTACATCTGGATTGACAAATTATAATACTGTTAATTATCTTTCAACTGGAAGTTCGTATTCGTATTCGAATCTTACGAATCTTGCTAATTATTTTAACGGTGGGGCAAATCAAGGAAATCAATGGCAAAGTCTTTTTCAGAAAGCAATGGTTATTTGTCCGAATGTCATTAATACTGCTGATATGTTCAGCAGATCCAATTTTAATGCGAATGTAATTGTTTACACTAAAAACGTGCTCAAAATGTTTGAGGGAGCTACTTTTTTCAATCGAGCCGTCAATATACCTCAAGGAACATTGAACACACAATGGATGTTTAATGGTTGTATTAATTTTAATTCCGTTGTAAATATTCCAGATAGTGTTGAAAATACAGCAATGATGTTTGCGAATTGCTATAATTTCAATCAACCTGTGACTATACCTAAAAATGCTACTGATATAGTGTATATGTTTGCGAATTGCTATAATTTCAATCAACCTGTGACTATACCTAAAAACATTACGAATTTGTACGGTACATTTTGGAATTGTAATACGTATAATACAGATATTTATGTTGACAGTGTTTCTATAGCTAATGTAGCTAATATGTTTAGAACTGCTGTTAATACTAGTGCAGTTACATCGAGAAATATTTGGTTTAATAATTCTTTGAATTCTATATTCAATAGAACTTCGACTACGAGTATTGTTGGAACGACCATTTATTGGACAGCGATGTCTGACGGCAATGGGTTTTATAACACATCATATAGAATAAATTGCTACAATAATTATGTTCCTACGTGGATGAGATAATTCTCATTTAGTTTATTTTTCATATAAAAGGAGATTATGTTATGAGTAGTTTGGCAAGTGTTTTTTCAGATATTGCAAATTCGGTTAGAAATACTTTTGGTATTTCAAATACCATAAGTCCTGCTAATATGGCAAGTGATATAAATAATTTTACGAATAACATTCCGTATGTAGAATCTGTAAATGTTCCTTATCAAGGATTTTTTTCTTATTATTCTGATACGAATAAAAAAGGATTGTATTCTTCAACGGATATAAACGTTGTTAAGGATGCTTCTGTAACGAATTCTTATGCTTGGAACACTATGGTAAATCTCACTAATGCATTTAACGGTGGTAAGATGGGAGGTAATAATTTTGCAACTTTGTGGCCGAACGGAATGGTAATAGGCCCGAATGTAGTTAGTTCTGGTTACATGTTTGAAGGAAGTAACTTCAATTCGGATCTGTATTTTTTATGCAACAATTGTTATTTAACTCTTAGAGGAGCGACGTATTTTAATTCAAACGTATATTTAAGTGATAATGTTGACAATACTTATTCCATGTTCTATAGATGTACTAATTTTAATAAACCTATTACTATACCGAAAAGTATTAGAAATTGTGAAGCTATGTTTCGGGAAAGTGCGTTTAATGCGGATATTGTTCTTGAAGAAGGATGTAATAATTTAAATGGTTTGTTTTCTGGATCTTCTAATTTTAACAGACCGATAGTTATGCCTGTCAACGTAAACATGCGAGGAATATTTGCAGGAAGTGTATTTAATTCTGATGTGATTGTTACAAATGGTGTAACAGATGTGAGTTATTTATTTGCAAATATGCCTAATTACAATCATTCTGTAAATATTCCTGCAAGTGTTGTTAATGTTATTGGATTGTTTGCAAATTGTTATAATTTTAATAGTGCAGTTGTATTTGATGAGAATACTCAGATAAAAAATATTTCTGGAATGTTTCCTAATTGTAGGAATTTTAATAGAGAATTCAATATTCCTGAAAGTGTTGTTAATGTTGCTTATTTATTTAGAACTTGTGATACTTTTAATCAACCGATTACAATACGAAGTAGTTTTACTAATGCTTATCAAATGCTTCCTATAAATTATAACGCTTCAGTAACCATTGAGAATGGCATTAAGGATGTCAGTTCGTTGTTTGCGAATATGTCTATGTTTAATCATCCGGTCACAATTCCAGACAGTGTTATAAATGCACAAAACATGTTCTCAAATTCAAAAAGTTTCAACAGTGAAGTTATTATCGGAAATAATGTCGAGAATGTGTCGGCTATGTTTTTTATGAATGGTGATGCTCCTGGATTTTTTAATAAACCTATTAGAATTCCTAAGAATGTACGTTATGCGACTTCAATGTTTGGCAATTGTATTTATTTCAATAGTGTTGTTGAATTCGATCCAGATGCCAACATAGACATATCTTATATGTTTGGCAATTGTATTTATTTCAATAAACCAATTACGTTGCCAAAAAATGTACGTGCATGTTACGGTATGTTTACTAATTGTAGCACATTCAATCAGCCTGTCACAATAACTGGTGGAACGGCTGTTTATATGTTTCAAAATGCTAGTGCTTTTAACAGCACGGTGACTATTACCGGTAATATGAATTATGCTAGTTCTATGTTTTCTAATTGTTATAATAATGAATATAACGTACCTGTTGTCTTTAGAAATGTTACTGGTAACTTAGGTTCTGTATTTGGCGGTGCACCTGCTTATAATTCTGTAACCGTATTGGATAATGTTGAGAATATTGATGAATTATTTGCTTATGCAAGATCATTCAATCAGCCTGTCACTATCCCATCTTCTGTAAAAACATGTTTGCGTTTGTTCCGTGAAACTTATCAGAATCAATATAATCAGCCTGTTATAATTGAAGATGGCGCAATAAATACTGCACAAATGTTCTATTATTGCAACAATTACAATTCTTTTGTGAATATTCCAGATAGTGTTGAAGATACTTATGATATGTTCTATGGATGTACATATTTTAATCAACCTGTAAATATACCTAAAAATGTAAAACGTATGAGTTACATGTTTTCGGGAACTGCATTTAATCAGCCTGTAACTATTTACTCTGGTGTTGAACAATGTTATCATCCGTTTTCCAATGCGTTTAATTCTTCAATAACTATTGAAAATGGAGTTAAGAATTTAAATGGACTGATGTCTGGATGTATCAATTTTAATCGTCTAATATCTATTCCAGATAGTGCCGTTACTTGTGCTTCTATGTTTGCAACATCTGGATTTAATCAACCGATACTCATACCTGATAATGTTGAAAACATCGTTTATATGTTTGATAATTGTCAGAATTTTAACAAACCTATCAGAATTCCAGCAAGTGTTAAAAACTGCATTAATGTATTTAGTTATTGCAATAATTTTAATTCTTCAGTCATTTTTGAAAATGGAGTTGAGAGTTTGAGTTATTTTTTCGCAAATGCTTTTGCATTCAATCAGTCTGTCACCATACCCAACAGTGTTAAATCCGCTATGTATTTATTTTGGAATGCTATCAATTTTAATAACACTGTTACAATTCCAAACAATATAAATACGTACAGAATATTTTACAATAGTCCTAATTTCAATGGAAGAGTGATTGTAAACAGTGGAATCAAATTTTTGAATAATTTGTTCGAGGGTTGTCCAAATTTTAACAATTCTTTTGAAATTCCAGACGGGGTTCTTGGAATAAATTATTTGTTTTACAATACTCCAAATATGCGCAAAACGGTTTATGTTCCGTCTAGCGTAATATTTTCTGTAGGTGCAAATACTTCATCGAATGTTAATCTTGTTTTTGATACTACGAACAACTGGACAAATAAATATGCCAATAATGCTACGTTCAACGATGCAGTCACTATTCCAAGCAGTGTAACTGTATGTACTGGAACTTTCAGCAATTGTAACAATTTTAATCAGCCAATTACTCTTCCGACAAATTTGTTAAGTTCAATCAATATGTTTAGAAATTGTCAGAATTTTAATCAATCTATTACACTTACGGGAAATTTAAAGTATGCAGACAATATGTTCTACTATTGTCCTAATTTTAATCAGCCGATTACGATACCTAATTCTTTGATTTCTTCGAATGGTTTGCTTGGTTATTGCAATAATTTTAATAGTTCTGTTGTGATAAACAACGGTGTTGAAAATATTCAATATCTACTGTTGTGGTGTAATGCATTTGATCGTACAGTAACTATACCAAACAGCGCCGTAAATATCGAAGGTTTATTCTTCGGCTGTAAAAAATTTAATCAATCGGTTACGATTCCCGAGAATGTGACGCATGCTGTCAACTTATTCTACGGTTGCTATAATTTCAATCGACCTGTTGTGATTCCAAACAATGTGCGAAATGTATTTGGAATATTTAACAATTGTAACAATTTTAATAGTTCTGTTACCATTGGAAATAGTGTTAATGATGCATCGTACATGTTCTACGGTTGTACTAATTTTAATCGACCTGTTGTGATTCCAAACAATGTTGATAGTATAACAAGTATGTTTGGTAGTTGTTATAATTTTAACAGTACGGTAACCATTCCATCTAGTGTGGAGAATGCAAACGGAATGTTTACTAATTGTCAGAATTTTAATCAACCTGTGACAATTCCGCCTTCTATTGTCAATTGTGAAAGCATGTTCTACAATTGTCAGAATTTTAATCAACCTGTGACAATTCCGCCTTCTGCTAGAAGTGTTGGGGGAATGTTTTCTGTTTGTAATAATTTTAATTCTCCAGTGATTGTTGAAAATGGATGCACTTCTGTGCGTAATTTATTTAGAAGTTGTTATAATTTTAATAGTACGATAACCATTCCTTCAACAGTTGTTAGTTTTGATGGGTTGTTCAACTATGTGAATAATTGTAACGCTACGATTATCCTTGAAAATGGAGTAAACAATGTTTCTCGGATATTTTCAGGAAGTAATAATTTTGTAGGTACTCTTATTGTGCCTCCTTCATTGGGAACAGATTATTATTCGTCCAGTAACAATACGGGTGCAAATCGTTCGAATATGTTTAATGGTGCTGACACATTTAATGGAAATGTTGTATTTGAAGAAGGATGTAATAATCTGTATTATTTCTTCAATGGAGCATATTCGTTTAACAGACCTGTGATCGTTCCTAACAGTGTTGGAAGTACGAGGATGATGCTTTACAATTGCCTTAATTTCTCTTCTGATGTTTACATCGAAAATATTGTCGGTAGTCCTAATAATCAGGCGTGGTATGCCACCATAAACAATATTTTTGGCGGAACTAACAATAGCCTTAGAAAGAATCTTTGGTATTATAAAACTCACGATGAGTATAAGAACACCATTTACGGCGGTAGTTCGATTGTCTGGATAAATATGTCTGATGGAAACGGTTATTATAACACTACTTATAACGTGTATGTTTATAACAACTACATTCCGACTTGGATGAGGTCATAGCTAAGAACTAATCCTTTTGAAAAGAAAGCACCCTGTACGACTTTCTGTACAGGGTGCTTTCTCTATTATTTTATTAATAGGAGAATTATACAGAATATGAGTAAAGAAAACAATAATGAAAAGGCAGTAACAGTAGGTATTCCTGCTTTTAAGGCACAGGATCACATCAAGGATTGTCTTTCATCAGTCCGTTGTCAGACTTTTGTAGATAAGATTTCAGTTGTCATAGCAAATGACAATCCTGGAGATTCTTATGAAGAAGTTGTCAAGCTTTTTCCAGACCTTGACATCACTGTTGTTGACTGTGAGCAGAACGGAGGTCCCGGAGTTGCCCGTCAGAGGGCACTTGACGCTTGTAAGACACCGTGGATTACTTTCATCGATGCAGATGATGTTTTCTACACTCCTTTTGCAATCGAACAGCTTTGTAGTCAGATTGAGAATAATGTAATTGAAGTATACGGAACATTCCTTCAGGAAGTGAGGGATAATCCTCAGGTCAGGATGGCGCCTCGTTCTGATGTAGGACATCCGTGGGTTTTCGGACGCTTATACAACGTGAAGTTCCTCAAGGACATGAAGATTGAATTTTCAGAGCTTAGGGCAATGGAAGACGGTGAATTTAACTGGAAAATCCGCATGTCGATCGAAGGTACTCCTCTTCAGATTAAGTTCGTACAGGATCCAGTTTATTTCTGGCGGACTGGTTCTGAGCATTCTATCACGAGGCTCGGTATTGATGAGAACGGAATTCCCCAGTATAACTTCGACCTCTGTCAGATTGGAGCGACACAGGCGGCAATCCGTGCAGTCAAGTTCTGCCGTGAGAAGAATCCATTCAACGGTGGAATTACAAGATTCTCGACCGAGATTATGGTTGGCCAGTATTTCACTTACGTTGAATGTAAGGAAAGGAAACCGATATTTGCCGAACAGAATCTCTTCAACGCAAAGAGGTTCTATCACGAATGTTTCAAGGAAATCGAACATCTTGTAAATGATAAAACAATTAAGGATATGTATACGATGCAGTATGCTGGTCATGCACAGTCGTTGATAGGAATAATTCCTGATATTTCTTTTGCTGATTTTATGAAGAAAGTTAAGGAAGATCCGTATAATGGTGAGGTAGAACTGAAGGATATCAGATCTAAATTCCCGCAGGAAATCATAGATAACGACATCAAGACTGGCGTTGCTACATGGTAGAGGAGATGGCATTATGCCTATTCAGAAAGTAAAGGGCGGCTGGAAGTTCGGGAGCAAGGGCAAGGTTTACCCCACTCGTGAACAGGCCGCAAGGCAGGGCAGGGCAATAAAAGCCCGGCAAGCAGAAGCTAAAAAGAAGTGACAAGAAGCCCGGTTCGGCAGAAAAGAAGCTGAGCCGGGCAATTTTTTTCTAAAAAGTACTTTACAAAACTTTTATTCTGTGTTATAGTGGACATATCTCAATAGGAGGGTTATATGGAAAGACATATTTTCAGCAGATTGCTTTCAAGATATGAGATACATCCCATCTGGTCTATGGCTAGGATTGGAAATTTCAACGGTGATTCCAAGTTTGAAGTTAGGGTTTATGCTAAAGAAGGTGATATAGCTCATTTCCATGTGGTGGATGAACAGAAGCATAGGGAGGCATGCGTTCAGATAGAAACACCCGAATATTTCATACACGGAAAGAAAACGTTCATGTTCAACAGTGGACAGAAAAGGGAGTTAATAAATTTTTTGAAGACTGTTTCTCCTTATGAAGAGGATTATGGGAAGACATATTATGAATTGATTTGGGAGGAATGGAATAGAAATAATCCCGATCATCGTATAAAGAAGCCTGAATCAATGCCTGATTATGAGCTTCTTCCGTCTAAGAAGTGATTTTTTTAGAGATGAGGGAGTTTTTAGCTTCTGAATTGGAATACTATGGATATGTTGTTTAATGAATGGGAATTTTTGGACGGAACACCATGTGGTGTTGAGGAGGATAAGTAAGATGGAATTGTTTGATAAGAGATTTGTATATCTTGAATGGGGAACAGGATTATCAAGGATGTAGTTGCTTGGTGCGAGATACCGGAGTACACGAAGGAGTAGTGTATGATTAAGAATGAACTTGATGTTTTAATGAGCAGGTTGTCCATTGCTCAGGATTTGTATACTGATGCAGTGCATACAAGGAGTACATACGACAGTTTCAAAAGTGTTGTAAGAGACAGCATAAGGAAAGCAGGGCGATTTGAAATAAAGCCTGTAAGCTGCTTTTCAGTTGAGATACCGCTTACAGACGATGTGAAGAGAGCGTTGGATATTATTGAAGATGTATTGAAGCAGATGGCAGAAGAAGCGACGAAAGCTTTTGAGGAGTTTAAGATATGATTGATTTGAATGGGATAGCAGAGAGTATGTTTAATGTAACTTTGCAGAGGCAGAAGAACGGCGCTAACATAAGTACTAACCCTCTCGCTATGCTCAAGCATTGTGCTACGGAAGTAGTAGAAGCAACGGATGCTTATGTGTGCTATATTAAGGATAGCACAGGAGACAAGTATGATTCAGTTAGCAGTGAACTTGCCGACATTATTGCTTGCACTCTCATTACTTCTGACTGTTTGGGTATAGATATAGAGAAGGCATTGAGGAAGTGTTATGAGAAGAACAAGGCAAGAGCAGAGGGATTGGTGACAAGCTTTAGAAAGAAGCCGGAGGAAATTAAATGACAAAATTGGAAATTGCATGTGTTGTTTGTGGTTTAATCGGAATATTAAGTTTTCAGCCGACAAAAATATACATGGATAAAAGCTTTAGTAGTATTCTGATGTTTGTCAGAGAAATCATTATGAATACAAATGTTGTTTATGATAAAACAATCTTTATTCCAAATACTGTTGAATTATATTCTAATTTATTTATAAATGCCGGTAGAAATTTTAGACCGTCCGTTGTTTTTGAAGACGGGATTAATATTGGTAGTAGGGAACCATTTTATGGCTGTAACGGATTCAACGGTTCAATAACTATTCCGTATTCATTCTTCCTTAATAATGTTTCGGATCGTAGCAATAGTTTTAACATATTCTTTAATAATTGTACTAATTTCAATGGTGAAATTAAATTTTCAAATGAATGTTTTAACAAATTTATAGATGTTTCGTATCTGTTTAGAAATAACACGATATTTGGAAAATATAATAGAGCGATATTGTTACCAAGAACAGTTACAAATTCTTTTGGAATGTTCTCTGGAGCAAATTCTTTTGGATCTGACATTTATATGGATAACATATTGGCGGAACCAAACTGGTACGGTACCAATAATTACTTCTATCGAACTCCTATAGACGGTATATTTTATGGTGCTAACACCAGTTTGAGAAAGAATCTTTGGATTTATCGTTCTCTTAGTAGATTTATTTCAAATGTGTTCGGTTCATCTTCAATGGAAATGGTTGAGATGGAAGACGGTAACGGTTATTATTATCCGAATGCGAATTGCTATATTTATAATAACTACATTCCGACATGGATGAGAAGCTAGATTAAAACTTAAAGTAACTTTGATCTTATCATGAATGACCTGGCTGTAAAAGTCAGGTCATTTTTTTTGTAAAAAGTACTTTACAAGAGTTTTATTTTACGTTATAGTAATAGTTAAAAGAAACAGTTAGTTTCCAGAATTTTCTTTTATAGGAGTGTTTGCTATGATCGGTTATAAGGCATTTGATAAGGATTTGAAGTGCATGGATTTTCAGTTTAAGGTTGGTAATACTTATGAAACGGGGAAATCTAAAGATGAACTTAAATTGTGTACTGACACGGTTTTTCATTTTTGTCGGGAATTGAATAATATTGAAAAAGTAAGTGATTATAGGTTAGAGGATTCTCGTTTTTGTGAAATTATAGCCGAAGGTGATGTCGTAGGTGATGGATTAAAATTTGGAACAAATAGAATTTATATTCTTAGAGAAATTCAAGAGATGAATTGTTAAGTTATATTAACAGCGGAAACCGTAACAGCGGAGACTGGAACAGCGGAAACTGTAACAGCGGAAACCGTAACAGCGGAAACCGTAACAGCGGAGACTGGAACAGCGGAAACCGTAACAGCGGAGACTGGAACAGCGGAAACCGTAACAGCGGAAACCGTAACAGCGGATTTTTTAATTCAAATGAATCTTTTGTCAGGATTTTTAATAAAGAAACAAATCTACATTTGAAGGATATAAATTTTCCAGATTTTCTTTATTTCGATTTGACAGTTTGGGTATCGCACGACACGGCAACTCTCGAAGAAAAAGAAGAACATAAGAAAGAAATCGAAACTTGTGGTGGATTCTTGAAAACTCTTAAATATAAGGAGGCGTTCCGTCTTGCATGGGATAAAGCTGGCAAGGAAAAACACATGGAGCTTCTTTCTCTTCCAAATTGGAATAATGATATTTTCAAAGAAATCAGTGGGATTGATGCAGAAGCAGAAATAGCGAAAGAGTAGTAAATTCACAGAGAGATAAGAAGTGACAAGAAGCCCGGTTCGGCAGAAAAGAAGCTGAGCCGGGTAATTTATTTTCAAAAACTACTTTACAAAAGTTTTATTCTGTGTTATAGTAAAAGCATAATCTACTTTTTGGAGGTTAGATTATGACTAAAGAACGAAGGCTTGCTATTGAGATGTGGAAAGTTATACGTGATGTGCTCACATCTCCTCATAACATAACAGGTAAAACTATCGTAGAATATAAGTTCAAGTTTTGCAAGCAGCACGAGTTGAACTGGACGAACAACTGCTGGTTCTGTAAGTACATACCTCATTGTGATAAGTGTCCATTGGACGGTTGCAGAATTAATGGTGCTTATGAAAATGTAAAAAATTACTCCTTGGACAAGGATAAGCGCATTGATGCATGCAATACTATTATAAAGGCATTTGGAGGTAAAGTATGAATCTTTTAAGTGAAACGCTCAGGAAGATGGAGCAGTATGGTAAGACGTTTAAAGATGTTGAGCAGGTAACGTGGGTAGTTATAGTCAAGAGGGAATGGGATGAATACGGAAAGCCTGTATTTCAGTCTGAAACACGTTGGTGTACATGGGAAATGTTTGCTGACACTGCGCGCACTATTGACTATAATAACGGGTATGGTCATCAGGAAATTGGAGAGTCATTGGAGGTATTGTTTAAGGACGGGTCATGGATGCAGAGATGGGAATACGACGGTTCGGAAGGATGGGAGTATGTTGTTCCGAGGAAGCGTATAGAAGGAGAGCCTGTAACGGATAAGTTTGTTGTACGTAAGGCATTGTTAGATGAGTATGAGGAGGAAGAGTAATATGGAATTGTTTGATAAGAGGTTTGTATATCTTGAATGGGACGATAAGTTGGAAGGCAAGAAAGTGTTTATTGGTGATACTTTGCCACAGCTTAGGGTTTCAGTTAATGGACACCTTGATTCTCTACAGGGGGTGTCTAAGAATGTAAGTGACGATAGTTTCTATCCGTTTATATCGCCTTGTGGAATCCGGTATGCAATGGTATACTATGACCCCAATTACTCCTGCAAAGTTGCTTATGCACAGGGCAAGAAGATACAGTTCAAATTCCGTCATGACGGTGATGGCGGTGAATGGAAGCCTTGTACTCCTCAATGGCGTGACGATTGCGAGTATCGTGTGAAGCCTGAGATGCCCGATTGCTATATACTGTCGATGTCTCATGCGCCATCCAGCATTCTTAGCATAGATAAAAACATATACCCTGTTGAAAATGAAATGATTTTAAGTAAAGGGACAGAAGAGGAGTGCAAAGACTATGCGGTAGAGAATTACTGCAAGAGATGCATACACGAAGTGTCAATTTGCTGTAGTCCGCGGTTGGGATGTCAGGGTTTTAAGGAGAAGGAATCGCGTAAGCTACGTGTGTATAGATGCTCTGATGATACATTGCACATCAGTCCATATTGCATTATGACAGACTTCTTGTTTGAAGGCATGGATGAGGAGTGCAAGCAGTATATAAATGAACACTACTGTAGCAAGTGTGCTCATCAGTCTTGTGACATGATAGTAGGTACCCAGTTCTGTAAGGGATTTAAGAAGCATAAGAAGAAATGTGAATACAAGACATGTAAGCATTTTTCTGAGCCTGATTATCTTCTTCCGTGTAGAAGTTGTCTCTCGAAAGTAAACTATGAACCCAAGAAGAAGCGTCGCAAGACCAATCGAGAACTTGCTAGATGGCTTGCTCAGGGTAACGGACAGGCAAAGAATATTAATTCATCTGTTATAACTTCGCCACGTGGATTGATGTATGATGAGGGGGATGATAATAAACCCTGTCCAGATTACCTTGTTATCCGTGGGTGGGATGAAGCAGAGTGGCATGAGCCGGAGGTAGAGGAATGATTGATTTGAACGAATTGTGCAAGGTTTCGCTCGCGACTGCGAAGCAAAGGTAGAAGAATGACAGTACAGGTAGTAAGACGGGACGGCAATACAAACATCTATGAGGCTGTCAAACGTCTTGAGCTGGACGAAACGAAAGGGGATAGGGTTAAAATCGTGCAAGAGTTTGGAACGGTAAGCAGTCTATTCTGCGATTTTGTATCGGTGACAGTTTTGAAGACAACCGAGGAGGAATTGTAATGAGGGTGACTGACGAGCATTAACAAGTGTGTTATTTCCTTCTGTTATATACTTTAAAAAACAGGAGGAAACTATGGATCAGCTGGTAAACATTGTCAATGGACCCAACTTCAAGATAGTTTCAATTGTTCTTATAGTTCTTGCTTTTCTTGCATTCGTGTTTGCAAAAAGTGGTATACTTACGATACATACGAAATATGTTTCAATGGGGATAGCCGACAAGGAGAGGAAAATAATCCGCCAGCAGCTGATTCATGCATATCAGTCCTGCATGGGCTTCCTTCCCAAAATACCGAGATTAGACGGATTCAGCGAAGATAAATCAAGGAATATCTGTGAGCTTATCTACGACGAAATGGTAAATTGGATAGTGCTGAATCATATAGAAGATAACGAGAGCTATATATCAATCAGACAGGAATCAATCTGGAACATTGTTCTTGCAAACATAACCAATCTTGACTATAACAGTCCGCCTTTCAAGGAGAGGATTTTCAAGAGGGTTGAAGAAGACATCAAGATGTTTGTTAAGATAAGGAACGAGTATAATAAATGAATCACTTCTATGAGATATTGAACAGCAAGAATTTCATTCCCCTTTCAGTATTTGCAGCCTGCCTTGTGTTCCTGTGCTACATTCTTGTCAGGAAGGGAATAGTTTCTATTCATACGAAATACGTTTCGACCGGACTGGTTGAGAGGGAAAGGAAAATAATCAGACAGCAGATGACGCATGCCTATCAGAGCTGCACTGCTTTCATATCGAAGCTTCCATTCATTGAAGGCTGTTCTAAGGAAACGATGAGGAATGTCTGTGAGCTCATATATGATGAAATGTTGAACTACCGCTCGGCTAAAGACCGAGCAGATTCTGAATTTACTAAGCAATACACTCAGATGATTCAGAACTTTCTTCCTTCATAGAACTTCGTGGTTCTCCAGAAGCATTTTTAATTTCGGATGGTTCCCTTCCTACTATGCCAAGACTAGTCACACCTTTATACAAGATGTTTTTGGCTGCGTTTATATCTCTGTCATGATTTATACCACAAACAGGACATATCCATTTCTTTACACCTAAAACTACTTTTGAATTGACATATCCACAATCAGAGCAAGTTTTAGATGTATTCTTAGCAGAAACTTTTACTAAAGTGGTTTTATAAGCAATCATATCTCTAAGCACACCAAAACCACCATCACCAACAGTTTTTCCGTGACGTAATTTAGAAGCCATAGTTTGAAGATTTATGTCCTCAACGATCACATACTCATAATTGTTGGCTAAATCTCTACTAATTTTATGTAACCAATCTTTCCGTTGCCAAGATACTTTTTCATGCAATTTGGCAACTTTTAGTTTGGTTTTCATATAGTTATTCGACTGGACTTCTTTACCTTTGACAAACTTTCTAGAAAGTTCTCTCTGGTAATGCGACAATCTTTTTTCCTTTCTCTTCAAGAAACGAGGACACTTGATTTTCGTACCATCACTAAATGTCAAGAAATCTCTATCATCGCAATTCCAATCAATTCCTATCGCTTTTCCATTATGTATTTTAAGTTCATCTTTCTTTTCAACACAGATTTTAACAAACCATTTTCCTGTAGGAGTTCTTTTAAAAGTTATATTCTTCCACTTTCCTTCACAGAATCTACAGCTTGCCCTTATATCAAGATAACCTATTTTATTTGTAATCCATAAACCATTTTCATCAATTTTAGGATTACAATTAGAACAAGAATATCTAAAAGAATCTTTAGTATTCTTCTTACTTTTGAATCTTGGCGGTTTAGAGAATTTTCCTTTTCTTGCACCTTTACAACTTTTAAAAAAGTTTGTATAAGCAGCTCTTACATCAGACCACATTTGAGCAAGTGGAATTGAACAAGCAGCATCTTTAGACCATTGTAATGCTTCAGGCTTATATTTCTCAAATGTAGGTTTATATCCTTCAATCTTCATATCATGATTCTGGTTCTTATTAAATACAACAATATTCCAATATAATCTACAAAGACCAAGAGTTTTGTTAAAAAGCTCTTCTTGTTGAGGAGTTGGATATATTCTATACTCATAAGCCTTAATCATTTATTATACTTATCCTTAATTAGAATTATATAATAAGTTTACTTTATTTGTAAAGTACTATTTTAAAAATTTTTAGCAATTCATCTGCCGAACTAAAGATTCGGCAGTTTTCTTGCTATTTTCCGTATAAATAATTAACGGATGATTATATCAAATGTCTATAATTATTATCAGTTAACCTCATAGAGGTCAACTCCTTATATAGTTCTTTCCTTCCGGTGTTTGCGAGTTTCCCACCTCAAATTCCCTTTATGAACATTGGAAGGAAAGTTTTTTATTTCAAATCAGGAGATGTCAAAATGATTAAGATTACGGATGCTTCTATAGTCACACCTTGTTTTTCTTGCCACAACGAGAAATCGAAATATGATGTTCATATAGGATCTTCTGATTCAATACACATATTCTTATGCCAGAATTGTCTTAGAGAATTGTCTGCACGTGCCGCAAATGTAGGAAAGCTCTATCAGGCTGATCCTTCAATTCTTAAAATTTAATTCATTAGCTACTTTACAAAACTTTTATTGTATGTTATAATTCTCATAACAGGAGAATTGAATAGATGAATAACTTACTTGATAAGAGCGAAATATGCTCGATGGCTAACCGTAGAAAATGGGATACTGGACTTCCTGTGAATATCTGGATTGATGAGGAAAAATGGTATCTCATCGGAGGTCATGGGAAGCGGATTAAATTTCAGCTGAATCGCGCAAATACGGTTTATAATCAGCCGTCTGCTGTAATGGATTTGAATGGAAATGTTGTTGTAGAGGTCTGGAACAAGGTCAAGAATGATAGTGAGATTTCATTACGTGAAATAAATGAAGTTTCAAATTTTGTTAAAAATAATTCCTATGCTCTCGATAAAGTAGCTGATGAAATGATTTATATGAATCAGTTCGATTTGATTATGATTAAGGGAGGGAAACAAGCTTCCGAATCAGCTGTTGACGAATTGAAAAGAAAGGTTGACGAATTCATTCTTAAAAATAATGAGCGTGAAAACAATGTAATTGTTGCCAAGGATGATATTGAATGAAAGGTTACAGAACGGCAATTCCACAACCTTTCTAAACAAACAACCAAAAAGGAACTTGATTATATTTTAGAAAAAACTAGACAATATGATCAAATTGTATTATATTAAAGTTATGTTAAAAGCATATGAGTATAGAATATATCCTACACCTCAACAAGAAGAGTTATTTAATAAAACTCTAGGTCTTTGTAGACTGTATTTTAATACTGTTGTTTTTAACAAAAATAAGAATCATTCCATGTTAATTCAAGGTTATAAACCAACATTTGAAAAGTTTAAGCCTGAAGCATTGGAATGGATTAAAGATGTGGACAGTGTTCCTCTTACACAGACTTGGTCCGATGTTAGAGCAGCGTACACAAATTTCTTCAAAAGTTGTAAAGGTCAGAGAAAAGGAAAGTTCTCTAAACCACCAAGATTCAAAAGTAAGAAAAATCCCAAAGATTCTTTCAGATATTCAACTAAACCAAAGTTTGTTAATGGTAAGTTGTATCTCACGAAAAAACTTGGGTATATAGATATTCGAGCGTCTTGTAGATTCTGTGAAGGAAAGTTTAGAAATATAACTTTTCGTAGAACTGCTACTGGAAAATGGTTTGTCAAAATCTGTGTTGAAAAGAAAGATGAACCTAAAATACACAATGAAAAGGCAATAGGTATAGATTGGAATTGTGATGATAAAGACTTTATGACATTTAGTGATGGTACGAAAATCAAGTGCCCTCGCTTTTTGAAGAAGAAAGAAAAACAGTTATCACATTATCAGAGAGAACTTTCAAGAAGATTTGTCTCAGGTAAAGAAGTCCAGTCGAATAACTATTATAAAACCAAGATGAGGGTTGCTAAATTGCATGAAAAAGTAAGTTGGCAACGTAAAGATTGGTTGCATAAAGTATCAAGGGATTTGGCTAACAAGTATGAGTATGTAATTGTAGAGGACATAAATCTTCAAACTATGGCTTCAGGATTGAATCATGGAAAAGCTGTTGGTGATGGTGGATTTGGAATGTTTCGTCAGATGATTGCATATAAAACTACACTTATAAAAGTAAATCCTAAAAATACTTCAAAGACCTGTCATAACTGTGGATTTGTTAATCCAAAAGTTAAGATTGGTGTAAAACAATGGATATGTCCTGTTTGTGGAATTTCCCATGACAGAGATATAAATGCAGCCCAAAACATTCTGACAAAGGGTGTGGTTAGTCTGGGCATAGTACCTAGGGAACTAAGGGAAATTAAAAATGCTTCTGGAGAACCACGAAGTTCTGTGAAGGAAGAAAGTCCTAAATCATCTTGTGGAGTAATCTATGAGTAAATTTATGGAATCTCACCCATCTTTAGTGGGTGAGAGCGTTCAAGATGAACCTTCAAAAGAAAAGCCGAAGGAAATACTTTGCCATTCATGTAATGGCTGGGTATATTGCGGAAATGAAGATGGAAAGAAGAAAGGATTTTGCCTTTGCAAGGAATTGTATACATACACTTCTAAAACTGAATGTATAGACTATGTGAAGGACAAAACTATAGGAGCATAATATATGGCAAGTTTGATAAACCGGAAACCGTTTGTAAAAATTGATGATGAATATATTTCTCTGCGTGAATTGTCAAAGACAATGCACTCGGATCCTAAGACCATCAAGAAATATATGGCAGAAATGGGATGGCACTTTCCCTTTAAGCGAAAGGACAAGGATCTGATAATATCCTATGTCAATAAAAGAAAGGAAGAGAATAAACAGCTTATTCTTAACAAACCTGCTGAAACATCTGATGAAACATCTGAAACTGTTGTGCAGGAAAAGGAAGAAATTCCTGAACAGGGTCCTATCGACAAGCTTATACAGGAGAAGAAGGATTACGGGTATCATGTTTCAATTAGAGGATCCTTGGGATGGATTGTAGTTCACATTGGTCCGAAGGATGAAATGGAATCGTGGCATAAACTTTTTCTCCGTAATGACATCGAATCAAAGGTTGATGAGAATCAGAAGATACTTATGGCCTATGACAGAAATCTTAATTCTTAATGAGGTGGAAAAGAATGGAACTTATTAAAATCAAGGATTTGTATGAGTATGTTTCAAAGCTGATGGAAGAGAACAAGGGAGAATGTAAGGTTAAGCTTGATCTTCTTAGTTTTGCTCCAGATTATTCAACAGCATTATCGTATGTATTTGCCAGTAGAGCAATTGAGCTTGCTGAATCATACAAGGAGGACAGGGAGATTGCCCCTGCCCTCAGATTTGAAAATGACAAGCTTCTTATCTCTTATCCGTAAACTATGCGATATAGGTAACCAGAGCCTTGTCCTGGAATTCCTTGATGTCATTTGCAAGCTTATCCTTCCAGTAGGAAATTACATTCTGTATTTCTTTTCCTACTCCAAGGGCACTTGCTGACATCTGCATTTCTGCATTGAACAGATTGCATTTATCAAATAGAATGTCCTTGAAAGCTGCATATTCAAAATCATACAGTGTCCAGCTCTTTTCATTCCTGTCTATGCTTGGAAGAAATTCAATTCTAATTATGTTATTATTTTTTACCTGTAAAAGCTGACGTCCTTCTTCATCGGCAGGCCACAATTCATAGTCACCGTCAAGATTCATTTGCCGTGACATCATGTTGAGGTTTGTCCTTAAAGCAAGGTAATCTCCAATACTTGATAAGGAAGTGAAAGTCTGTCCACCGAGAATATACGGCATAAGTCCTATTTCAGGAAGTATCGTATTGAGTTGATCCTCAAAGGTATCCTTAAAATAGGCGTTGTTTATGACATCAATCTTATAGGGAGTTACATCAATAAAGTAACCGCCTTTGTAGTTAATTACAGCTTCAGGAGGAAATACTATTGCTCGGGGAGTAAAGATTGCCTGATCAAGCCATGTCAACGACTGTTCAATCATGTCGATGTAATCTTCGTCATCAAGAAGGCTTGCAATCTTATTGAAACGCTGTTTTATCTCATTGAGGATTTGTTCTTTTGTATACTTCTTTAAGGATATCATAATACAAAATTATATAAAACATTAAAGTTGATTGCAGAAAGTGCCGTTAAAATAACCACTAGACAAAAGTTTTATTTTGTGTTATAGTAAACTAAATTAAAGGTGGGATAAGATTATGATCAAGTATGTTTATTTTACAGTAATGGGAATTGCATTCTTTTTGGCAGTTGGTATTTCCATAGCGATTACCACTGAAGTCGTAAAGTCAAAAACAAGGCAGGAAGTATTCTCCGATATTTTTGGAGAAAGCAAGGACTACATGCTTACGGCAGAACCGGTTGAAGAATCGCACTATAACAAATATGGTGTGTTTCTTAATGATGGTATGGCAGCATTCATAGTCGAATGTTGTGAGAGTTTTGATGTAGATCCGAATCTTGTCGTTGCAATCCTTGAGAAGGAGAATCCTCTTCTTGTTAAGGATGCCGTATCAAAGCCGAATGAAAATGGGACTGTTGATACAGGGTTGTTTCAGCTCAATGATAGGAGCCTTTACAGTAAGGGAGGTTTCCTCGATAAATATTGGAACGAATCTTTGGGAGAATTTAACTCAAGCAACTGGAAGAATAATGCCTATGTTGCTATAAGGCTTATAGGTGATCTTGAAAATATGTTCGGCAAGGGAAAAGTTTATTGGATTGCATGTGCCTATAATGCAGGTCCTCAAAGGACTTATAAGGAATGGACTAAGGATGCAGGGGATCCGAACATATATCTTCCGGAATCAACAAGAAATAATTATGCTCCTTCCGTGGTACAGAATTTTAAGAAGTGGAACGAGATAACAGGAAGTCTAAAATGAATAAGAACTCTGTCACATCTCTAGTTTTGCAGGTAAATATCGAAAATAATACTTTACAATTTTACTAATATATGTTATATTTCTATTAAGAAATTATTTCTTTAGTAGAAATTATGACAAATTATGACAAAGAATGAGAGAATAAAACAAAGCAATATTGAAACTCGTCTCAAGAGAAAAACTCAAACACTAAAAGTGTTTGAGTTAAAAGTGAATTGTCATCACAATTCTAAAGAAATGTTTCATAAGTTGTCGGATACATTCAAACAAGCCAAATGGATTGTTAATGATGTTATTGCATCTGAAAACATGTTTGAATATAAATACAATGAACATAGAACCGTAGTTAATTTCGATAAAGATGGAAATAAACTTGAGAGACAGATAACTATAAACACCGTTCTTCATCAAAGTATAGTGAATTCTGTTAAAATGAATGTTGCAAATCTTTCTAAATCCAAAAAGAAAGGAAACGATGTTGGTAAACTTAAATTTAAGTCAGAAGTTAATTGTATCCCAATTCGTACAGGAACTATAAAAATAAAATCATCTAATGTCGTGGGAATATCAGGTTTTCCTAAAATATCTGTTTATGGACTTGAACAATTCGTGAATATTCCTGGTTACGAAGTGGCTAATGCCAATCTAATTAGAAAAGCAAGTGGGTATTATCTTATGGTCACTGTTTTCTTTCCTAAGAATAATTTGGGGAAGAAAATTAAGAATAAGTCGGTGGGTCTTGATTTTGGTATTAAGACTGCCATAACAACTTCCGATGGAGATTTCTTTGACTGTAATAAGCAAGAAACTGAATACTTGAAGTTTTTGCAGAAACAACTGCATAAGAAACAAAAAGGTTCTAAGCGTTATTGGAGACTCAGAAATCAGATTCGGAAGGAATATGAACATATCTCAAATCAGAAGAAAGATGTCGCAAACAAAATTATTTCAAAACTTCTTAGAGAAAATGACGTGATTTATTTCCAGGATGAACAGATTTCAAAGTGGAAGAAGATCAAACATTCTAAAATTAGTAATAAGAAGTGCGGGTTTTCATTTGGAAGACAAGTGCAGAGTTCTTGTTTAGGAAAGGTCAAGTTAAAACTTGAACTTCTTGAGAAACAGAACGAAGCCTTTAAGATTTCCAAATGGATGCCTACTACCAGATTCTGTCCTAATTGTGGGTGTCTAAATACACTCACTTTGGCAGATAGGACCTTTGTTTGTGGTTGTGGATATTCTTGTGATAGAGATGTTCATGCAGCAAAGAATGTTAAATTATTTGGCTCGATAAAGAGAGCTGAGTGCTTGGAACAAGCCTCCGCTGAGATAACGACCACTACAAGAGAAACTGTAAATCAGTTATTCTTGCAAGTCGAATCTGTGAAGCGAAAACAAGAAACTTCCTGGTCTTCAGCTAGGAAGTAGTTCATTGTGACACTCCTTAAAGACGGAAAGAGGTTTGCTCCAGTTTCCAATGAAGAATCTTAAATATTCTAAAATGTTGAGGATATTCATGGAGATGGTGACAGTTTGTTTCGGATGCGTTGTTTTCGGAGTTCTGCTTGATGAAGTCATCAGAGGATTTTTCAAATGAAGAGCCGATACGAAGACAGTCAAAAACTATTGTGGGGAATACAGGAAGCTTGTTTCTTCCTTTGCCTTCTTTCAGTTGCTGAAGAAGAACTTTTGAGGCAGTCGCATAGTGAGCGTAAGATTGATCTGATTGATGCAGTACGAACTTGCCTTAAAAGGGGATATATTACGGAGGATTTCACGGTGAAGAATGATTGTGCAATCCTTGAATATTTTACTTGTAAGAGGGTAACGAAGGAAGTTGTGAAAGAAGCTGGAAGTGTTGCCGATAATCAGTACACTATTGAGAAATGGCTCAAGGAAGGTGGAAAGGTAATGCACTTTAAGCGAAGGTATTTTGACGTGTATGTGAATCCGAACAGAAAGGGGTACAAATTCAATTCAATATACAAATACACGTTTGAGGATTAAAATGATGTCTACCGTTATATTGATTGCCTGTCCTGTTGTTGGAAGTATTGCCGTCGGATTATTCACGGCATGGTGTATCAAGGATTTAGATGGATAGAATATCTCGCCAGATTAGTATAGCAGTTATTACACCTGACCTGTAATCAGGAAATGAGGGGGCGGCACCTTCATCTGGCTTAAATTTTGAAAAGTAGGGAATAAAGTTATGAAAGAATTTGGAATAGTTACCGTCATGTTTATAGTATTTATGATTGTTCCGATTGTATTGGGAAGTATGTAATATGATTGAAAATATTGATATAGTGAGTGAATGGGGCAACAAGGGATTCTGGGATTATGTTTATGATTCAATTCCGATTGTGCTTCCTATAGCATTAGTTGTTTCCATAATTTATTTTATTGACGGATTGATCAAGTATGGCTATTGGCTTCACAAGGATGAAGATAAATAATTCAACGGAGGAATTCAAATATGACTGAGCATTTGCCGTATGAGCAGTATTTCATCGATACCAGTCAGAACGTACATGGAACTGATACGGTACGGAACAAGGTTGTATACAAGAGCGTGACTTTTGATGCAAAACATCACGCCGAGTATTGTGTACTTTATGATAAGCCGAGGGATGTCATTCAGGTCCATTTTGAGAAAACAAATGGAAAGGAAGACTGGCATGACAATTTCGATTTTCCTAAGCAGCTTTACGATACGTTTGAGTGGCAGGGAAAAGAAATCAAGCTGTACGTTCATGAGGGGTGGGGAAATATGTACCATGCCCTAAAGCATGACATGCACGTTGATTTTGAAAAGCTTCGCAAGAAGCACTCCGAAGCAAGGGTTGAAGTTATCGGATGGAGCCTAGGATCTGCTCTCGCTCAGCTTTGTGTCCAGGACCTTAATTACCGTTATGAAATTACATCGTACTGCTATACGTATGGCTCTGTCAAGCCCTATTGGTTCACTGATAAGACGACAAGAAGCTATATCGACAGCTGTTATGAAGAGTGCATAAACTTCTACCACAGGAGTGACATAGTTGCCTATCAGCCGCCGTTTCCCGGTTATCACATGATAGCCGGAAAGCCTTTCGGAACGTACTGTCCGGCAAGCCTTCTCAATCCGTGGAAATATCATACGCTCTATAATGAGCCGAAATGGTATGATGGAATAGCCTGAATTTTCTGTTTTTGAGGAAATTCTAATATAGTTGAATGTCGGGCTAAATTAAGTTTAAGTCCGTGAATTGAAACATTTCCGCCGGATGCCGTTAGGGTAGGTGGATTTTTGCACCATAGCCTAACGGTAGGGCAACTGGTTTTGGTCCAGTTTGTATGGGTTCGATTCCTTTTGGTGCAGATAGCCTCAGATTAGCCATTTGAGGTTCTCCAAAAAAAAGAAGGGAAGGAAGGTTGACGGCGACCGGCACCGTTAAAGCGAAAGCAAGTCTGATGTGAGAAAATAGTCAGTCAACATAAGTAAACCTCACATCAGGCGTTCTATTTTTGAAAAGAGGTATTGATTATGGTGACAATAAGAAAAGTGAAACAAGATTCTATCCAGATTGAAAATGACTTGAAAAAATCTGATGAGAAAATAAATGCAGTTAAAGAATCAGACAAGAAAGTAATAGATCACCCTCAGAGATACGGTGGTGATACGGAATATGAATGTATCAAGGTACTTGAGAATTGGTTTACGGAAGAGCAGTTCAAAGGATTCTGCATAGGAAATTCCATCAAATATCTGTGTCGACTAGGAAAGAAGGATGATGAACTACAAGAATTGAAGAAGGCAGCCTGGTATATTAACAGGTACATTGAACATCTGGAGAATAAGAAATGATTGTGATAGGTATCATCTGTCTTATTTCTTCTTTTATTATAAGTCTATTCCTCCTCAAGAAGAATCCTGTTGAAGATGTCATATTCCCTGGAATAGTTCTCGTGATAACTGCATTATTGGGAGTTTCGTTCACTTCAATGTATCTTAAAGCTTGTCATGAAGTCAAGGTTGTCAAGAGGATAATCGAAGAAAGTCCTCTTGACAGGACCATGGCAAGATACCTCAATAATTATGTTGGAGAAATGAAACAGATGTCGTTCATGTATTTCTTAACAGGAGTAAATTCAATAGAAGATATTGACATCAGGACAATAGATGATTGACTGGAAAAGATTGTTCGATGATTTTCACATATCGCAGAGAAGGGTCAGGGGATGGAGTAACGTCTGCTGTCCCTTCTGCCGTAATCCGATAGATGAGCATTTCAACGGTGGATTTTCAGACGATAATCCTGCCTATAACTGCTGGCGTTGCGGCAAACATCCCTGGTATGAAGCACTTTCACTTGTATTGAGAGTGTCTCCTTATGAAGCAAGAAGGGTTGCCTCTTCATACGGTAATTTTCTTTCTGTTGAAAAAAGGAGGACAAGTGATTCTTCCAAAGAACTTTCACTTCCAGGTTTCGAGGAGCTTACTCAAGGAGAAGAAAATTATCTTATTCAAAGAGGATTTAATATTCCTTTCCTTCAGAAGAAATATGGAATAAGGGGAGGAGGAATAGCCGGTGACTGGGCATACAGAATAATTGTTCCTGTATGGTTTGAGGGAAGGCTTGTATCTTGGACTGGAAGAAGCATACTTCCAAGAGCCATGATAGATGAATTGAAGATACCGAGGTACAAGAATCTTTCAATAGAACAGTCAGCGGTAAATCCGAAGGACATTCTTTTTAACTCTGACAACTGCCGGAACGATTATGTCATATTCGTTGAAGGTCCTTTTGATGTATTGAGAATGGGAGATGATACTGTATGTTCTCTTGGAACGTCTGTAACGGCTGCCCAAAAGCTCTTTTTGATAAAGAGGTATAAACATGTGTTCGTATCATTTGACAACGAACCGGCAGCTCAGGTAAAGGCGAGGAAACTCGCAGAAGATTTGGATTCCTTGGGTATGGATGTAGAAGTAGTCAATATCTGTGAGGACTACGGGAAGAACGACCCTGGCGAACTTACCTTAAGGGAAGTTAAAGAAATCAAGAAAGAACTGTTTGCCTGAAAATATTTTTCAAAAGTACTTTACAAAACTTTTACTATGTGTTATAGTTGTAATTGTGAGGGATTTGGAAGATCCTTCTAAAACTACTTTTTGGAGGTCAGAATATGGCTAACAACGAATTTTTTAAGGCAGTAGCACTGAAGAACCTTGGTGAAGGACGTTGGATTTTCAAGTGCGAGAACGGAAAGAAATATATTGAGAATCTTTCCGTTGCTCTGGATAGAATCAGTTTTGAAAATATCGATGTGGGAAAAGAATTCTACATCGACAGATTTATAGTGGAAAATGCTTCTACGGAAGTGTGAGAGTGTCAGATCCAGTTCCTTCTCCACTCCTTAGCATTCCGTCTTCATAGCCTGTGACGTTCTTTCCCCAAAATTCAGACTTCTTCCGTTTCTTTTTTGCAGACTGCTTTATTTCCCATTCGTATCCGTCTTCACTTCCTGATGTAGGGATTTCTTCTTCAAATTCATTCTCCTTGAGAAGATAGGACAAATCTTTTGTTCCGCCATACTGCTTGTAAGAATTGATTGCCCATTTTACTACATTCGGAACATCATTCTCACTCTTGACTTCCTGTGTCTGTCCGTTTCCGATTTCAATGTTTCCATCTTCTGTTCGCCAGAACTGCTGAATACCTACCATAATTTTATTATCGAGAGTTCCTGCTATGAAAGCTATTGCGGTGGGCCGTCCATTAAGGAGGAAGTCTTTATTTTCGATATTCTCAAAATCAATGATATTATATGAAGCAAGATTGTTGTCCTGACCCATTGCTCCCTGCATTTCTTCAATGGTTATTTCAGAAGTTTCTTCTTGTATCTCTTCAAGTCCTTCTTCCGACGGATATTGGTCGTAAGCTTTTATTGCCATGTTTCCGTTTGTAAAGCTGTATATCGGAGTTTCCTTATAATCGTCATCATCCAGTTCACGTATCTTGTTCCCGTTTCTTTGAAGACACATGACGTAATATTTCTTTTCAGAAGGAACACCAAACATTACCTTATAGATACCGCCATCTTTTGAACTATATTTATCAAGCTTGCCTATCCTTGCTCCAGGATAGCTTTTCTGAAGGAAGTCCTGGGCTATCTCCGGTGTTATCTCATCGGTCAGCCATTGTTTTGCTTTAGTAACCTTATCGGCAACATCTTTGATTCCGTATTTGACTTTTCCGAGGGTATTGAATGAAAAGATATGTTTTGATTGATTCAGTGCTGATACTGATGTGAGGACTTTGAGAAGGACATCCCTGCTTATGACGTCACCTTCTGAATATTCCGGGAAAAGATTGAGGTTATCATCAAGTTCATCTATTTCCCATGTTCCATTACCAAGTGTGATTCCAGAAATATGTGTGGAAGATCCATTGTTTATCGTTATGTCAATATCGCTTCCCTTTGAATAAAGATTTTCATAATTTTCGTGAGGAATTTCGTTGTAAAGAATTGAGGGAAGAAATCCGCTTATGTCTGCCATTGTGATACATCTCCTTTAATACAATAATATTTAATTGAATGATAATTATGAATATATTTCAAAAACTACTTTACAAACTTTTTATTCTGTGTTATAGTAATATTCATAGGACAGTAAGTCCTAACAACTATTTTGGAGGTAGAAAATAGAAATGACTAAAGAACGTAAGCTTGCTATTGAAATGTGGAAAGGTATTAGAGATGGGATTCAGAACTCATTTGTGAAGTATGGTGATTTTTCTGTTATAAGATATAAAGAAATCTTTTGCAAGGACCGCAATTTGAATTGGGGAAGTGACTGTTGGTTTTGTCAGTATATAAAAGAATGCAGTAAGTGTCCGTTAGGATATTGTAATGATAGTGGTACTTTGTACTATACGGTTAATAATAATTGGAATACGCTTCATACAAGAATTGAAGCATGTGATAAGATAATAGCTGCATTAAATGGAAATGTATATGAATGAGTGTGAAATTTCTGACTATTGAGAATCATAGTGTTGTATAAGATTTCAAACTTTAAGGAGTGAAAATATGTCATATAGTCTTATAGGAAAATTTATAACAAAAGATGGTAAAGATACACAATTTGTCAATCTTGATTTCGACTGTCTTAAAATCCTCAATAAGGTCAGATATTCAGTGGATCTCGAAGATATTGACGGATTTGATCATTTCAATAAAGATGAAATATTCACCGTTTCCTTTCACAGGAATGATTTTGAAACGAAGCTTCATTCGCTTATGAAGCAGAAGGAAGAATTGGAATCAAATGTTTCAAAGCTCAAGAAAATACGGTATAGCGCGGATTTCTACAACTTGAGTGAAGAAGGAACAGAAAGGTTTGAATCAGATGAATCTTACTGGAATGAAGAGCTTAACGATATTAAATTCAAGATTGATGCAGTCGTTTATGTCGTAAATGTCTTTGATTTCATTGAAAGTTTTCTTGATGAAGAGAACATAATTCTTTCAATTTCATCGATGTGAAGGGAGAAACTTCAAATGACGACAGGTGATCTTATAGACACTTTCATCAATGAAGCGGTATGGTCCCTCAAGAAACTTCACCGGAATCAGAGGGAAGGACGGATGCTTGACAGGCATGAGCCGGTTGAAATTGACGGATATGTCTACACGACCTGGAGGGAATTTGCAGTACACGCTACGGCAGAATATATCAAGGAAATTCTCCCGGATGCAGATGTACAGGTGATTCTTGATGGAAATAATTCAACAATAGAATTATCTATAGATGATGAGGAACAGCAGAAGCTCAACAGCTCTCTGTATGTATTCTTGAAGAAATGGAGTTGTGTATGAAGGTAACGTACAGAGATTTTGACGGAGCATATAATATTCCGTCTTTTGGAACAATAGAACATGTCAAGAAAATTGATGTACATGAAAATTACGTTGATGCAATAACTCAAAGTGGAACTTTATGCAGGATAAAGTTTGAGAAGCTTATTTCAATAGATTCGGAGAATGAGGAATGACTTATACTGACGCTCAGATAAATCATGTCCTCAATACTCCCTTCACAATCGAATGCTTTCCGGTTGATAAGAAAACATATCGGTTGAAGAAGGAAATGATTGACAATCAGATCAACAATCTTGAGAATGCCAGAAAGGAATGTCTGTCAAGAATTGCTAAGGCAAAGTCTGATTTCCTCAAACTTGTTCCTGCCATATACATTTTTCCTAAAGGTGAACCGGAATCTGACTGCAAGAATCTTTCTTAATGTTTCAATAATGTATTTCATAATTGAAAGATTAACAGGAGGTTTCAAAATGAATCTGTTTGAAAAGATATTTTTCACTGTTTTAATAATCGTGGGTGTCATGTTCACGATAGGTTGCCTTTTCACACTTCTTTCTAATGGTGAGATATGGCTTCCGATATTAATATATCCAACGGCAGTGTTCATAATACTCATGGTGCTGTATTTAATTGTCTATATTGTATTCCAGATATGGGGAATAAGCATACCGTTCTTTGAAATGAAAATCTTAAACCAATCTTAAAACAAGGAGTGTTCAAAAATGACTGACAACAATCTCAAGAAACTCAAGGATGAGATGGATCATCTGCTCTACCTCAAGTCCGATATGGAATCAATAAAGACAATTTTGTATTGCATAAGGATGATCGGATACAATCTCGGCATGGCAAGAATATCGTTGAACATCAAGAAACTGTCTTCAGACAAGGAAGATGAAATATCATGTGACATTCAGTTGAACGGTTATGAATCTGATTCAAAGGAACAGATCAAGCTCCTTCTCGATTCTCTTGAAGACTTTCATCAGAAGAAGTTTGACAAACTTAATGAGGAGTTTGAAGGGATTCACGTCAATCTCTAATGAACTACCGCTGGCCTAAAGGCCAACAGCTTCCTGCTTCAACGGATACTCCAGAGCCAAAGAAGCAAGCTTCTTAACTCCTTCCATATCCTCCACAGGCATAAGTTTCCCTCGTTCCGAGGGTACATAATGTTTCAAGTTGATGGCTGCATTAACATCGCGGATATGAAACTTATTACAAGATGGACAAGTCCAACTTCTTTCGCTGAGTTTCAAATCATAATATTGACAGCCACAGTTAGAACATAACTGACTGCTGGGAAACCATCTGTCAGCTTTAACAACTTGACAGTTATAGTCTTGTCCTTTCTGTTCAAGTCTGCTTACAAATATTCCCCAACTGGTATCAGTCATATTCTTAGCAGTAGTCAAAAACTTAGAAATCCCTTTGAGATTCAAATCCTCAACTACTACCTTGTTATAAGACCTAACCAATCTTAAGGTTTCTTTTTCTATCCAATCTTTCCGACAATCAGCTATATACTCCTCAAATCTTGCAAGCTTGATTCTCGCTTTGCTTCTATTCTTAGAGCCTTTAACTTTCCTAGCCAATCGTCTTTGAAGTTTGGTCAGTTTCTTATGATTCTTTTGTTTCTGTGCTACATAACCATAATCTTTTCCAGTCTTGCCATCTGAATCTACATAACATTCGGAAGGAGAAAAATCCAGTCCTATAGAATCCTTTCTGTTTTGAGTAGGATAGATTCCGTCCTCTATTTCAAACAGACATACTGCATAATATCTACCAGAAGATGTTTTCTTCATAGTTATAGACTTCAATGCTTTAACTTGGTTGAACCATTTAGGAAAATTTTTATGCTTGTAGTTTATCCAGCCAAGCTTCAACAGCTTGACTTTATGCGAATCTATATTCAGATGTTTTAAGTTACATTGAACTTCTTTATAAGATTGATGATTATCTTTCTTTGATTTGAATCTAGGAAATCCAGAGAATCCTTTCCTACTTTTGTTATTTGACTTGAAGAAGTTTGAGAAAGCTTCATCGCAGTTTCTCACCGATTGCTGAAGTGATTGTGCAGCAACCTCCCTCATAAATGGATATTCTATTTTCCATTCCTTTTCAGTCTTAGGTTTAAAAGTTTTAAGAATTTTAATTCTTTCATTCTTGTCTTTTATTTCTTTGAGATTATTGTTTTCATAAAATTTAAGTCTTTCATCAAGATGAAGATTGTAGATAAGCCTACAGCAACCAAAAGTCTTGTTAATTAAGATTGTTTGAGAATTATTTGGATATATTCTAAGTTTCAAAGACTTATGTCTAATATTATCCACAGGCATTATCAACTCCGATACAGTTGGTTGTGCTTGAGTTGGAAATATTTACGATATTTCCAACTCTTTAAATATATAAAATTTTTAGATAAATGTAAAGAGGAGATTAAGAGTAATTCGCATGAATCCAAAATCATGGAAGCTAATAATGAATTGAAGAAGAAACACCAAACCAGAATCAATTTCTAAAATTAAAAGAAAAAGGAAATCGTCATGATACGCACTACAACAAAGAATCTTGCAGAAAGCATCGGGGTAGGCCTCAACGAGCCTTTCAGCTTTATCTATGAGAATCAGATTTGTAAAGGTCTGATTTCCCATTCAGGTTTCCACATGAGGGGACCCGGAAACGGAGCCTGGATTACCAACCAGAGGGTCCTTTCAAGACTGGTTGAAGGAAAGATAACCATATTGAAGGAAGCTTGACATGAATTTTGAATGGAAAAGAACTAAGACCAGACTTCCCATCAGAGGTACCGGAATATGTCAGACTTCTGGATAAGAACAAGTGAAACTAAACCGACTAAGCCCGGAAAGTATTTCACGATCCTCGAAATAAAGGATCCTACCCTAGAGATATTCAAGAAATATCCCATGGTCCTCTGGTGGGATGGAAACAACTTCCTTCAAAATATGTACGGAAAGCAATCCTTGACCAGACATGTCATTTTCTGGGCATACATTCCAAATTATTAAAATAACCTTAAAATGACAAAAATAAAGGCAAGACAGATTTCACCAATAATCCCCATAGAAGAATGGCTTCAGGATGAATTCTTTTTAGGCCCTGAGGTACCCTATATAAGACCCTATGTCAAGGATTTCATTAAAGCCTATGCAGAAGGTAACAGAAGGAAATTTATCTGTACTGGAGCAGCAAGAACGGGAAAATCTTACGGGGTCAGAATACTTATTCAGAGAATACTTTATGAAATGTCTTGTTGGGAGAACTTTCCTTGTCTCTTCAGTCTCAGCCCGTCAACTAGTCCGAAAATCTATTGGCTCAGCTATACCATGAGCAAAGCCGAATCAACTGGATTGAAGCAGCTCATAAAGATGATAGACAAGGTTCCATACTGGCAGTTACCTCACCTTAAAAGAAAGCCACTTGAATCTGAATTGAAGTTTCCTTTCTGTGAAGTATTATCCGGTTCAAACATCTCCCACATCATTGGAGAAGATACTCTAGGATGTGTCCTTGATGAAGCAAATGTCCGTAAGGTAGCAAGTGGAACAGAAGTTGAAGAAGCACAGAGAATGTTCACTGAAATGAGACAGAGAAGCGTAATGACCTTCTCAAGGAACGGTATCTGGGGAGGCTTCAGCGGCATAATATCATCTTCAACTACATCCTCTTCTTTTGTATATCAAGAACTCCAGAAGGCAAAAGAGAAGAATGATACGGTCATAATGGAAGCTTCTGTATATGAAGCAAATCCGGAGCAGTTCAGTAAGGAGACATTTGATGTATATCTGGGTGATTCCGATATACCTCCTTTCATAACCGATAAGGCGGATTCAACAATAACAGGACAGATAAACTCAACCTACGGCCTTACCCTCAGTGATTTCCTCAAACAGCATGAAGACAACATAGAGAAAGTACCAAACTCAATAAGGGAGTTCTATGAAGAGGATCTCATATTCTCACTTGCTAACATGTCAGGCAAGGTACAGGCAGGAGGATCCAAATGGCTGAAACCGAAACTCGTATCATCATTATGGAATGAAGAAAAGAAACCGTTTAGGGACGACCTTATTGATTGCGGCATATATGATGAAGTTGACTGGGAAGATATTCTGAAGGAAGCTGAAATAATGTCATCCTATCACGGTGAGAACGTATACATACACGTTGACTTTGGTTTGAAGCATGACCACACCGGTTTCTCTGCCCTATTCTATGACAAGGAAATTCACAAGGTATCCTCCCTTCTTACAATGGAAATGAAGGTTGATGAAAGCAAGGGAAGCGATAATCAAACTGACCAGACAAAGATATGGGAGCTCATCCTCCTCTTGAAGAACTGGGGAGCAAACATAAAACTTGTCACGGGAGATATTTGGGCAAAGTCATATCTGATACCTCAAGCCAAGCTACAGGATACTTTCACAGGGGAATATTACTCGGTTGATACTGATGACATGGCTGCATACCTTACCATGCAGAAGTACATGAAGGTTGGTCTCTACAGTATTCCCTATTACAAAAGACTTGAAGAAGAACTGCTTGACCTTGTAAGGGATGGTTCAAATGGTAAGATAGACCACCCTGCCAATCCGAATTCCTCAAAGCCGATTCATTTTAAGGACCTTGTTGATGCCTTTGCAGGGGCAACTTTCCATATCTATACAAGGGAAAATGTAAGCTATGAAGACCTGATAATGCAGGGTGGAAGGGAGAAGGTAAGGGAGAGGGTTCCAGATGACGGTTTCTACTCATCAATCAACTTTGAGATGGAAGATGAAGATATGGATGAGTTTGAGAAGTTCAACAATGAGCTCATGGGAGATGATGTAGGACTTACTGTTTGGGAAGGTGAAATGTGACTACCAAGAAACCTTCCAATCAGTTCAATGAAGCAGAACTGAAGGCACTGAAAATGATGTCCGAAGGAAGGATGCTCTCAAGCAATGATTTTCTCGATCTCGGTATGAACGGACACAATTACCGCAACAACTTCCTTGTCAAGTGTCACAGGAATGGAATACTTCTCTATGAAGAACATAACGAGGACAGGATTACCCACGGAAAGGTTCTTTACGGAATGGCGAAAAGTCACAAGGTGCTCAGTCTTGATGATGAATACCTGGGATTCTAGATTAAAAATAGTATGATAGTATTCTGAACTTTGAATTTCTCCCCTAGTGAAATTGTATTTTATAGTATAAAAGTATTATTATGTGGCAATGTGATAAATAATCTACAATTAGATTCATAATGATTTTTTGTGAGGTTTATATATTCTATTGCGAGGAGTTAAACCAGCCTCGCAATAGAATATAGTCCAAAACAAATCTTGAGACCTTTGGTTGAGAGCAGAATGCCGTTTCCATTTGGACTAGGCGGCTTCGAGGGTGGTTCCTCGACTCTCTCAATCAGAGGTCTTTTCATTTAGAGGAGAAAGAATTATGGGTAGCATCGAAGCTAAGGCAGTGTATCGCAAGTTGGTTCTTGGAAAGAAGTTCAGGGTCTATGGAACTTTTGAGAAACCTCTATTTCTTGCTAAAGAAGTGGCAGAATGGATCGACTATTCCAAAACCAGTGAAGGTTATTACAATGTTTCAAAGATGTTAAAACTCGTGTAGATGATTGTGATAAAGTTATAATGAAAATTGAGCAGGATAATACTATTACTGCGTGTAATAGTATTTCTGCTGGTAATCCTAACAAATGGTTCCTTACTGAAAACGGTTTGTATGAGCTTCTTATGAAGACAGATAAGCCAATCGCAAAGCAGTTTAAGAGCGAAGTCAAGAAGCTTCTCCATGATCTGAGAATAGGAAATAAGATTGTTGCCACTCCATCTAAGGCAACACCGGAAATGAAGAAAACAGAGGAGTACATTGCAGTACGGAAACAGTCCAAGGAGATACGAAACAACTTTACCGATAACCTAAAGACAAGGGGTTACACGAAGCAGTATGAATATATCAACACTACCAAAAGCATGAAAAAGGCCCTTAACATAACCAACAAGAAGGACGATATGACCACACAGGAGCTCAGGCTTGTAAAGGCAAGTGAATATCTTGCAGAATGTATGCTCACTGATGAATATGGATTCAAGGAAGTAAACCCGGTTTGCTCTTATGCCAGCGAATCAGTAATCAATGTCATAGAAGCAAAACCCAGGTTAAAGCTTGCTTAGCTTCATTAATTATTATAGAATCTTGTTACGGGGCTATATGGAAGACTGCCCCGTAAATTTTTATCAAAAACCACTTTACAAAACTTTAACTATGTGTTATAGTATAAGCATAAACTACTAATACAGGAGGCCAGAATATGGCAGTAAATCAGATTATTATCGAAGGAACATTGAGGAAGGGAAGTGATGTCCTTCCGAATAAAGAGGGAATATCCAAAATGGTGTTCATCGAATATCCTGAATATGGAATTGATTTGATGTGTACAAGCCTGCTTCTGTCAGATGATATTACGACGAACCTTCTCCTTAATCACATAGGAGAAAAGGTTCTTGTAACCGGAAGGCTTGATGGGACTGCAATACGGGTGCAGGATTTCTCCTGTTTGAAATGAGTATATTCCAGATAAGCCCATCTCAGACAAACGAGAATGGGCTTATTTTGTGTTATGGTGCCATGGAGGTAAAACAATACCACCTAAGATATTTGAAACGATTGTAGGGCTGTTATCACCCGTTTAGGAGGAAATTATGGACAAGAGGGCATACTGCTATTTCAACATAGTCGATAGGTTGCACGTTAAGGACAGTAGGGATTTCTGCGTATACGGTACTTACCACGAGATAGTCAAATATCAGTGGATGAAGATGTCAGAGCTTGCAAAGGAATGGGGCAGAAGATTCAACCCTATAGAGGAATTCTATCCCTATGACTGGAACGGAAACCAGGTTTACTGCGTGTGTATTGGCTGGTGGAGTGAAGATGAGAAACGTCCTTCA
>JAEIGA010000933.1_pt1 | contig 43760 bp, 49 predicted proteins | sample 9270691 | NCBI WGS metagenome assembly JAEIGA01 (sample SAMN17057246, study PRJNA624740) | gut metagenome | biome: biome; isolation source: fecal sample | host: Bos grunniens | place: China: Xizang | collected 2019
AGCAGACCTCAGCGGAGCAGACCTCAGCGGAGCAGACCTCAGCGGAGCATACCTCAGCGGAGCAGACCTCAGCGGAGCAGACCTCAGCGGAGCAGACCTCAGCGGAGCATACCTCAGCGGAGCAGACCTCAGCGGAGCATACCTCAACAGAGCATACCTCAACAGAGCATACCTCAACAGAGCAGACCTCAAGGATGCCAAGAATATGTATCTGCCCATCACCTGCCCTGAAGAGGGAGAGTTTATAGGCTTCAAAAAGGCTAATAACTACATAGTCAAGCTCAAGATTACCGAGGATGCAAAAAGATGCTCTGCTACAGGTCGCAAGTGCCGTTGTTCCAAGGCTGTAGTTCTTTCTATCACTAATATTGACGGATCAGATAGTGGACTGACCGAGGTAAAGAGTGGTTATGACTCAAACTTTATCTATAAGGTTGGAGAGACTGTATCTGTTTCCAACTTTGAAGAGGACAGATGGAAGGAATGCTCCCCCGGCATCCACTTCTTCATTACTCGTAAGGAAGCGGAGGATTACTGACATGCTCAAGAAGTATAAGATAACATATCGTGCGGTGCTTAAGCATCGCACGGTGGTGATGGAGGCATTCTCTAAGTATGATGCCAAACAGAGATTCTATCGCACATATCCTAAGTATGAGATAGTTCAGATCGAGGAGGTAACAAACGATGAACAAAGAAAAGCAGATTGAGGAAATGGCGAAACAAATTTACGGTAATTTGGGGTTGACTATGCCAACCGCAAGGAATGTTGCGAAGTATCTCACCAAGAAAAAAGGCTACCGCAAGGCTTCCGAGGTTGCTTTGGAATCGGTAGACGATTTTCAACGTGCACTTCGGCATATATTCCTTAATATGTGTTGCGCTAACGATTATAACACGCTTAATTTGTTGCAAATCGACAGTGCCATAGAATCTTTATATGATACCTTTATTGCCGAACTCAAAAAGAAATACACGGAGGATAAATAAAATGAAAAGAAATATTAAAAGAATAATAGCACTTGCGCTTGTGCTTGTTATGTGTTTTCTCTTGAACTCTTGCTCGGAAAGCTGTGCGAGAAGTTGCAAGGATATGCAGAGCGACTACAACGGTGGCTTATACCGAATAGTCAAGGTATATGACATAAACGGAAATCTTGTCACAGAGTATGAAGGTAAGTTTGACATTGAAACCGACAACGAAACCTATATTCTTTGGGACGATGAGATGGGGAAGAGACATATTATCTACTATACCACGTTCAATGTAATTATTGACGAGAAGTGAGGGATAAGGATGAAAACAACAGTTGATACAGACTTGATGCTTCGCCCTTCGCCTGAAGCTAAAATATGTCTGTTTTGCAATAAAAAGAAATGCAGACCTAATTGTGATAGGGTGAAAACCAAGCTCAAAGAATTAAGGGATATAGAAAGGGAGAGGCAGAAATGAGTGTTTTAGAGAAAGCCATTGAAACATATGGTAGGGATGCGCAGCTTAATGTTGCGGTTGAGGAACTATCCGAGCTTATTAAAGAGATATGCAAAAGTAAGCGAGGAAGCAACAACAGAGATAACATCATCGAGGAGATGGCAGATTGTTATATAATGCTTGACCAATTGACGATTATATTTGGCATCAAGTATTCCGAAATAAAAAAGATAACAGATGCCAAAATCCTAAGGCTCGAAAACAGACTTGCAGAAGAGATGCTGAAGGAGGGATAGTATGAGTGGTGAGCTTGACCAAAAATACGTTGCGTGTCCGTATTACTTAGGTCTGAATAGCGAAAACCAACGCAAGAAGGGGCAGATACGGTGTGAGGGTGTCAGCAAGGGTAATTCAATAAGCCTTGTGTTCGGATCAGAGAATGACCGAAAGAATTACAAGCGTACATATTGCTACAGCATCCAAAATTGCCGTAAGTGCCTTGTTCATCAAACATTAAATAGAAAGTATGGGGTGGGTGACGATGTATAAAAACAAATACTACAACATCAAAACAAGAGCATCAGATGGTACTGTCTTGGATAGTAGCAGAGAGGCTAGGAGATATGAGCAGTTGCTTCTGCTTCAAAAGGCAGGCAAGATAACGGAGTTGCAGAGGCAGGTGCGCTATGAGCTTATCCCGGCACAGTATGAGTTTTATCCTAGATACTCCAAGAGTGGAGAAAGACTTAAGGATGGCAAGAGGCTTCTCGAAAGAAGTGTTGACTATGTGGCAGACTTCGTATATACCTCGGAGTCAGGAGAGACCATTGTAGAAGACACCAAGGGATTCAAGACTAAAGATTACAAGATTAAACGTAAGCTGATGTTGGCTGTGCATAGCATTCGCATCAGGGAAGTTTGAGCTAAGAGAGAGGGGACAAAATTTCCCTCTCTTTTTTTGCTAAGGGTAGGTACTCCTTACAAAAATATATTTGTTAAACTATGGTCATAATCGCAGAAAGGAGGCTTCTTGTGGTTTGGCAAAAAATAAAAGCAGAATATATCGCAGGCGGTACAAGTTACAGGAAGCTCGCAGAAAAGCATGGTGTATCCTTTAATACTCTGAAGACAAGAGCAAAGGAAGAACAGTGGTATAAGCTGAGACAACAAAAAGAACACAGGACTACCACAAAAATAGTTGAGTCTTTGAGTGATAAGGATGCTGAAAAGGCAGTAGACATCATTGATGTTGCAGATAAGCTTCTCGGTAAGATATCCAAGCTTATGGATGCTGTCCCTCTCGATACTCAATCAATGAAGCATCTTACATCAGCTCTCAAAGACCTTAAGGAGATTAAAGGCTTCAAGACCGATGCTGATATGAGAGAGCAAGAGGCAAGGATCAGAAACCTTGAGAAGCAAGCTGAGGCTGATAGTACATCCAAGGATATAGAGGTGCAGATAGGCTCAGAAGCGGAGGAGTATAGCCGATGAAGGTAATTATACCTCCCCCAAGCGAGAAGCAGAAAGAGTTCCTCAAGGCTGAGTCAAAGCATATAGGCTTCGGAGGCGCACGAGGTGGAGGGAAGAGTTGGAGCGTTAGAGCAAAGGCAAAACTCCTTGCATTTAGATATGCAGGCATCCGCATCCTCATAGTGCGTAGGACTTATCCTGAGTTAATCAATAACCACATCAACATTCTCCGCAAAGAACTGCTTGGTGTGGCTAAGTACAATGACAAGGATAAGGTGCTTAAGTTCTTCAATGGCTCTACAATCAATTTCACCTACTGTGACAATGATAAAGACCTTGACAGACTTCAGGGTGTTGAATACGATGTCATCTTCTTGGATGAGGCTACGCAGCTCTCAGAGTACCAAATGAAGACCATCACAGCCTGTCTTCGTGGTGTTAATGACTTCCCAAAGAGGGTCTACTATACCTGTAACCCCGGTGGACAAGGTCACGGATACATAAAACGCATCTTCATAGATAAGAGATATGAGGATGGAGAGATACCTGAAGACTACACCTTCATACAGTCCCTTGTAACGGATAATAAGGTGCTGATGGAGAGTCAGCCTGACTACATAAAACAGTTGGAAGCTCTCCCACCTAAGCTGAGAAAGGCTTGGCTTGAGGGAGATTGGAATGTATACGAAGGTCAGTTCTTTGAGGACTTCGTTGACAGACCCGACCAATATGCATCAAGACAGTGGACTCACGTTATCGATCCCTTTGAGATACCCGATGGATGGAAGATATATAGGTCATTTGACTGGGGATACAATAAGCCGTTCTCCTGTGCGTGGTGGGCGGTAGACTATGACGGAGTGGTGTATCGCATCCTTGAGCTATACGGATGCACCAAGACTCCCAACGAGGGTGTCAAGTGGACTCCTCCGCAGGTGTTCAGTGAGATACATAAGATTGAGACTGAACACAGATGGCTCAGAGGCAAGAGAATTCAAGGTATCGCAGACCCTGCTATATGGGATGCAGAGACAGGAGAATCTATTGCTGATGTAGCATCGAAGCATCAGGTTTACTTCACACCGGGAGACAATAAGAGAATCCCCGGTTGGATGCAGATGCATTACAGACTTGCATTTGATGAGAACGGATATCCAATGATGTATATCTTCTCTAATTGCAAGGCTTTTATAAGGACTATACCTCTCCTTCAGTATGCAGAGCATAAGCCTGAAGACCTTGATACCGATGGAGAAGACCACGTTGCAGATGAGGCGAGATACTTTTGTATGTCAAGACCTATCAAGCCTAGAGTGGCTGCGAAGCCTGACGAGTTCAATAGCAGTCCGCTACACCTATTCCTTGACATCAAGAAGGAAGACATCGTAACACGCACACCAATACCAAGAATGCAGATAATATCGGAGGATGATAATGGGACTATTTAATCGAAAAAAAGACGAGGATCAGATGATGCGTAGACAATCTGCACCACAGCCTACCGCACAGAGCGAGGCTATGAGGCTTCAGCAGATGCAACAGGCAAGGATGATGCAGGGGCAGGGTATGGATGCATCGGGTGCTATGGACGGATTTAAGGCTCTTGTACAGGTCATAGGAAAGGAGCAGATACAGAAGGCTAACCTCACCCTTCAGAAGTACAAGGAGGGCAAGGCTAACCTTGAGAAGCGCATCGTAGACAATGAACAGTGGTACAAGATTCGCCATTGGGGGTGTATGCGTAGCGGAGACAGTACAGAAGTTAAGCCTTCATCAGCTTGGCTCTTTAACTGTATAGCCAATAAACACGCAGATGCTATGGACAACTTCCCCTCGCCTAATATCCTTCCTAGAGAAGAAGGAGACAAGGCAGAGGCAGAGATGCTGACATCCATCATACCTGTTATCTTGGATCAGTGTGACTTTGAAGAGACATACTCCAACACCATGAACTACAAGCTCAAGACAGGTACAGGAGTATACGGAGTCTTTTGGGACAAGTCCAAGCTGAATGGTCTTGGAGACATTGCCATAAACAAGATAGACCTTATCAATCTGTTTTGGGAGTCGGGCATTATGGACATACAGAAGAGTAAAAACCTCTTCCATGTTGAGCTTGCCGACAATGAAGCATTGATAGGTGCATATCCTCAGCTTCAGGGAAAGCTTGGTACATCTACAATAGACATCACCAAGTACGTCTATGATGACAAGGTAGATACCACAAACAAGAGTGGAGTGGTGGATTGGTACTACAAGAAGAATCAGAACGGAAAAACGGTGCTTCACTATGTTAAGTATGTCAATGATGAGGTGTTGTTTGCTACCGAGAATGACCCGAACTTCGCTGAGAGAGGTTGGTACGACCACGGATTGTATCCCTTCGTATTTGACCCCTTATTTGCCACAGAAGGCACTCCCACAGGCTTTGGCTATATAGATGTAGGTAAGGACTCTCAAGAGTACATAGACCGAGGCAATCAGGCTATTATGAAGAATATGCTTGCTAACTCTAAGCCGAGACACTTCGTCAGCACATCAAGCGGACTTAACGAAGAGGAGTATGCAAACCTCGATAAAGATATCGTCCACGTTGACAACCTTGATGAGAGATATGTTCGTCCCATAGAGGGTAAGCCTCTTAACGATATATATGTTGCTGTCATCAATAACAAGGTGGATGAGCTTAAGGAGACAACAGGAAACAGAGATATCTCCACAGGTGGTACTACATCGGGAGTAACCGCAGCTTCAGCCATTGCAGCTATGCAGGAGGCAGGCTCAAAGCTTTCAAGAGATAACAACAAGGCTTCCTACAGAGCATTCCGCAAGGTTTGCCTTATGATAGTAGAGCTTATAAGACAGTTCTACGATATGCCTCGTTGCTTCCGCATAATGGGAGACAACGGTGTAGCAAGATTCGTTCAGTATAGCAACCAAGGCATTCAGCCTCAACCACAGGGCAATGACTTGGGAATGGATATGGGATTCCGTCTCCCTCTCTTTGACATAGAGATAACAGCGCAGAAGCAGAGTCCCTACTCCAAGATGAGTCAGAACGAGCTTGCCCTTCAGTTCTTTGGAGCTGGCTTCTTCAATCCTCAGGTAGCAGACCAAGCACTCGCTTGTCTTGACATGATGGACTTTGACAGAAAGCACTTCGTGATGCAGAAGATATCCGAGAATGGTGGCATGTATCAACAGATGATGCAGATGCAACAGCAGATGGTTATGCTTGCACAGATGGTTGACTCCTACAGAGGCTCAAACCTTGCAGAGCAGTTGATGGCACAGTTCAGTGGTGGCGCACCTGTCGCACCCATTGATGGCAATCCTGCACAGAACGTAGAGCAGACAGAGGCTCTCGGAGGCAAAGAGGGAGCAAAGGAAGCAACCCACACCAAGAAGGCAAGGCAGAGAGTGGCTGAGTCCACCGATCCTACCTAAAACATAAAGGAGAAAGACAATGGAACTTAAAGACACAGCAAAAAGAATGCAGAGCGAGGACTACAAGGAGAGATTCAAGGCTGAGTATTATCAGACCAAGATTCGCTACGAAAAGCTCAAGCATTTTAACACTCTCATCGAAGCTGCAGTGATAACCGAATCGGAAGAAAATGCAGTCGAGATGCCCGAACACGATTGTCCCCGAGACCTTCTCAGGCAGCAGCAGAGGATAATGGGAGAGTACCTTCATATCCTTGAGGTCAGGGCGGTAATTGAGAATGTTGAACTATGATTAAAGTCAACATCCGCACCCACGATGCGACAAGATACCTCTGCTTAAGGGTAGAGGGACACGCAGGATCGGATACCAAAGGACACGATTTAATCTGTGCCTCGGCATCCATCCTTGCGTACACAGTTGCTCAAGTAGTGCAGACGATGGAGCATCACGGAGACCTTGAGGGAAAGCCTTGTATTGAACTCAAAGACGGAGATGCAACCATTATTATCCGATGTAAGAATGATGATATCTATGCTGAAGCAAGGCACACCTTCTTCGTGGCAAAGACCGGATACTCGCTTCTTGCACATAACTTCCCACAGTATGTGGAGCTTAAATCAGTTGGTTAGGACATTAATGTCCCTATCATAAATAAAAAGAATCGTCCACTTCACGGACAGAAAGGAATCCTATATGGAAAACAAAATCTTTTTCCCAATGCTTCTCAATCTTCAGTTGTTCGCAGAAGGAACAGGTGGAGATGGTGGCACAGGAGCAGAGGGAACAACGGGCGCAACAGTGACAGCCGCCGTGTCACAGACCAAGGGCGCAAAAAATCCCCTTGCTGATGTCAAGTATGGCATTCAGGAGGAGACATCACCTGCCGCCGAGGTGAATCCAACCCCTACCGAAGACCGCAATGCAAAGTTCGAGGCTCTCATTAAGGGCGAGTACAAAGACCTCTACGATGCGAGAGTACAGGATACTGTACAGAAAAGGCTCAAGAACACCAAGGAAACGGCTGATAAGTATACAGCACTCACTCCTACCCTTGAGATACTCGCAAAGAAGTATGGTGTTGATGCCACGGACGTGGAGGCACTCAACAAGGCTATCGAAGAGGATGACTCATACTTCGAGGAAGAGGCTCTTGAAAAAGGCATAACGGTCACGCAGCTCAAGGAAATCCGCAAGATGGAACGAGAGAACGCAGACCTCAAGAGACAGATGGAGGAACAGAATCGCAGAGAGAATGCCAACAAAGTCTACGCACAGTGGATGGAACAGGCAGATAAGACCAAAGCGGTGTATCCCTCATTTGACCTCCAAGCAGAGATGCAGAATCCTCAGTTCGTCAATCTTCTCCGTAGTAATGTTGATGTGAGAACGGCATACGAAGTACTTCACAAGGATGAAATTATCCCTGCCGCTATGCATTTCACCGCAAAGACGGTGGAGCAGAAAATCACCAACAAGATTATTGCCAATGGCGCAAGACCTGCGGAGAACGGCAACGCCTCCCAAGGCGCAACGGTAGTTAAGAGCGATGTGTCACAGCTCTCCAAGGCGGATAGACAGGAAATCATCCGCAGAGTACAGCGAGGAGAAAAAATCAGTTTCTGATAAATCCCATAATCTCCTTGCTAAAAAACCAAATTTAAAAAAATTAAGGAGATTAAAAAAATGAAAATGTATGCACTTAATCTTCAGCTTTTCGCTGAAGTTCAGACAACCCTTCTTGAAGGTCTCTCCGCAGAGATGAAGACCTTCTACGATATGACCCTTATCGATGAGGCTACTTCAAACCTCGTTCACGATCAGTTCGGTCAGAAGAGACCCATCCCCAAGAACGGTGGTAAGACCATCGAATTCCGTAAGTTCGCACCTCTTGCGAAGGCTACCACTCCTCTTACTGAGGGTGTTACTCCCGATGGCAAGAGCCTTGCTGTAAGCACCATCACCGCTACTGTAAATCAGTATGGTGATTACATCACTCAGTCTGATGTGCTTGAGCTTACCTCTCTTGACAACACCATCCTTGAGGCTACCAAGCTTCTCGGTAGACAGGCAGGTGTCACCCTTGACACTGTTGTAAGAGATGTTATCAACAGCGGTACTAACGTAACCTACTGCCCCAAGATTGGTGCAGATGGTGCGGAGACCGCAGTAACTTCAAGAGATGCTCTTGATACTACCTCTCAGCTTACTGTGAAGGTAATTCAGCAGGTTGTTGCAAAGCTTCGTGGACAGAACGCTCCCACCATCGGTGGCAAGTATGTTGCTATCATCCATCCCTATGTTGCGTATGACCTTATGCGTGACAAAGAGTGGATAGATGCTCACAAGTACGCTAACCCCACCAACCTCTATGAGGGTGAAATCGGTGAGATTTCGGGTGTTCGCTTCGTGCAGACCACTGAAGCAAAGGTGTTTGCTAACGGTGTATTCTCTACGCTCTTCCTTGGCGAGGGCGCATACGGTGTAACCGAAATCACAGGCGGTGGTCTCGAGACTATCGTTAAGCAGAAGGGTAGTGCAGGTACTGCCGACCCTCTCGATCAGAGAAGCTCGGTAGGTTGGAAGGCTATCAAGACCGCAGAGATTCTTATCCCGAACTACCTTGTTCGTGTTGAGTCTAAGTCTGCAACCTTCTCCGCAACTACGGCTGCAAACTAATAATGGGGAGGTAACCCCTCCCCTATCATAACAAGGAGGCTATTATGGCTACCAAAAAGGTTAAAATAAGAATTCCTCGTACGAAGGCAGATCAGGAAGATGTATTCGTATCGGTGAACATGGAAACCTTCATCATCAAAAGAGGTGTAGAGGTTGAAGTTCCCGACTATGTTGCAGAAGTCCTTCAGCATCAGGAAGAGATGCTTGAAAACATAATGCTCTTCAACGAGGAGAAAAGTAAGTAAGATGCAAATGGGGAGTATATAATTGACTCCCCATTTCTTGAATAGGAGGACTACCTATGACTATAATGGAAGCTATTTACCGAATAGATAATGTCAAGCCTAACAGCTATTCGGAGATAGATAAGATAAGGTGGCTGTCCACTCTTGACGGAGTTATTAAGAGTGAGATTATAGACACCCACGAGGGAGGCTCTGATGTAAAGTTTGAGAGTTACGATGAGCAGACAAACACCTCGACAAACTTGCTTGTTCCTGCTCCCTATGATGACATCTACATAAGATGGCTTGAGGCACAGATTGACTATGCCAACGGAGAGTACGGCAAGTATAACAACAGCCTAACCGCATACAACGATGCTTATACTCTGTTCAACAGATATTACAACCGCACACATATGCCAAAAGGCACTAAATTCAAATTCTTTTAAGAGGAGGGGGAACGGATGAAGCTGTCCAAACTTAACGAACTACCTACATCAAGAGATATGATTGATGTATTTGGTGGATATAATCATAATCTGCGCATCCGTGAGGGGGAATTCTATGATATGACAAACCTTACGTCTTCGGATTATCCTGTACTCTCTCCTCGCCCTCAAAGAGGAACATATGCATCACCCACCGCACCTAGAGGTTTAATATCTAAAGATGCCCTCTGTTATGTAGATGGTGCCTACTTTGTCATTAATAAATATAGGATTGATATGAGACTTTCCGACAAACCGAAAACCCTTATATCAATGGGGTCATATGTAATAATAATGCCTGACAAGAAGTACATCAATACCATTAAGAACGAGTCTGATGGCTCTTTTGAATACGGAAATATAGAGGCAGAGGCACGCTTGACATCAGGCACAGTAAAATTTTCACTTTGCAAAGTAGATGGCTCGGGTTTCAAAAACGTTGATGCGGAGGGAGTGGAGAAGGAAGTTCCTGCACAGCCAAAAGCTCCCGACAATCCCAATAACTTGGATTATTGGATAGATACCTCAAGCACACCTGTTGTGATTAAGCAGTATTCTTCCACCTCAGCACAATGGGCATCCATAGCCACAACATATATAAAGATAACCGCACCCGGCATAGGCAATGATTTTGAAGTCAATGACGGAGTAACCATATCGGGAGTCACGGTAGAATCCCTTAAAGACCTTAACAACACCATGATTGTATGGGATAAGGGAGATGACTACATTGTGGTTACAGGAATCCTTGATGACGAGTATACTCAAACTGTATCCGAGGCTAATCCCTTTAAGATCGAGAGAAAGATGCCCAATATGGACTTTATCATAGAGTCGGGCAACAGATTGTGGGGATGCAGATACGGAGTAGCTCTCAACGGAGAGGTAGTAAACGAAATCTACGCATCCAAGCTCGGTGACTTTAAGAATTGGAGTTGTTTTGCAGGTATATCCACAGACTCATATGCAGCTTCGGTAGGTACGGATGGACAATTCACAGCTGCTATAACCCATCTCGGATACCCTCTTTTCTTTAAAGAAAACTGTATCCATAAGGTTTACGGAAACTTTCCTGCTAATTACCAAATACAGACCACAGCTTGCAGAGGTGTTCAAAAAGGATGCTCTAAGAGCCTTGCAATAGTCAACGAGATACTTTACTACAAGTCAAGGTCTGCAATATGTGCTTACGATGGCTCTCTACCTACGGAGATATCATCTGCACTTGGAGATGAGGTATACAGTGATGCCGTGGCAGGTGACCTTGGCAACAAGTATTACATCTCAATGAAGGATGCGGTAGGAGAGTATCATCTCTTTGTCTATGATGCATCAAAGGGAATGTGGCACAGAGAGGATAATACTCAGGCTACGGAATTCTGCAATTGCCGAGGCAACCTTTACTTCATTGACTACGATGACAACAAGATAAAGACGGTGATTGATGAGGATGCATCTAACACAGCGAGAGTGAAGTGGAGTGCAACAACAGGGGTTATCGGCACAGACTCACCCGATAAAAAGTACATATCTAGGCTTGTTGTAAGGCTTTCGTTGGAGCTTGGAACGAGCGTGATATTCTCAATAGAGTATGATTCAAGCGGTGCATGGGAGCATCTGTTTACTATGGATGGTACAACACTCAAGACCTTCTCTGTGCCTATAAAGCCAAAGAGATGTGACCACCTTCGTCTCCGCATAGATGGTGATGGAGTGGCAAAGATATTCTCTATTGTAAAAACAATTGAGCGAGGAAGTGATACCTAATGATAGATATTAGATACCCACAGATAACCGGCAAGACGGAGAAGGAACAATTGATGCAAATCAAGAGTTATCTCTATCAAATCGTTCCGCAACTTCAAATTGCACTAGAGAATCTCGCTACCAAAGAAGGTACTTCAACCACGCCTAGCTCTGCGAAAGACAGGTACTCGCAAGGAATTGTGGGAGTGCCCACCGATCCGCAGGAGACATTCAACTCAATAAAAGCATTAATAATCAAGTCTGCCGATATTGTAAATGCCTATTACGAAGAGATTAGCAGGAAGCTTGATGGGGAGTATGTGGCTGTTTCCGATTTTGGCATTTTTAGGGAGAACACAACCTCAATCATCGCCGAAGATTCAACCAAGATAAATAATCTTTTCACTAGCGTTCAAGAGATTATTGATGGTACTTCAACAACCTTTGGCTCACTTAGCGAGGAGATGTCTGCCATAAAGCAGGGACTTGATGATGCGAAGACCGATATTCAAGGTAGTCTTGACGAGCTTGGAGAAGGAGTATCGGGCATTAGGCAAACTATTGTAGACGTAACCGCCAATGTCAAGACCGGACTTCTTTACTATGACCAAAGTGGCGCTCCTATATATGGCGTAGAGGTGGGTCAAAAGAATGTTGTGAACGGTGAAGAGGTGTTTAACAAGTTTGCAAGATTCACATCAGACAGACTTTCGTTTTACAATGCATATGGGAACGAGGTTGCTTACATCAGTGATAATAAGCTATACATAAACGATGCAGAAATCAATGGTACGCTAACGATTGGGAGATACATAATAGACAGCTCCAACGGACTAGCGTTCAAGCGTATAGAGGGGTGATAAACAATGGCTATAACAGGAACGATATACGGAACTACATCAAATCAATATATAGATGCAAAAATCGAATACTCGTACACCCAACAAGTAGCTATGAATGCGAGTACCATTACAGCAACACTTTACTATAAAAGGAACAACACAGGCTACGTTACATCAGGAAAGGGTCACTTTCTTATCAGTATAGACGGAAAAATTACAGGGACTTCAAAAACTATTTCCATTGGAGATGCGTGGGTAGAAGCTATGACTCAGACTACTTCGGTGACCCACAATAACGATGGCTCAAGGGATGTTTTGATTAGTTGTAGTCAAGGTATTTTATCGGGTACAACACTCACCTACACCAATTGTTCGGATACAATTAGGCTTCAAACAATTCCTAGGATATCAACGCTAGAAAGTATACCTGACACAAAGATTAGTGAAGAACTCAAAATACGATGGACTCCTATGTCCAAGTATTTTAGATTCAAGCTAAAGTTCTCTCTCGGAAACTGGAGTTATGAAACAGGGGTAATACATCCCGACAGGATTTCTCAATACACTTTTTCGGGTCATAGTTTACCCTATTCTGTGGCTGAAGAAATCCCTGCCGATAAAACGAAAGGGACTATGACGGTCACTCTGTATACATATTCGGATTCAAGCGCAACGCAAGAGGTAGGCACCAATACTCGTACATTCGGAGTTATAATACCTGAAGACAGCGTCACTAAGCCTACCATTACCACGATGCGCCCCAGTTATGTTAACTACAACCTGAATGCTAATCTGACACCACTGTATATCCAAGGCAAGAGCAGAGTTCTAGTGGTGCTTTCGGGTGAAGCAAAATATGGTGCGACTGTATCACGTTATGGTATGACAGTTCTTGGTAAAGGCTATGAATATCCTTTTCAAAGTGAGCCTCTCAATACAAGCGGAGATGTAGAGATACTCGGAAGGATATGGGACTCAAGAGGCTTTTACAACGAGAGGAAGGAAACCATCTCGGTTTTACCCTACAGCAAGCCGAAGCTTGTTCGTGCGGAAGGGGAAGCATCCATAATCTGCACTAGATGCGACTCATCGGGAAAGATTTCTGCAAGCGGAACTTCCCTTAAAATCAAGGTAGCACGAAGCTACTCAAAGTTGGTGTCGGGCGGTGAGCAGAAAAACTTCTGCAAAGTTCAGTACAGATACAAGAACTCAGGGGCATCGGATTTTGGTGATTGGAAGACCCTGCTGAATACAACGGATACATCAGACAGCGTAGAAAAAATCATCAGTGATGTAGCATTCTCCGCAACTACCTCTTATGAGGTTGAAGTCCGTGCCATTGACGATGTTGGAGATTATGATGCTATTTCATATTACATTCCAACATCAGCCGTAACGGTTCACCTTGGAGAAGATGTAGACGGTGTATCAGTAGGCAAATATGCCGAACACGATAAGGCTTTTGAGGTTGCACCTGAGTGGGAAATGTATTACAAGGGCAAACCTGTTCCAAACATATTCCCATCCCTCAGAGGCAATAAACTCATAACCGCAAACAGTGACCTTAACAATTACAAAGAGCCTGCTGTCTATGCTATAGCTACAGATGATGATGCAAGTACAGTCAGCAATATGCCTACCTTTCGGGATCAGAAGAGAGCAGGAATACTTAGAGTGTATGCATCGGTAGGTCAAGAGGATGTATCTAGCGGAACTTACAAGTATATAACTCAAGAATATCGTTCTGTAATAGCTGATATGCCCACGTTCCGCAGAAAATTGGAATCCGATTCTAGCGGTAAATGGACTTACGGCAATTGGATAATGGACAAGGGAAGTGACACAGGATGGATACAGCTTGTTAGTCCTTCAGGAAGTCTTTATAATCCAAGGCAAAACAGACGAGGAGATGCAGGGGTATTCTACAGAGTCATCAACGAGAATCATGTCTATGTAAGATTTAACCTACAGTTCTCATATACCTATGGGGTCATCCAACTTATAACCGGAAACACCTTAATACCATCACAATACTGTCCCAAATATGATGCAACCGCTATGTGCCGTGCAGGAGATATTCGGAAAGATGCAAACAACACTGAGTACGAAGTGGGAGTAATGGTAGGAGTACATGTTTCCTCAGACGGACGCATAGGCATTGGGTATCTTTATCCCCAAAAGGAAGGCTTAACTTCCTCATGGCTCGGTTGGGTTGACGGATACATAGACTATTGGCTATAAACAAAATTAACAGGAGGAAAAATAAAAATGGGATATTATAGCGGTACTATACAGAAGGGATCGCAAGGAGATGACGTAAAGAAATGGCAACAGTACCTAAATAGTCAGGGATACAGCCTCGGTGTAGACGGAATCTTCGGAGACAAAACTCTTGCGGCAACGACAGAGTGGCAAGGGAAGAACGGTTTAGGTGCAGACGGAATCGTAGGAGAAAAAACTTGGGGCAAGGCAGGATTCTCAAATCTAAATAACCCTGTAAGCGCACCCACGATAGGAAATGCTCCCACCGCTCCCGAGCTTAATTACAACGCATTTAACAGTACTACAGATGGGGGTACACTGTCTAAAGCCAAGAATGATGCCTACAGTGCATTCACAGGTTATGGTGACCCTAATTGGGATAAGCAGGGACAGGCAGATGAACTGCTGAACTCCATTCTCAATAGAAAAGACTTCTCCTATGACTTCAACGCAGATGCTATCTACCAACAGTACAAGGATAAATACATTCAGCAGGGCAAAATGGCAATGGCTGATGCTATGGGACAGGCTTCTGCAATGACAGGTGGCTACGGAAACTCTTACGCAGCTTCGGTAGGAAATCAAGCATATCAGGCGCAGTTAAACAACCTCAACGATGTAATTCCCGAGCTTTATCAGATGGCGTACAACCGATACAACCAAGAGGGACAAGACCTTTATAATCAGCATGGCTTGCTTATGCAGGACTACGATAAGTATATGAACGAGTATAACCTCGGTTACAACAAGCTTAAGGATGCTTATGATGCCGCTAATGGTGCGTATTATAACGAGGCTTCCCTTTACGGAACAGAGCAAGACAGAGCCAACTCGCTCCAACAGCAGAACTTTGAGAACGCATATAACAAATGGGTTACAGAGAGTGACAATGCATGGAAGCAGGCTGAGTGGGACGAGAGTATCAGAAGGTATGAGAAAGAAAATGCTATACCCGATGTTCTTGTATCAGATACCCCCAAAACAGGTAAAATTGCATCGAGATATGGCGCAACCGGGAAAAACACAAAAGTAGAGGCAGAAGAAGAAAAGCCGAAAGGTTGGAAAGACCACGATACCGGGGAGCTTGCACAAAATCAAGAGAAAAAAGGCGGCTCTTATTATAGTACAGCACGAAAAGCCGTAGATATAATGATTTCCCAAGGAGCAGACAGCAGCAAATTGATGGCTTATGCTCAGGAGATGGTTGGAAACAGCTATCTGTCAAAATCGGAGTATATGACTCTTGTTCAGTATATAAGAAACAAGAGATAATACCAATTTAGGAGGGGTAAAATGGAATATTCAGACATCGAGAAAAAATACCTAGGCGAAAGTGCCGAAGACAAAAAGGAAAAGAAAAAGAAGAAAAGCGCATCATATGCAGACATAGCATCCAAGTATGGCTTAAAGGCAGATGTAGACCAAGACTATATAGATGCTTTCTTTTCTGATGCAAGTAATTTTGGTTTAGACACATCGTCTCCAATTGAATTCCAATACGATGCATACTCCGACCTTAGCGAAAGATCGAATGCGATAAACACTTGGCTTATATCAAATATAGACACCCTTGATCGAGATACATATACCCGAATAAGCGAGTCCCTTAGAGATGTAGACTTCAAATTGCGCTCGGCATATAACGATTTCAAGGATAAGAGTCAATATGTCAGCACTGTGGACTATTCCCTATTCGGAAAGCCTGAGTTTGGAGATATAACATATGAATATGTTAATAACCAAACAATAAAGGACAAGAGGCTTTTGGGTGTTGGAGAAGATAGCGCAAGGTCATTTATAAAATCTGACCACCTTACCTACAGTGCGGACAATAAGTTCGATAATGACGAGTTATCCTATGAAGAGCGAGGCTATGATTTCCTTGAAGCTGATGAGATTGCCATCTATAACTATTATTACAACACCGCAGGTGCAGACAGGGCGCAGGAATATCTCGATTCGATAGAAGATATTCTTGTTAAACGGAAGGCAGAAAAAGAGTTTGAGGCACTTGAAGGGGAAACTCTGAAAGAAGTATTCTTCGGAACAGTAGCAGGTTTTGACCAATTCACATCGGGCATTGAAAACCTTGGTGCTTTTATCACAGGTGACAAAGGACACATTTCTTCTACTCAGCACGTGTCGGGAATGGTCAGAGAAGACCTTGCTGACGATGGATTTAAGATTCTCGGCACTTCTGTCGGACAGATAGGATACGATATTTTAAGCACTACATCAAATATGCTTCCCTCTATGGTGGTCGGTGCAGCTACAGGTGGTTTGGGCGGTGCATTGACACTTGGTGCATCTTCTGTTGGTAATGCCTATGCCGAGATGAGAAGTCTTGGATATGACGAGTGGCAGTCGAGAGGCTATGCAGCTCTTGTCGGTGCATCCGAGACCACGCTTCAGTATCTTCTCGGTGGTATTAGCAAACTTGGTGGCAAGGTAACAGGAAACGCTATTGGAAAGTTTGTCTCAAGTCTTGATAATTCTCTTGCTAGGGTAGCAATAAAACTCGGTGGAAATATGCTGTCGGAAGGTTTGGAAGAGTCTTTGCAGACCGTCATCGAGCCTGTTTTCAAGTCGTGGGCAACAGGCGAGGACATCGAGGCCGCTAAATTGGAGGACATCCTTTATTCAGGACTTTTAGGTGCATTGTCCGCAGGTATGCTTGAGGGAGTTAGCACTGTTGCAGGAGAAGCAGGTGCGAACACGAGAGCAAAAAAGCTCTATGGTGATGGCTCTGCCATCGTTGAAGAGGCACTTGGTACTGCAACAGAAGGTAGCGAGTTGGAAACTCTCGCTAACAAGTACAAAGGCAAACTTGATAGCGGAAAAAGCCTGTCGGGAGCGCAGATTGTACATCTTGATGAGGCAATCGCAAACAACGATGGCACCACTATTAAGAAAGCAGTTCTTCGCAGATTAGGAGAACTTGGCGAGTCAACCGATGTGACACCTATTGCAGAAGTGCTTACGAAGTATGCCGTTGGTGAGAAGCTTACCTCAAAGGATTATGCTGTTCTCAACAATAGTGACGTTGGTCATACTGTCCTTTCCGAGATGAACGAGGACAACATCAAGTCGGGCGCACTCGGCAACAAGTGGGCAGAGAATATCGGCACGAGGAGAATCAATCCTCAGACATACAATAAGGCTCATAATGATGCTGTATCAATGGCATTAAAACAGCTTGAGGAAGACGAAAAGAATGCGGTAAACAAAGAGTTATCTGAGGCTCAAAAGTCAATCTCTGATACTGTCAAGGTCTCCGAGGACGGAAAGACCACCTACACAGAGGGTAACGATTCTTATGCTGTTGATATCCGCAAAATCGTATCTACCGACAATGGTGAACTTAAGGTTGAACTTGACAACGGCAAGACGGTAAGTACGAAATCCATAAGCTTCTCCTCAAAGGAAGAAGGTTTGATGTACGAGATGGTGGCGAGGATGGAAGCCTCTCCCGAAACCGCCAACGAGCTTATAAAGACATTGAAGCCTTCCAACGCAGGACAAGCTGCACAGTATTTCACGGCTATACCTCTTGCATATAAGTATGGCACGATTAACTACGAAGCAGGTCTTAAAAACATAAACATTTCCGACAAGGCGAAGAAACTTGCATTCAACCGAGGAAGGATAGATGCTACTGTAAATGCTAAGACCAACCGAGGCGTAGCGCAGGGCAAGACTACCAAGAAGGGTGGCATCATATATGAGAACGGATTCGTGTATGATGAATCCAAGGCAAGTGAAATCCAAAAGGTCTCGATGGCTCACATTGAGGTTATTGAGAAGATGTCTAACCTTGAAGTTCACATTTTTGAGTCTAAACTTGTAGGCAAAAAAAGAGTGGCTCTCATCGATGGCATGGAAGTATCCGCTAATGGATTCTTCAAGGATGGCAACAAGATATACATAGACATCAACGCAGGAAAAGCTGCCGAGGGTGCTATGCTCTACACGATGGCTCACGAGATAACGCACTACATCCGTGAATGGAATGCCGAAGGATTCAAGGAGCTTGGAGACTTCCTCATCAGCACATACGGAGAAATAGGCATCGATGTCACCGCACGCATAGAGAAACAAAAAGATTTAATCAAGAAGAGATATACCAAAGAAGGCAAGGCACTTCCTAGTGACTCTAAGCTCTTTGACATGGCTTATGAGGAGCTTGTTGCCGAAGCTATGTCGGATATGTTAGCCGATCCCAAGGCTTACGAGAAACTTTCCAAGTTAAAGCAGAAGAATCGTACCCTTTGGGAAAAGGTAGGCGAGGCAATCAAGGCTATCCTTGAAAAATTCAAGGCTGCATTGGGAATATACAAATCCTCGAAGCTTTCTGTGGCAAGAGAAGCATATTATGTGAGAGGCTTTTCTGCCGATGCATACAATAAGCTCCAAGACCTTTATATCAAGGCTTTTGTTAAGGCAGATGCGAACTACGAGGCTTCCATAGGAACGAGAAACCTTAACGAACTTGCAGAAGCCAAGAACGAAAACGGAGAGCCTTTGTTCCAATATCGTGCGATGGAAGAAGACGAGTCCGCTTACAGAGAAATGCTTCATAAGTGGGGCAAGATGACAGGCGAACAGATTGATAATCTCTTTGCTACCATCGACAATGCTATGGAACTCATTAAGGACAACCTTGAAGTTCTTGACTATGCGTGGGAGGCTGACATAGATGACAGAGCCTTCTCCCCGGTTAAACCTAACTCCGATAAGCTGTATCAGGTATCACTTGACTTCTCGACTCTGTGCCGTAAGAGAATTCTTCAGCAGACCGTACAGGCTCAGTTACAAGAGGCACTCAACAAACCCCTTTCAAGAGAGGAAGGTATCGCAATTCGTGATGCTCTTATGGCTCTTCAGGAAGAGGGCAGACAGATTGAGGTTGCATGTGCATTGTGCTACGTTGAGTCCGCAAGAATGAAATCTCCCGAACAGATAAAGAAATTCCTCAATAACAGAGAGCAAGTTATCAAGGAATTCTTCGCAGGTAAGAGTGGCGGCAACATCAAGGAGAAGATAAAGCAGGCTGAGGCTAATGCAAAAGAGCAGCTTCACAAGGAAAATCCTAACGGCATCAAGGGTAAGGATGGCAAGACAATGCTCGATCCTCGCACCGCATCGTTGAAGGAAATGCCTAAAAAGTATGCGGATGTTATTCGTGATGCAAAGAGGAAGGCTAAGGAATCCTACAAGCCTACAGCAGAGGAGCAGAAGCTCATAGAGGTTGCAAAGGGTATGACAGTAGCAGACTTCACAAGTCCCGAAGGATTGGAGAGCTTGGCGAAAAAGTATCCTAGCCTGTTTGATGCTTATACAAGCTACATCCGTAATGCTACCAAGAGCAAGGGTATAGAAAGTGATACTTGGTGGAGAGCAGGAGACTCAAGCAAAATCGGTGATGTTCTCATTGCCAATATGAACAAAGAAAACGGTCTTCGTTCACAGAGTTGGTCTGACTTCCAAGTTATACATATCCTTGACTATATCGCATCCACCATTGAACTTGCTACAAGGAATACCAAAGAGCAGGCATACTCCAAAGTTCCCGATTATGTGGAACTGATGGGACTCACAGGTGTGATGATAAATATGAGTCTTATTCCCACGGCTACATTCAACGGTACTTTGGACTACGATAATGTTGAGGGAATCGACTACAAGAGAGCCTTGGAGCTTCGTGACAAGTACCCCAACACCGCAGGTACTATATGTATCGGTGTAGACAATGTACAGATAAAGCTCCTCCTCGCAGATACCACTATCGACTATGTTATTCCTTACCACAAGTCGGGCATGTCAAAGGCTATTCGTAAACTTATGCACATCCCTACATGGTCTCAGTACGAGGAATATCAATCCGAGAAGAATCTGTCAAGGGACGAAGCGGTAAAGCAGGCGAAGAAGTACGGAGTAAAGCTCCTTGACGCTTCTGATCCTAACTATCACAAGGGAACATCATTCTCCGAGTGGTTTGACATTAAAGAGGCACAGCAGATTGCCAAGATGGAGAATGCAAATCCCTCCGACAAGGCAAAGCAGAAACAGTACGGTGTGATGTATGGTGGCTATATGGCTATGCAGAATGCCGCTAACAATTACCTTAAACTTTGTGCCGAAAGAGGCATTTCACCTAAGTTCTCCCACGAGAAGGCTGACTTCACAGTAGAGGATAACTATTGGAAGCTTCTTATCGACAGAAAGATGGTTAACAATATCACAGGTGAGGTTATAGAACAGCAGACCATTAAACCTATCTTCAGCGAGACCGAGATAATGCGTATCCTCAATGACGAGTTGGCTCGTTATCCCAAGGTCAAGGAAGACCAAGACTATGCTACAAGAAAGGTTACCGAAAAGTTCCTTTCGGGTGAGGTCAAGGGCGGTATGTCCGCAGAGGCTATTGCCAAGGTTATGAAGAAGCCTGTGGATAATGTGACTAATGTCAATATCCTTGCATCATCTGAGGACACACTGTACTCCGAGAGAGATGCATCTACAGACTACCTTACGGAGTATGCGGTACAAACAGCTCTTTATGACTCGCTTGACCACGCAGATAAAGGAGACGATAACCTTATCCGTATAAGTAGTATGCCGAGGTATATCGTTAATCTCCTTGGTATTGACGGAGATTTCTTCATCTATCGAAATCACGCATATGAGAACATGGTCTCAGAGGAACAGGCATTAGAGGAAAATAGATTTGATAGAAAGGCTAACTATCATAATCTAGGCATCGAAACTATGACCGAAGCAATTCTGTCATTGGAGCATCCTATTATGACCATAGCAACGAAGTCAAAAAACGGCAATCCCACTGTCATTATGCTTTTGCCGGTCTTCGGTAAGAACAACACACCGTTGTATTCAGTCCTCAGTTTTTATTCTAACAAACCTATCAACGGAGACCTCTCAAGAAAGCCTCACATAGTTCTGACTATACATGAGAGAAACTTCTTTGAGGATGGTGGCAGAGCAGGAATCTCGGACGTGGTGAAATCCGCAATAGCCGATGGAAGAGTTCTTGATTTTGACAAAAAAAGAAGGGAAGACCTGTCAGTGATCGCCAAGTCAGCAGGACTTGGTAATATAACAGAGGCTTCCCTCAAAGAAAGTTTATCACATTTTAGAAAATTTGTCAATACTTTCCGAGAAGAAAATAGAATCGCTTACTCCGAAAGAGACTCTGCCGAGATAGCAAATGATTTCCTTGCCCATATAGATAATATTCTACAAGGCAGAGGGTCTTGGTATACCTCGGATGTATATCAGTATATCGCAGAGCATCCCGAACTCAACTTCATCGAGAGGATATATGCTAAGGATAAAACCGTTAAGGGCGAATTAGAGGCGTTCCTCGGGGGCATAGATGATATTCGTACCCTTGAAAGGCTGTCTTGGTTTATAGGTCGCACATATTCGCAGAAAGCACCGAGATGGGGAAGCAACGGAAATATGGTATATCCGTATCAGGGTGCGGTAAGAACATTCCGAAACGCAATCAAAAGGCGTGAAAATGCGATAATGACAGCAAAGGTCAACGGCACTGATCTCGAACTTAAGAATGGCGTATCATCTTTGGAAGAGGTTAAAGGCTTCTTTGAACGCCTCAACTCTAACGAAGAAATAGGGAAGTTTGCGGAAAAGGTATTTGCAACAGCAGAGAAGCTTGGAGTAAACGTCCGCTTCGTTAATCAGACCTTCAAAAAAGGGGTTGCAGGTGATGCTGTTGGTGATATGGTTGAATATAAGACCTCTTATTTCAATGACACCGCAGTATCCGACCAAAGGAAAGCATCGGTTATCCTGCACGAACTCATTCACTCTTGCACCGTTTATGTGCTGAGCGCAAATAAAACCTCGGGTGATGTATATTACAGAAACAAGACACAAAACTACGAAAATATTGCCAACGCAGCTACAAGGCTAAATCGCATCTTCGCAGAGATACAGAACGACCCCGACTTCAAGGGAGAGTATGGAACTACCGCCCCGATGGAGATGGTGGCAGAACTTGCAAACGAAAGGTTTGTTGCCAAGCTCAAGAAGAAAAATCTGTGGGAGTCAATCGTAGATTGGATATGCGAGTTGTTCGGCTTCAAGAGAGGCACGTCTGCATATGATAACGCAATGATGTGCGTTGACTACATTCTTGATAATCCCGAAATTGACGAGTATAAAGCATTTGCTCAGGGGCAAAGGCGTGCTGCTCGCAGAGAGGGAATGAATGTTTTCGGCAAGACAGTAGATGCAGAGGGACAGGTACTGTACTCCGAGAGAGACTCCTACGCACCCACCTTCTACTCCCATATGGGCGATGTCATAGATGGCATCAAGCTTGAAAAGATGGGCGCAAACGGTGTTGTACCCTACCTCAAGGGCAGAGGTGTCAAGGACGAGGAAATCAAGTGGAGTGGCATCGAGGCATTCCTTGAGGGCAAGAAGTCCGTCACAAAGGCAGAGCTGCAGGAGTTCGTTGCAGGAAGTCAGCTTCAGATTGTGGAGCAGATGTCGGGAGAAGACATCGATCTTCGCTATGACGGAAGCAAACGTGCATACAACCTTTATGACTCAGATGGCAATATCATCGATACATTTACCTATAACGAGTTCATGGATGGGTATATAGCAGAGTCTGACGAAGAGATTTACTCCAACGGATACGAACTGGAAGAAGCTTTGAGAGAGGAGTACGGAATTGCTTCTGCACCAAGATGGGCGCAATATAAACTTGATGGCGGCTCAAACTATCGTGAATTGGTGTTCCAACTTCCCAACTCTACCTATACTAACAGAGCAATGAGAGCGCATTGGGGACAGGATGTCGAGGGTGTACTTGCTCATGCTCGTATCCAAGATATGACCACAGCAGAGGGAAAGAAGATGCTCTTCATAGAGGAGCTTCAATCCGATTGGCATAACGAGGGTAGGGAGAAAGGCTACACCACCAAGGAATACGAGGAAGCTGTTGCGGTGTACGACAAGTTGGCAGAAGACTATTCCAACAAGAGAAGAGCTTTCAACAAGTATGTTCGTAGCGGTGAATTTCGTTCTGATCCCGATGAAGTCAGCAAGAAGAAATTTGATTGGCTTCGTAGGAAGATGGATGAAGCGGAAAAGAGAATGCGAGATGCCGAGAGGGATATAGAAGCTCTCAAGGAAAAGGGAATGGGAGACGTTCCCGATGCTCCCTTCCGCAATACCTATCACGAATATGTCCTCAAAAGACTTCTCCGTATGGCAGCAGAGGAAGGCTATGACTCTATCGGATGGACTCCTTCAGGTATTCAGTCTGATAGATGGTCGTATGAATTTGCCGAGGCATATCGCATAGAGTATGACCAAGAGATGCCCAAGTTCCTCCGTAAGTACGGCAAGAAGTGGGGAGCAACGGTAGGCAAGACGGAAATCCCTTCCTATGAGCCAAACGCAACATTCTATGATGTAAACAGACAACAAGAGTATAGTAGCTTTATCGAATGGCAGAACGAGGTTGAACGAGAACTGAAAGCTCAAGGCGCAGATATGCGAAAGCTAAAGTATGAGAGTGATGACAGTTATTGGATAGCCTACGATAAAGTCAGTGGCACTGAATGGGACAGAGCTGAAATCCGTAGAACAAGCGGCTCTGTTTGGTCTATGGACATCACCGACTCTATGAAGGACTCTGTTCTTAACGAGGGACAGGTGCTTTACTCAGAGCGAGTAACTGACCAAGAGACACTTGACTTTCTCAACGGACAGATCGAGAGAGGCGAATACTATACTGTCTATCGTTCATTCCAAGTTATCGATGGCGGACTTTATGCACCCATGAACTCCCAAGACAGAGACGAAGACGGAAAGAATAGGCGTTTAGGATATAGAAGCGAAATAGGCAAGTGGGAGATGGCAACGGAAAGTCGAGCTATTGCCCAAAGGTATATGGATGCCAATCCCAATGCACCGTACGCAAAGTTCAATCTTGATGGTGGTGATAACAAGACAAATGGAGTAGCATATAACCCTTATCTCCATGCTTCAAATCTTGTTTTGAATGACCAATTCTCAGCCGCATACAGAAGAAACCTTGTAACTGTTGAGTGCAGAGTGCCTTTTAGCGAGGCTAAAGGTGCTTACAAGGCAGATTATGCAAAGGATGCCACCGGATGGGCAGAGTGGAAGGCAGGTGTTGTCGCAGGGGAACTTAAGAAAGTAAAACCTGACTTTGAGCGCAGACTGTTCCTGTCTCGCTATATGCTTCCTGTTAGGATAATCCCTGATGCAGAAGTGGCAAGGATGTACAACGAATATCTTGACGGAACGAATATTCCTGTTCCGTGGAATGTAGTCACACCTTCCTTGAGAAAAGAACTTGAAAAGGCAGGGGTGAATATCTCCTACAAGGATGTCAAGCAGGGCAACGGAGTTCTAAAATTTGCAGACAAATTCCCTGAAGAAGCATCTAACGTCTTCTACTCCGAAAGGGACACCGATGCTATCTCTGACCGCACCCTTCTCGCAAATGCTCTTGAAAGTATTGCCAAGACCGACATAGAGAAGAACAAGCTTGCTCAGTACAAGAGTAAGGTTGCCCTTATCGAATCGGAACAGGCTAAACTCACCGAGACTAGAGCAAAGATAAAGGAGCTTTCCTTTGCAAAGGGCAGAAGGGATACCGAGGCTATCAATAAACTTCGGTTTGAGGAAAAACAAACAGCAAACCGCATCAATACCTATGACAAGCAGCTTCTCAGCCTTGAGTCTACAACGGCATTGAAAAATGTCCTTGAAAGAGAAAAGGCACAGCTTCGCAAGAGGCTTCAGCAGAAGGAAAAGGAGGCTATCAAGAAGCAGAAGGAAAAGGATGCGAAGACCATCCGAGAGTTGATGACTCGCCATACGGAGTCTCGCAAGAAGGCTATAGAGGGCAGACACAAGACCGAGATGCGACATAAGATTAAGAATGTTGTATCCGACCTCAATAAGCTCCTTCTCCATCCTACGAAGGAACAGCACGTTCCTATCGGTCTTCAAAGGGTAGTTGCAGAGGCACTCGATGCTGTCAACATGGATACGATGAATGCCGAGGAGAGAGTGGCATATTACAATGACCTCATCTCTAAGTCATCAAATCCCGATGAGATAGCAACGCTTAAGCAGAAGAGAGACTTCTTTGAGTACCGGGATATGAACTTCAAGGACAGAATTACAGCCTTGAAGAATGCCTACGCAGAATTCAAAGAATCCGATGACCCTCTTATCAGAAATGCTCACAACGATGCAATAGAAGACCTTATCAAGAATACAGCCGATGCTGTGGGCAATAAGTCTCTCAAGGATATGTCCTATGAGCAGTTGGAGTCAGTGTACAAAATGTACAAAGCTGTCCTTGCTACAGTAAGAAATTCCAACAAAATGTTCAAAGAGGGCAGACAGGAGACCGTTACTGAAAATAGCGAGGCGGTAAAGGTCGAGGTAAAAGAGGTCGGAGGTCATAAAGACCGAGTGCTTAAGCTCGCCAAATTCTTTAAGAAGTTTGGTTGGAATATGCTTAAGCCTGTGACCGCAATGAAGGCAATCGGCTCAAAAACCTTTGAGGCACTGTTCAATAATGTTCGTGCAGCTGAGGATACTTGGGCGGTTGATGTCCGTGAGGCTAAGGAATTCTACGAGGCTGTATCCAAAAAGTACGGATATGATAAGTGGGATTTCAAGGCACAGCACAGCTTCAAGGATAGCAGAGGAGAGGAATACTCGCTCTCCCTTGAGCAGATGTTGTCTCTCTACGCATATTCAAAGAGAGAGCAGGCAGACGAACACCTTGAATTTGGTGGTTTCATCTTTGATGAGGCTATCGAGGTTACCGAGAGAAAGGGCAAGTTCGGAATCCCTCTGAAGTACGAGGTCAACGATACCGATCCTCACAGACTCGGACAGATTCAGATGATGGAGATTATAGGCAAGCTCACTCAGGAACAGAGAGCATTCGCTGATGAGATGCAGGCTTATCTCTCCGATGTTATGGGAGCTAAGGGTAACGAAGTATCTCTTGCGATGTACGATATCAAGCTCTACAACGAGAAGAACTACTTCCCTCTGAAGACCTCTAGGTACTACAGAGAGTTCGACCCCGAAAAGAGCGGTACACCTAAGATAAGAAACTCAGGCTTCTCTAAGAATACAAAGCCTAACGCAAACAATCCTATAGTCCTCTCCAACTTTATGGATGTGTGGGCATCTCACGTTAACGATATGTCTATGTATCACGCATTCGTACTTCCGCTTGAGGACTTTATGAGGGTTTACAACTACAGTTCTACGGCAGGAGGTTATGACTCCGTTCAGCAGTACATTAAGAACGCATACGGCTCACAAGCTAATCAGTACATTGAGAGGCTTATGGATGACCTTAATGGTGGAGCGAGGGTAGACTCCTCCGCAGATGTCATGAACAAGGGCATCGCACTCTTCAAGAAAGCTTCAGTATTCGCCTCGGCATCCGTTGTAATCCAACAGCCTTCCGCTATTGCGAGAGCCTTTGCATACATTAATCCGAAGCATTTCGTTACGAGTGCAGGCTCTGCGCTGAATCTCAAGAAGCACAAGTCTGTGTGGGCAGAGATAAAGAAGTATGCCCCGGTAGCAATCATCAAGGAGATGGGATACTTTGACACAGGTATGGGACGAAGCACTGTTGAGTGGATTAAGGGCAATAAGACCTTCAAGGACAAGATGGATGACTTCCTCTCTAAAGCACCTGCTATAGCGGACGAACTTTCTTGGAGCTACATTTGGTTGGCTGTAAAGAATGAAATCAAGTCCACAACAAACCTTGCGGTAGGTAGCGAAGAGTTCCTCAAGAGATGCGGAGAAAGATTTACCGAGATTATCACTAATACTCAGGTTTATGACTCCGTTCTCGCACGAAGCGGTATGATGCGAAGCAAGGATACAGGTATGAAGATGGCTACGGCATTTATGGCAGAGCCTACCACCACTGTCAATATGATGGTGGACGGAATCTTGCAGGGCAAGAGAGGAAACAAGAAGTTCACGGCTTCGACAGTCGGTGCAATTTCAGCCTCAATAATCCTCAACTCCATCCTTGTTGCTCTCGTCTACGCAGCTCGTGATGACGATGAGGACGAAACCTATGCCGAGAAGTATATCGGAAGTGTCACATCAGAGCTTCTTGATGGCTTCAATCCTCTTACATATGTACCTTTTGTAAAAGACATTTGGTCTATAGCACAGGGATACGATGTTGAGAGAAGTGATATGTCCGTAGTAAGTAATCTTTGGGAATCCATAGAAGGATTGTTCAAAGAGGATAAGAGCGGATGGGAGAAGGTACTTGATGCTACAGGCTCGGTATCGTCTCTGTTCGGAATACCTCTCAAGAACATCGTCAGAGATGTGAGGGGTATGTACAACCTTACCATGACCCTCACAAGCGGTACAAAGACCACAAATGCAGGTATATCCGAGACCGTTGAGGATGCCTTCAAGAGTTCCATTCCTCTTTGGGATAGGCTGACCGAGACCAAGAACAATGCGGATAGACTTTACGAGGCTATTATGAGTGGGGATCGGACACAGATTGAACGTGTCAAGGCTCGTTACAAGGACGAGCAAGCCGTTGAATCTGCGATGCGACAAGCTCTCCGAGAACACGATTCTCGCATCCACGAAGCTGCACAGGCAAGATATGACGGAGATATGGCAGAGTATACTCGTATCGCAAAGGAAATCATTGCAGAAGGCAACTTCTCGCAGGATATCGTTGTCGGTGCAATCAATTCCGAGATGAGTGCCATCAAGAAGGGCGAATCCGTTGAGGAAGAGCCTGACAAGGACGAGGTTGAATCCATTTACAGCACCTCTGATCTTAACAGTGCCTTCAATAAAGGAGACACCTATATCGCACTTAAGATAATTGATGACCTCATCAATACCAAGGTAGCCAACGGAAAGACCGAGAAGGAGGCTAAATCTTCGCTCCGTAGCTCTATGACTTCTTATTGGAAACCTTTATATAAGAAGGCACAGCAAACAGGTAACGCTTCAGAAATGGCTAGAATAAGGAAGATACTTTACTCTTCGGGACTCTACGGCACGGCTAATGACGTTGTGAAAACCACACAGAATTGGCTGAAAGACTAACAAAAGCAGAAGGGGTAGGTACTCATACCTCCCCTTCTCATAGTATTATATTCATATAAACAGGAGGATAAGATATGAATCGTTCAACATACAGGTTTACTTTAGACCTTCAAAAGCATCGTTCACAGATGGCTGTTGCAGTGTTTGCACACGACTCTGCTGTAAGGTTTATCATCAGCTTAACAGACGGTGGAAACCATTATTCAATAGAAGAAGGTGGCAGAGCCGTATTTTACGGAAAGAGACCCGATGATATCCCTCTGTGCCACAATTGTATGATTGATGACACAGGCAGAGTTATATATGACTTCAATGACCAAACCGCAGCTATTGAAGGAATCACTCAGTGCCAAATTCGCATCTACGGCAAGGACGGAGAACTTATTACCGCACCCCGATTTATCATCGTAGCCGATGAAAGATTGGTTTATGATGAGGATATTGAGAAGCTTGAAGACTCACCATTAGCTGCGTTGGATGCTATTCAATTTGCAGAGATCGACAGAGTCGTGGCAGAAAAAGCAAGGGAAGAAGCGGAAAAGGGCAGAGTTGAAGCGGAAGAGGCTAGAACTGAAACAGAAGAAGCGAGAGGTGAAGCTGAAGCAGAAAGAGCCATCAACGAGAGTGAAAGGGTTGTAGCGGAAGCACAGAGAGCAAGCAACGAGAACGCAAGGATTGAGTCGGTGAAGAATCACGAAAAAAGAATAACAAACCTTGAAAAAAAGGTTTCCCCAAGCTTCTTTGAGACGGATGATAGTATCGCATATCGAAAGTCTGTCCCCACAGATGCTTGTCCTTATGCTCAAGTGAATAGCGTAGGCGGTATGAGCTATAAGACAAATAACTTGATACCATTTCCTTATGCTAGCTCAAGCAAGACAGAAAACGGCATAACTTGGACGATAAATGAAGATGGTTCAGTAACCGCAAACGGCACGGCAACGGGTCTGTCGACATTTAGCTTAATAAAAACAAGTTATCTTGACGCTAATACCGATTACGGCACGGCAACCTTAAGTGGTTGCCCTTCGGGTGGTAGTGACGAAACATATCATATTTATAGTCTTTCAACAGGACATAGAGATGTTGGAAGTGGTGTTAGCTTCCCATTAATAGGTATATATTTGAAAGCCGAAATACGCATAATGAGTGGTTACACGGCAAATAATCTTGTGTTTAAGCCTATGTGGAATTTAGGCTCTACCGCACTCCCTTACGAGCCTTTCTTTGAAGGTTTGCGACACAGCAAGGTCACGGAGCTTGTGAGTGAAGGTTCTAACTACTTTGATATAAGTAAAATTTCAAGCAGGGATGACAATCTTGGTAAGCTTGTGGTTGACGGAGATAATATTCACGTAACTCGTGTAAATTCACTTACTGTACCGCCTAACGGAAATCCTAAGTTAAAAGATATTTGCCCGAATTTACAAGTTGGTGAAACTTATACCATATATGCGGAAACAACAAGTACCTATAAAAATATATATTTGGCGGGTACAGGTGTTTGGACATTTGGAAAAAGCAAAACAATGACGGAAGCCGATTTGGAGGCAGGCATATATTTCTACGGTTTAAATGTTGGTGATACTACAACGATTTCTAAGATTAGAGTGAATAAAGGCACTACGTATTATGATTGGCATCCTTATTCCGCAGAGCCTATTGACACTCTCGAAATCCCCGAAGAAGTACAAGCTCTTGAGGGTTGGGGACTTGGCATAGATGCCGAGCATAACAACCGCATAGAGTGGCGAAATGGTAGAGCGTTCTATATACAGATGTTAGCGGAATACGAATTTAAAGGTACAGAACATTTCTTCTTAAATTCATATTTGAATAACAATGGTTTTAAAGGGTATCAAATCGCATTCATTACCGCACAAGGAGTGGCACCTATATGTAGTCACTTTGAAGGTAAGAATTGGGGTGAAGGCTATTATTTGGAACTAAATGTTGTGAGAAATATATCGGGTACTCACCTAGTATTCCTCACTAACGGTGTACAAACAATTGAAGAATTCAAGGCTTTTCTTGCTGAGAGATATGCAAACGGCAACCCTGTAACAATCGTATACGCTCTCGAAACACCTATCGAAACCGACATAACCGAATACTTCACGAAAGATAACTTCATTGAGGTAGAGGGTGGGGGAACGATAACTGCAAAGAATGATTACGGAAATGCCGTACCTTCAAGTATAACCTATATGTTAAAGGAGAGTGAGAGCGTATGATGCACAGTAAATTAGCTCAGAAAAACAAAGCAACAAATCCCGAAACTTACGAAGCCTGTCGCTCTCGTCTTATAGAGGAAAAGGTTGCAAGAAGATATTCGCCCACGGAAGAAATTGCGATACTTCGGCAGCGAGATACTAAACCGCAGAAGTATCAAGAATATTATGACTTCGTGGAAAAATGCATATCGGAAGCCGATGCAGAACTCGCAGGAGGAACTAACGCATGAGAATACAGTTATTCAAAAACAACAAAGGAATGATATACGGATCAGATGTCAAGCGCATCGGCTGTGATATCGAAGGAACTTTGCGGATTGGCTCTACCGAGATAAGCGTTCCTCCCGAGACAGAGGCTGTAATGCCTGTGCTATTCAATGGTAGCTCGGGCGTATACAAAGCAACCTTCACCTCGGTTGCCGGGAACGAGTACGAGTTGGAGAAGGTCACAGTAAAAGGTGGGCGTATTGCGCCACCTACGCAGACATCTTTAGAGCTGATGGAACTGCGGTGCAGGGTTGAGGCTTTGGAAGACCTGTGCGAAAAACAGCAGGACAAAATCCTTGAACTCAGCAACATATTTGACACGGATTCACTTAACTTTTTAATACATTAAGGAGAAAGAAAAATGAAAAAGATTCTTGCTTTTATTCTTTGCGTTATGCTCATCATGGGCATAACCTCTGTTGTTGCCTTCGCTGAGGGCAACCCTGCTGATGCCACTGAGCAGAACACAGCAGAGGTGGGCAATTCACCCACCGAAAATGAAAACGCCACAGAGGGCGAAATTTTGCCTTCTACGGACTCGGTAGACAAGCCGATAACAGAGTCAATAGTTGACTATGTGAAGTCACACCTTGAAGAGATATCTGTTATGGTAACTCTTATTGCAGCTATGTTTAGCGGAGTGATTCTGCGTGGTAAAATTACAGGCTCTATCGGCACTGTCAACAATAATGCAATAGCAATCGTAGAGAAAAGCATGGCAGTAATTAATGATGCCCTTGGGAAGATGGAAAATATGTCAGAGGGTTTTGCTAAATACAAGGAAAAGTTTGAAGACCTTCTTGGCGAAGTTCGCAAAAATGCGGAGGATAAGCAGAAGCTTGAGGATTCACTCAAGACGGTAGAGGCATTCCTGAAGACCGCCAAGCTTGCAACGCTTGAACTGTCAAACGAGGTGGCAGAGTTGCTTGTTCTTGCTAACATCCCCAATTCCAAGAAAGACGAACTCTATGCTCGTCATTCCAAGGCTGTTCACGAAATCGAGGCGGTGGAAGAGGTGATAGGCAATGACGGAAAAGAAGCGTAAAACTCTGTATTGGGCGTTTAAGATTGCAGGCATCATAGTCTCTTGTTTGCTTCCTATATGGGCAATATGCGAGAGATTCCCTCTGTGGGTAGATGAACACGGTACAGGTCGCACCGTAGGGATGGGTGTAATACTCATTGCAATAGTGCTTCTCATTGTTTTCCGTAAAACTGTCTTTGATTTCATCAGGGATCGATATAAGCTCAATCACGCACCTCCTCTTGTGGTTTGGCTTGTGATGCTTATTGTCTCATACATACTCGCATATATAGGCGAAGTGATGAGAGATATGACAACGGTATTTTGGATGGGATTCATAGGTTGTGCAATAGGCACTGTTCTTACGTTTATCTCGCAAAGATTTGACTCAAAGGAAGTGAAGCCGAATGAATGAACTTGAAAAAATCCCACTCGGACTTGATTCTGTGAGAAGGAAGCTCTCTAAGACCGTTCTGAACAACTTAGGCTTCTTTATGGGAGTTTTTCTGATATTCGCTGTCATAGTAATAATGACAACGGATATTCGCATCGTTTCGTTTGAGGATGTAACCTCTCTCGGTCTTGACTTCTTCCTATTGCTTTTCTGCTCGTATTCAATGTATGTCTGCTGTGCGGACAGTGGTACTAAGGCAGGTCTTTCAACCGAGCTATACACGGAGACGGAGAAAAAGTTCTACGAGGCAAAAAAACGCATCCTTGAGAGCCAAAAACAGACGAGAATGCTTGAATTCTGCAATTACTACATTGATGCTGAGTTGCAGAATACGAGAATGACTCTGCTCGCTCCTGTGGGATTATCTTATAAAGACTATCAGGAGAAGTATATGCATCTTGATGATGTAGGGGTGGATGCTACAGAGCTTACCCCATCACAGAAGAAAGCTGTTAAGAAGGCAAACAGGGTTAAGCCTGTACGACTCACTCCCGAGATGATACTGAGGAAGAACAGAGGCGCACACAGGCGTTCACCTCTTGAAGTAAATCCCACAAAAAAGAAGAGCATCGCATTTGGTACTAAGTTCGTGCGGATATGCGTACTGTCCTTATTTATGTCTATGATAGCTCTTGATGTAATCGTAGAGCCATCGTGGGTTATCTTTGCCTCGGTATGCCTTAAACTGATATCTGTAGTAGTTAACGGATTCGGTGGGTATGTAACAGGCTACGACAATATTGTAGTTGACACCGTCAATTTTGTGAATGGTCAAATTGACCTTTTGCAACAGGCTGAAAGGTATATGGAGTCACACCCCTTAACCAATGATTAAAACATGAGAAGGACATCCTGCGTGGGATGCCCTTTTCTACTACATATAAGGGAAGTGATATAAATGACAAAGGACGTAGCCATAAGAGCAATTAAGACCTTTTGGCAGTCGGCTATTGCATACCTTGTAGCGAGTCTCAGCCAAGGTGTAGACTTGTTTGAGGTTGAGGTTATCGGTGGACTTATCATCGGTGCGGTAGCAGCAGGTATTTCTGCATCTTGGAACGGTGCCGTTCAGCCTGTGCTTAATAAGTTAAAGGGTGGTGATGTTCAATGAAGGTATTTCTTGGAGTCGGACATGGAGGCTCTGATCCCGGTGCCGTTGCGAACAACACAAAGGAAAAAGACTTGAATCTATCCATAGCTCTAGCCTGCAAGGATATGCTTGCAAGACACGGTGTGTCAGTGAAAATGAGCCGTACAAAAGACGAGGACGATGCCTTGAGCGAGGAGATTAGAGAGTGCAATGCTTTTGCTCCTGACCTAGCGGTGGACATACATAACAATGCAGGCGGTGGAGACGGTGCAGAAGCATACTATCACCATGGTGGAGGTAAAGGGAAGACCCTTGCCGAGAACATCCTTGCAGAGATGGTGAAGGTAGGACAGAATTCAAGAGGAGCGAAGACACGAAAGAATTCCAACGGCAAGGATTACTACGGCTTCATTCGAGAGGTATCAGCTCCAGCCGTAATCGTTGAGTGTGCCTTCGTAGATAATGCCTCAGACCTCAAAATTTTAGCCACAGAGAGCCAAAGAAAATCAATGGGGGAAGCAATCGCAAAAGGTATCTTAAAGACCTTGGGTATAGAATATCAAGCTGACAGAGGCACTTTGTATCGTGTACAAGTAGGAGCTTATTTGCTTCGGTCAAATGCTGAAGCAATGCATAAGAAGCTGAAGGCAATTGGCTTTGATGCGTTCATAGTAAAAGAATAAAGAAAAGGGGCATCCTACGGATGCCCTATTTTACTTGGTTTAGAGTAGTTATCATAAAATACACTTTGGCGGGACTAATTGCTTCTTATGATAATTAAATATCGTGAAAATAAATAGCTAAATTGCCTTTAGCCTTCTCATATACTATCTTTTCTATAATGGTGTGGAGAGCCTCACTCTTGGCAGATGCTGTGACATCTTCTCTCTCAATGAATTCTACTACACCTGCTACCTTCTTTGTAAAGGCATCAAGGTCAAACTCCTTCTCGATGTCCTTGTCACGTCTAGTCTTCAGGTCTTCAATCCTTTCGGTAATATCCTTTTTGTTCTGTGCATATTGCTCAATGGTGTCTATCTCTGCAAGGTATGCTTCCTTTGCTCTCGCAAGCCTTCTCTCTTCTACGGCAATGAGCTTATCAAAGTCAATGGCTGTAGGATCGGACTTCTTTGGCTTATGCGGTGTTATGGTGAATTGCTTTGCTCCCAAGGCTTGCTTTAGTCCTTGAATGAATGCAGCTTCTATCTTTGGGATGGTGATAGAGTGTGATGTTTGGCAAGAGCCTCTTGAGTAGTTACAGCATTGCATACACCGAGCTTGAGCCTTTCCACTTTTCACTCCGTTACAGGCGAGAGTTCCACCGCAAACACTACACCTTACAAGTCCCTTGAGCATATAGTCTGTAGGTTGAGACCTTCTTGCGTGTTTAGGATATGCCTTCTTTTGAGCCTCAAGCATTTTCTGTACCTTGTCCCACAGTTCCATTGAGATAAGTGGCTCATGGTGTCCGTCAACCACCATTATGTTCTCGTTGTCAAGATGTCTCTTACTCACGGCTTTCGTACCGTCCGTAGTGTAACGAATTTTTCCTATATAGCAAGAGTTATGAAGCATATAGTCTACCCATCTGTTTTCAGGCTTCTTTCCGTACCTTGTGCGGATGCCTTTTTCTCCAAGCATTATGGCTATCTCCCTTTGCTTTACTCCACTTGCATAAAGGGCGAAAACCTCTCTTACTATGTTCGCTTTTCCACTTTCCTCATCGGGATAGTATTTCCCATCCCTCATATAATAACCAAACGGTGGGGCGCAGGTTGGCTCTCCTCTTGAAGCCTTCTCGGTCATGCCTCTCATTACCTCAGCTCCGAGGTTGACGAGGTAGTATTCGTCTGTCCACTCTATGATTCTCTCTATAAGTGAGCCAAAGTGTCCTTCGGGGATAGGCTCAGATACAGATACTACAGTTACACCTTTCTTGCGGAGGAGATTCTTATATACCATGCTCTCCTCTTGGTTTCGGGCAAATCGTGAAAACTTCCATACATAAATAACGTCAAAGGGATGTGTCTTCTCCTTTGCGATGGCTATCATTCTATTAAAGTCATCTCTCTTCCTCGTGCTTTTGCCTGAGATACCATCATCATAGAATACATACTCATCGGGGATTATATATCCCTCTTTAGCTGCATACTCTCGTATCTTCTTAAGCTGTGAGTCGGGAGAATACTCGTCCTGCCTCTCATCAGATACTCGGATATATGCAGAGCCTATTCTTAATAAATCTTTATCCAAGTTACCTCCTCCTTTTTTAGTCTATGCCTGTGTGATTTTCAATAAAGTCAATCTCTTCCTCTTCAATGTCTTCGGCACAATGTTCGCAAAGCGTGCGACCATCCTTTAAGTTATAGAACTTGATGGCATCGTAGAGCCAATATTCTTTGCACTCATCACATTGAATGTACTCGTTGTCGAGGCACTCCTCGCAGACGTGTTCCACTTCATCTACGATGGTGAGCATAGTGTTCTTTTTGCCACACATTGTGCAAGTACCCTTGTAGTTTTTGTTGTTATTGCTGAATAGCATAGTTATTGTACCTAAATTGCCTTTCTTAATATTGTCTTGTCATTGTAAAATGATTGTTGATACTATTGTTATTACTACAGAGATAATTAAAATAGTAATTATTATACTAAATTTATCGAGAACTTTCTCTCGGGAGTCTTCTTTGCAGAACTTATTTGAAAGATGCTTAATAGGATACATCATAAGCCAATGTATGCCTTGTAGCAGTGTAGTTGAAAAACCGACAAGCAGAACAAATGCGGACAAGCCTATAATCGCAAATATTTTGCCTATAATATTGCTTGCGGTCACTTTATTATTTGCGTTTTCGGAAGGGTGATTAGTGCTATTATTTGAGTTTCCGCTTCCGTGATTAGTACTATCTTTGAATGTGTAGGGACAGTCAATATCTCCATCGCCATCCATATCATAATGACGGTGTGCTGAATATCCGTGGTGATAATGATATTTGCCTGTTGTTCTGTCGTAATGTCCTCCGTGCGAGTCAGTGCCTCCCGAATGTGCAAAGATAACTATTGCGAGAGTTATTATAAAAAAGATAATTATGCAGAATGCAACAAAACATTTCTTCATTTTAGTATTAGTCATTTGATTTAAGTTTATTGTAGTAATTGTGTAATGCAATAATCTCTTCCTTATGTTTTAGTTGCATTTCAAGGATGTTGATTTTATCAGCGAGTGCGGCATTCGTTGTTTTAAGGCTTTCATTTTCGGCAACGATCCTTATACGCTCGGCTTCAGTTTCTTCGCTCTTCGATTTTAACTCCAAAAAGACTTTGAATTCTGTGGCAAGCGTTGCATCCATAAACGCCTCATAGGAAGCTAATCCTACGGTTTCAGCCAAATCTAAAACGGTACTAACGCCGGGGTCGGCGGTTTTACCGGACAAAACACGGCTAATAGTTTCCTCCGGTATGTGTAGCCTTGACCTCTCAGACATAGATTTTGCTGAGATGTTAAGCCTTTTCTTTTCTTCGATTATTCTGTCACGGAACATTTTTGTCTCTCCTAGTTGATATTCTTGTATTTTATCATGATATTGTTGTATTTAAGTATGACATAGATGTGAGCATCTAGATGATATAAATATTACCTTTTTTTGATAAATTTGTATGTTGATTTTCTCTTATTGCGATTGTATAATTTTCTCATAAAACAAGTTTCAAATTCTGTCGAAATTTGTTTGACAATTATGAATAAATAGGTTAATCTAAAAATAGAACATATGTTCGCTTTATGATGAAGGGGGAATATAAAATGACAGCCAACGAACAAGAACTAATTACACTTATCCGTGAAAACGATAAACCAGGGGAAGCCTTAATGACGGCTGTCGTTATTGCTCTTGGCTTCCTAAAGCAGAACGGAGAATCCTCAGATAAAGTTGCTGCTGATCTTCGGGTATTTTCCTAAATAAATCAAGTAACATTTTCTCTCCCTCGGAAAGTTCAACCTCTTCGGGGGAATGTTTTTCTCTATCCATAGGCACATCAAAACCCATAAGCCATGCTTCGCTAACATTTAATGCTTTTGATATAAGGTATATTCTGTCTTGCTTAGGCTCAAAAGCTCCGCTAATATATTGGCTAATTGCACTCTTGGGAATCTTGGTAATTTGGCAAAGCTCAGATTGCTTCATCCCCCTAATACGCAAGGCTCTTTTTATTCTCTCGCCACAGGTTGCTTGTCTTCCGTTTTCCATTTTTATCACCTCCTTCCATATAATATAATAGCACTGAAGTTTAGAAAAATCAACCCTTTTGTGTCGCAAAACGAAAAAAAGTTCAGAAAAATTCAAAAAAAGTATTGACAAATTTCGACAGAGGTGCTATACTTAGTTCAGAAAGACTGAACTATGACGATAAAAACATATCAGAAAAGGTTATATTTTTTTAGTCTTAAAGTTCAGTAAAAATAAACTAAGAAAGGAGACGGCACTATGAAATTCAACTACTCTAAACTCTTGGGAAGAATGAGAGAGTGTGGATTTACTCAGGCAGCTCTTGCTGTTGCCATAGGAGTTAATAAAGGGACTTTGTGCGCTAAGCTCAACAACCAATATTATTTCACGCAGTCCGAAATAATCGCCATCTGCAAAGTCCTGAACATACCCCATAAAGAAATCCCAACATATTTTTTTGCTGTATAAGTTCAGAAAAAATAAACTTATACAAATAGTGTAGCAATGTAGCACCAAGCCACATAGTATACACCAAATGCTTAAAAAGGAGTTGTCTATGAACAAAGGCACACTGACAGTAACTCTTCACATCGGTGGTCAACAGGTAGAAAGCCTCTCACCCGAGCAGACCGAGCGAATGGCAGAAAGGCTCTCGGAGGCTATGAGCATCTACTTCACCGCACACCCTGAAGAGTATTCACAACTAAAAAAAAGGAAATGAAAATGTTTAACTTAAGAACAGAAAATGGGAAACACATTGTAACCCATAAGGGGAAAACATTCAAATTCAACACTATGCGTATTGCACTTATTTTTATCAAAATGATTAAGGAGAAAGAAAATGGAATTTAATATCGGAGACAGAGTAAGGATCAGAGGCAGAGAAGACCTCCCTGAGCCTATGAAGACAAAGGCTATATCTCGCATCACAGGAATGGATGGTGTCATCATCGACAAGATGTGGAGTAACGCAAGAGGATGCGACATATACAAGATTCACCTTGATGAATATGCTGTACCTTCAAAGGTTGATTTTCTCGAAGGCTCATTTGACCTTATATCCGAATTGGAGCAGGCTACATACACTTTTGAGTTTGAGAATGCAGAAAACCTCGTTATCGCAAGAATGTACGAAGTCAAGGGCGACCACAAAAAGATGATAGCAAGAGGTCACGGTCACATATTCCACGATGGAGCTTTGGGCATTGCTCAGGCAGCTTCGTATGCACTTAAGAAACTTTATCAAAAATTGGAGGAAGATGAAAATGCTAAGAATTGAAAATCATTGCTGCGATTGTGCAGCACCGGGATACCCTTGTCAAGGCTCGAGCTGTCCCGAAAGAAATGTCGAGGTTTATTACTGCGATGAATGCGGATGCGAACTTGAAGAAATCTTCGATGTAGATGGCGAAGAGCTTTGCGAAGATTGTTTGAAAGAAAAATTTATAAGAAATTAAGGAGAATAACGATGAATCAGAAAAATGTAGATACCCTTGTGGATGTGCTTGTAGAAAAGATCAGAGAACTTCAGCTTGAACATAGCATTTTGCGTTTCGATAGAGACGAGTTGAAGAAGGAGAACGAGAGGCTCACTAAAGAGGTCGAAGAGCTTAAGTGGCACTTAAATCCCCTTGCAAAGAGAGATTACAAGGAGGGCAATGACAATGATTAAGAGCTTTAACGAGTTAAGAAAGGTAGATGTCTCTCCTTACGTTGAGAAGAGAGACGGTGTAGATTATCTCAATTGGGCGAGGTGCAAGCAGCTCCTCCATGACAACGGTGCAGAGGTGGTATATTTTGAGCCTTGCACAAACGAGAATGGCTCATCTCTCTTCATGAGTGACGAGGTATTCACAGATTCTAAGGGCAACACAAATAGATGCTATGAGGTACGAGTCAAGATAACGATTGACGAGCTTACCTTTGAGGCTCAGTTCCCCCTTATGAACGGAAGTAACCCTGTTAAAGACAACTCAATGTCACAGCAGAGAGTATGGAACTCACAGACGAGAGCCTTCGTGAAGGGCGTAGCAATGAGAACAGGTCTTGGCTTTGACCTTTGGCTCAAGGATGTTGAGTCAATATCAACCGAGGATGACCTCTCAAAGCATAATCTGTTTGCCATAAAAGAAAGATTCCAACAGGAATATACCAAGGTACTCAGAGACAAGCACCTCACTACAAAAGAGATAGCAGAGAAGTGTGCTATGAGCGAGGATGAGGTTAAGGTATTATTCACGTTCTTTGACCAACTTGACCGCTTCGAGAAGAAGCTCTTGTCACTATGATAGCATCACAGGATAGGTCGGGGTACTTCGGAGCAAGTGATGTCTCCTTCATTGTCGGCAATTGGAAGCCCGCCACGTTTGAAAAGTGGTGGATGCAGAAGATAGGCATCAACCGAGACCATTTTGACAACAGATATACTTCAGCCGGTACTCATTATGAGCATCGCATCCTTGAGTCACTTGGCATTCCGATGGAGTTGGATAAGCAGATTATCATTGAGGACTTAAGGCTTCGTGTCAACCTTGATGGAAACGATACCAATACCATCTATGAATGCAAGACCTACATCCTTGAAAAAGGCTTTAAGGTATCAAAAAAATACAAGGAGCAGGTGCAGGTGCAGATGTTCGCCTCAGGCTTGAGAAGGGCAAAAATCATAGCCTATGGACTCAAAGAAGAGGACTATGACAACTACTTCAATCCCATCGATCCCCAAAGGAGACAAGAGTTTGTCATTGAGTATGACGAGAGGTGGATTAACGAGGTCTTCCTTCCGAGGCTAAGATACCTTGCACAATGCTTAATAGAAGGGAGATTTCCTACATGAAGGTAACAGGTAGAATAGTCGGTGCAAACATCGACTTCAGAACAAATAAGCCTCAGCTTGCGTTAGAGATTAACGAACTTAATGACTTCAAGCTGCTCGTGGATGATATGAACGGATGCGAGAAGCTCTCTATAGAGATAAAGCCTTATAGAGCGAGAAGGTCACTTGATGCTAACGCATATGCTTGGGTGCTCATGGATAGACTCGCTGAGAAGCTTAACGAATCGAAGGAACGCATATACAGAGAGTACATCAAGAATATCGGGGGCAACTCAGAGATAGTCTGTGTCAAAGATTCTGCGGTGGAAAGGCTTTGCGAAGGCTGGAGCAAGAATGGAATCGGATGGCAGACGGATACGTTCCCAAGCAAAATCCAAGGATGTACTAATGTCATTCTTTACTATGGCTCTTCAACATATGACTCAGCGCAGATGGCGAGACTCCTTGACCTTATTATTCAAGATTGTAGGGAGCAAGGCATCCCCACAGAGACACCTGACGAGATTGCAAGGCTTAAGTCCTTATGGGGTGAGTGATGAAAAGCATCGTACAAAAAGATACCTCAAGATGCTTTATATGCCACTCTAACATATGGCTTGAATGGCATCATATTTTCGGTGCAGCTCTCAAAAAGAAATCAGAGAAGTACGGTCTTATGGTAAGGCTCTGCCATTACTGTCATAACGAGCCTCCTGATGGAGTGCATCAGAACAGAGAGATACGGCACAAATTACAAGCGTTTGCACAGAAGAAAGCTATGCAAGCAAACGGATGGAGTATAGAGGACTTCATCAAAGAATTTTACAAAAACTATCTTTAAGGAGAATTTTATGAAGGTAACACAGTGTCAGAGAATTTTAGAGTACATCCGACAGTTCGGATCGATATCCACTCTTGAGGCGTTCAGAGACCTCGGAGTAGCAAGACTTGCCTCAAGAATACATGACCTCAAGAGGCAGGGATACATCTTTATCACAGAAACCAAGACAAGTAAAAACAGATTTGGCGAGAACACCTCCTTCAAGGTGTACAGACTCGCAGAAAAGGAAGGTATTTAATATGGCATCATTCAACAAAGTAATTCTTATCGGCAACATGACTTCTGATCCCGAGCTTAAACAAAGCACAAGCGGAGTATCTGTATGCTCCTTCAGCATCGCAGTTAATCGCAAAGGGGCGAAGAACAATGAGTGCGACTTCATCACCATCGTAGCTTGGAGACAGACCGCAGAGTTTGTATCTCGTTATTTCAAAAAGGGCAAGCCTATTCTCGTCTGTGGTCAGCTACAGACTCGTAGTTGGACGGACAAACAGGGTAATAAACGCATAGCAACGGAAGTGGTTGCGGATGAGGTTTTATTCGTGGGTAGCAACGAAAGCTCCACAGAGGCAAAGAATCAGCCTTCTACATATACACCGAGTGCATACACCTCTCAGCCTCAGATGGAGGAACTTGCCACTGATGTTGCTTTGCCGTTCTAACGAGGTGAGGATAGGAGAGTGATAAAATGCCAAAATATGAAGTCAAATACTACGGAGACTACGAAAGACGATTAAAAGAGAAGGTCATAACCATAGAGGCATCCAACGAGGATGAGGCTTGGACTAAGGCTTGGAAGATGCATCCTGAGTATAAAGAGATGGCTGTGTGGGAGGAGGATGAGTGATGGCTGATAACAAAAAATACTATTGGCTCAAGCTTAAACGTGACTTCTTCAAGAGGCACGATATTAGGATAGTCGAGTCTATGCCAAATGGTAAGGATTATATCCTGTTCTACCTTAAGCTGCTTCTTGAGAGCATAGACCACGAAGGCACTCTCCGTTTTAGCGAGACCATCCCTTATAACGAGCATATGCTTGCCGTGGTTACCAACACCAATATCGACACCGTAAAGTCTGCAATGAAGCTCTTTATTGAACTCAATATGATGACAGTATTCGATGACCAAACCATCTATATGACTGAGGTTGATAAGCTCATCGGAAGTGAGTCAAGCAGTGCTGAAAGGGTACGCAAACATCGTGCCTTAAAGGGTGAATCGTTACATTGTAACACCCTTGTAACAAAAGGTAACACAGAGATAGAGAAAGAGAAAGAGATACATAAAGATACAGATACAGAGGTAGAGGTAGAAGATGCCACCGCCACGGCAAGCGCAGAAGAAGATGTGTTGAAACTCGTTGGTGGGTCTCTCGGAAAAGGTGTGGTATACCTCACAGACCGACAGTTAGGTGACCTCATGGACAGACTCGGTCTCGATGCTTTCAATAGGTATGTGGACAGGCTCGCCAACTTCATAATTGAAAAGAAGGCTCACGTTAATAATCACTACGAGACCATTCTCAAGTGGTACACGGAAGACTCACAGGTGAGCAATAAACCTAAAAAAAAGAAACAGTCATTTGATAACTTCGGATCTTTTGATGTGGAGGAAGCAATGAGGAAGGCGCTTGAGAGAACCTATGGAGATGAATTTGACCTTCCTGATGAACTGAAATAGAAAGGACTATGAATATGAAAAAGATTACTAAAGAAGAGTTGGAGGTATTCCTCCGCAAGCATAAACTGTGGCTTGATAATAAGGAAGGTGGTGAGAGAGCATACCTCAGCGGAGCATACCTCAACAGAGCATACCTCAACAGAGCATACCTCAGCGGAGCAGACCTCAGCGGAGCATACCTCAACAGAGCATACCTCAACAGAGCATACCTCAGCGGAGCAGACCTCAGCGGAGCATACCTCAGCGGAGCATACCTCAGAGGAGCAGACCTCAGCGGAGCAGACCTCAGCGGAGCAGACCTCAGCGGAGCAGACCTCAGCGGAGCAGACCTCAGCGGAGCAGACCTCAGCGGAGCAGACCTCAGCG
>JAEIGA010000934.1_pt1 | contig 43746 bp, 31 predicted proteins | sample 9270691 | NCBI WGS metagenome assembly JAEIGA01 (sample SAMN17057246, study PRJNA624740) | gut metagenome | biome: biome; isolation source: fecal sample | host: Bos grunniens | place: China: Xizang | collected 2019
AACCGCAGCAGCACCAGTTGCGATACCAGATGCAGTATTTACAAGTGCTTCAGAGATACCCACAGAAAGAGCAGCTGAGTCAGCACCACCTTCACCGCTTGCCATAGCAGAGAACGACTTGATCATACCCATTACGGTACCGAGAAGACCAGTAAGAGTACCGAGCGTTACGATAGTACCGATGATGGGGAGGTTTTCCTGCATCATAGGCATTTCGAGAGCTGTAGCTTCTTCGAGTTCCTTCTGGATAGCGAGCACCTTCTGTTCCTTAGAAAGAGTAGCGTCGTTTTCAACCTGACGGTAAGTAACGAGTGTAGAACGTACTACGTTTGCTACAGAACCCTGCTGCTTGTCGCAAAGAGCTTCAGCCTTAGCGATATCACCAGCCAAGAGAGCAGCCTTAATATCCTTTACAAAACGACCTACATTACCCTTACCGTTAGCAGTGCGGATAGCGAAGAAACGTTCAATTGCGAGTGCGATTACAGTGATGAACTGACCCCAGATAAGAGGCACGATGAAACCACCCTTATACACAGTACCAACGATACCATCGGGATGATAGTCACCTTCCTGGAAGAAGTGGAAGGGAAGACCAGTAAACGCTTCGTGACCTACGAAGTTTGTCTTGTAACCAGCACCGAACACATAGAGTGCTTCAGCAATGAGAAAACAGATAAGGATAACAATCCAACCGGACTTAATACCCTTGAAGCCCTGAGACTTCTTTGCAGCACCCTTAGGTGCACTAGCATTTGTTGTTGCCATTTTGTTTTGATTAAATTAAAAGGTTATAAAAATGTTAATTGATTTTCAGCTCTTTAGTTTCCGTTATACACACAAGAAGCGTACGGACGCAACTTGTCTGTGGGCAAAGTTACGCATTTTTCCTTGATTAAGGACAAAATATGTTGCTTTTTTACAAAATTTAATTTTGTTAAAGGGCATTCACAAGGTTCTCCGCCGTTGCTATCATGCCGTAAAACACGACTTCAATCAGCTTCATCCAAAGTATTTCTACGTATGTGACGGCACAATCCGAATTTGATTTTAGACGGTCGGAATTTCTAAAAACAAACTCCCGATTAAATTAAATTAAGCGCCGATTTGTTTCATTTAACTCCCGATTTGTTTTTACTCCCTCAGCAGCATTCCTTACGTTTAGGATTTAAGGACTCAAAAATACGGCAAACGTGTCGCCACATACCTTTCTTGAGCCCAGGAATTGGGGAAAATCACCTCAAAAATCCCGTTTCTTGACATTTTGGAAGCATGGCTTTGATTTTTCTACCACGAAAACAATCCCTTTATATTAAAAATGTGTACTTTTGTCGCACAAATACAAACTTTATAATAACATTTGAACTATGCACAACGAAATTGACTGGGCTAACCTTACCTTTGGCTATATGCCAACGGACTACAACGTACGTTGCTACTACCGCAACGGCAAATGGGGCGAAATCGAAGTAAGCAGCTCCGACACAATTAACATTCACATGGCTGCTACAGCGCTTCACTATGGTCAGGAAGCCTTTGAAGGCTTAAAGGCGTTCAACTGCCCCGATGGCAAGGTGCGCGTATTCCGTTTGGAAGAAAATGCGGCACGCCTTCAGAGCACTTGTCGCGGTATCATGATGCCCGAACTCCCCACCGAACTCTTTGAAGCGATGGTGAAGAAGGTGGTGCGCCTCAACGAGCGCTTCCTTCCCCCTTACGAAAGCGGCGCAGCGCTTTATATCCGTCCGCTCCTCATTGGTACTGGCGCTCAGGTGGGTGTACGTCCTGCGGATGAATACCTCTTTATGATTTTTGTAACTCCCGTAGGTCCTTACTTCAAGGGTGGTTTCAACACTACGAACTACGTGATTGTTCGCGAGTACGACCGCGCAGCTCCTCACGGTACAGGTACGTTCAAGGTGGGCGGTAACTACGCTGCAAGCCTTCGTGCCAACAAGCGTGCCCACGACCTCGGTTACTCTTGCGAATTCTACCTCGACGCAAAGGAAAAGAAGTACATCGACGAGTGTGGCGCAGCCAACTTCTTCGGTATCAAGAACAATACGTACATCACTCCGAAGTCAAGTTCTATTCTCCCTTCTATCACCAACAAGAGCCTTCAGCAGTTAGCGCTCGACCTTGGTTTGCAGGTTGAATGTCGCCAGATTCCTGTCGAAGAATTGGCAGAAATGGAAGAAGCAGGTGCTTGCGGAACGGCAGCTGTTATCAGCCCCATCGGACGCATCGACGACTTGGAAGAAAACAAGAGCTACGTTATTGCGAAGGATGGCAAGCCCGGTCCTATCAGCCAGCAGCTTTACACGAAGTTGCGCAACATTCAGTATGGTATCGAACCCGATACTCACGGTTGGACAACCATTGTTGACTAAACAAGTGATTTTATAAGAATTGAGGAGCGTAAAGGCGCAATCCCGCACTTACGCTCCCCTATTTTTCGAGTTTATGTTGCCCTCAACGCAACCTTTTACCGAAATATCCTCTACACCTTATGCGAAAATTTACGCACTTCCTCATGGGGGGCTTTTCCCTCCTCTTTGTAGTTGGCACAGCGCTGAGTAGCTGTGGCGATTCTGAGAAACTCAAGGAAAAAGAACGCGAAATTGAACAGTTGCGCCAGTTGGCGGAGTTGGACAAGCGCGAAATGGAAAACCAATATGCTGAATTTGCCGTTCAGTATGCCGAATTGAAGAAGACGGTTCAGAACGACTCCCTCGCCAACCTGCTTGAAATCGAGCAGCGTCGCGCTGAGAAGTTGCTCAAGGAGTTGAAGGACGTCAAGGCTACCAGCTCGGCAGAAATCTTGCGCCTCAAAAAGGAATTGGCTACGGTACGCGCCGTGCTTAAAGACTATATCCGTCAGGTTGACTCCCTCCAGCGCCTCAATATTACCTTGGCAAGCGAACGCGACCAGGCACTTGCAGAAGCTGAACGCACCCGCAAGGAGAATACTGCCATTAGCGAAGTGCGCGCTCAGTTGGAAGAAAAGGTAGGTATCGCTGCGCAACTCAATGCTACGGGCATTTCTATCACGCCCTTGAAGAAAAACGGCAAGACTGCCAAGCGCTGTAAGGACATCAAGACCTTCTCGGTAGATTTCACCGTTACCCGCAACGTTACTGCCGAAACGGGCAACCGCATGGCGTATGTGCGCTTGATGAAGCCCAACAACCAGCTGGTAAATCCCGCAGGACAATTCGCTTATGAGGACCGCAACATTGACTACTCTGCGGCTAAAGCCATTGAATACGACGGACAGGAACGCAAGCTCCAAGTATATGTGCCCGTTCAGGAATATCTCACTCCTGGCACCTATCATGCCTACATCTTCATTGATGGACAAATGATTGGTTCGGGTTCGCTTGAAATCAAGAAGTAGCAATGCTCCCCAAAGACCCCATGATTCTTTTCAGTTACATCAATATGAAACTGAGAGACCAATATCCTTCGCTCGACGAACTCTGCCGGGCGGAGGATATTGACCATAATTGGTTAATCGCCCAATTAGCTGCCGTGGGATTTGAATATTCCGCTGAGCACAACAAGTTTTGGTAACGCCACAAGCGCTTCACGCTCCCTTCATTGAGGGCAACACGCTGTGTAGTCCCTTTAAGTAAACAACTATTGATGTCCAGTAAATACAATAACTACTTGCTTGTTTGACCGTTGTACTCATACAAGTCCTTAATAGATATTCAACCGAAAGAATATAGGTTCTCTATGTTTAAGAGAACACGAATTTCACGAATTTCACGAACCGAAGGTCGCGTTAGTCAATCCATGCGTGATGAATATTTCTTAATCAGAGGCGAATTCCACGAATTTTTACCATCCGGAGGATATTCGTGAAATTCGTATGCGATAAGCAAGGTAACACCCCGCAAGGATTGACTAACGCGGCCTTAAGTTCGTGTTATTCGTGAAATTCGTGTTCTCTAAAATAAAGAGATAATTTTACCAGACAGTAATAGTAAACCACACATCACTCTTCTCGACGCCCCACCCCATCATGCACGCTGAAATCATCCGCCACCTGACGCTTCCCAAGCGTTATCCGCTCACGACGCTCTGCATCGTGCTCATTTTCGTGCTTTGTTTCTGCCATCCCTCGGCAATTCCCCTCAAACTGCCCTCTGTAATTGGGCTTGACAAGATTGCCCACTTCATTATGTACGCAGGAACTTGTAGCGTCATGTGGACAGAATACCTGCGCAAGCATCAGCGCATCAATTACTGGCGCATGTTGCTCCTTGCGGTCGTTGCTCCCATCCTGATGAGCGGGATGATTGAAATTATTCAGGGCATAAAGACGAATTACCGCGGAGCCGACATCTACGACTTCTATGCCAATAGTTTTGGGGTGCTCATGTCACTACTCATCCCCTACGGATGGTGGCTCAAGCAAAAGTTTGGCACAACGGCTCAGGAGAAAGCCGCGAAATAAGCCTTTCTTCCCCACCTCAATCCGCCCCTACATCCCTTTTACTCCATAAGTCTCTCAATAGTATCCCTAATGCTCACCCTTCGCATCTCTCCCACTACGCTTTCTGCCGCTTGCCTTGAAATGGGCAAACCCTTTGCGTTTTCTCCCGTGCCCCTACATTCCCACCGCTCCCTCATTACGAACTTACGTGAGGCTGTTACGACAGTTCCCATCCTGACAGAGCGTGGCAACGGTAGGGTGCAGGTGCTCGTTGTGGGTAGTGTAACGCCCATCCCCTTGGCAGACTTTCAGGAGGAGGATTGCGACGCATTTTACAACTACTGCTTTAAGCCCAACGTGCCCCACCGCGTGTTTTACGACGTGATACCTACAGCAAACCTCATGCTCGTCTTCGGACTTCCCAAGACTACGTGTAGCGCTATCGAAGAAGCCTTCGGGGAGGTGCATTACGAGGCGGCGCTCACGCCTGTGCTGAAGCAATTTGTGCAGAAATCTTCCCTCTCCTCGGAGGTACAGTTGTACATCTATGCTCACGAGAAGACCATTGACACGGTGCTGATGGACAACGGCAGGTTGCTGATGATTAACTCCTATGAAGTGCATGCCACGTCGGACGCTGCCTACTATGCCTTCAACCTGCTCAAGCAGCATGGCCTGTCGCCCGAAACTACCCACATTGCCGTAGCGGGCACTCCCGACTTGCGCAATCCGCTCATCGCTGAGCTCGGTAAATTTGCGCCACGAACAGTCCCCATTCTCCCCTCTATTGACTTCAAGCACCACGAAATTGCCTCTACCGAGGGGATGAGCTACGACCTCATCGCCTTCCTACTCGGCAGAAAGAAATAAGCCCACTCATACTTCATCCCTATGCGCATCATTACTGGTATTTATAAGGGGAAACACTTTGAAATTCCCCGCACGTTCAAGGCACGCCCTACCACGGACTTTGCCAAGGAAAACCTCTTCAACGTGCTCCGCGCCTACGTGGACTTTGAAGACCTCAAAGCCCTTGACCTCTTCGGAGGCACGGGAAGCATCACGCTGGAACTCCTCTCGCGCGGTTGCCCTCACGTCACTACGGTGGAGAAGGACCGCAAACACTATGCCTTCATCCTTGAATGCATCAAATCCCTCAAGACGCCTGCGGCACATCCCCTCTGTGGCGATGCCCTACGCTTTATTGAGCGCAGCAAGGAGCACTTTGACTTTATCTTTGCCGACCCTCCCTATGCCCTCCCTGAGCTTGGCGAACTCCCCGACCGCATTATGAACAGCCAACTCGTCACGGAGGACACACTCGTCGTCTTAGAACACAGCAAGAACTTTGATTTCTCTAACCGTCCCGACTTCTTAGAACATCGCGCCTATGGCAGCGTAAACTTCTCCTTCTTCCGCAAGCGACAAGAGGAGGCTGAAGCATAAGTTTCCCTTTTACATTCTCCCCCTTCGGAGTTACGAAAAACAAATCGGCACTTAAATCAAACAAATCGGCGCTTAGTTTGATTTAAGTGCCGATTTGTTTTTGGCATTAGGGAGTCCCAAGAAGCAAAAGCCGATTAAGGGGACCTCAACTTACTCACGCTACAAAACGTATGCCGGTTGAGCAATCATCATTGCTCAACCGGCATACGTTTATTTAAGGTATGTTCATTAGTCCTCAGCATTCGTCCAGTTATCAGAGCTCCAAGGACTCTTATAACGGTCGGTGTACATGCCGCCACCTGAAGTATCAGGGTCGTACTTGACATTAGGCAAACTTGATGCGATAAGGTGCTCACAATCGAGCGTTGCGACCTTCATTCGAGGCGCTTGATATGTTTTTTTCATAGTAGATTTCGGTTGCTGCGCCCAAACCTCGAAGCAAACTCAGAGGTTTGGCACGCAAGGTTAGTTCTTTGTGTTTACTTTACAAATACTTTCTTACCAGAAGCCGTTACGTAAACGCCACGAGTGGGGTTGAGTACACGACGACCGCTGAGATCGTAATATGCAGTAGGAGCAGTTTCAAGCGTTGCAGCATCAATGTCTGTAGTTGTGCCATCAGCAAAGCGGAAACGGATCGTGCCGAGCGTAGAAGGAATGGGAAGGTAACCCTTGAAGCCCTTAATGTACGTTCCATTGTAGCGATAGAAGCCCATCTCACCGTTAATCATCTGCAACGTACAAATGTTTTCAGGAGCTTCCTCTGTAAAGTAAGAACCTGCAAAGTCGTTTTCCTGTGCATCAATCGTAGTTTCAGCAATAACTTCAAGATTTACAATCTTTGAGTCAGAACCAGGCACCGATTCGATTGCTGATGCTTCCGCCTTAATCATTACGGCTGTACCTGCGGGGATAAGTCCGTCGGGATATGACTTAAGGTCTACAAAGCCCTCAGCTTCATTGATAACACCCGCATACGCCTTCACACCTTCGGGGCAGCGTACTGCTGTAGGAGTATAAAGTGTAGCAAATCCGTCGGGACTAACAACTATAGGAAGTTCTGTGATTTCTTCAAGAACCCAATCAAATTGCTTCTTCTTAAGTCCTGCGGGACGATTCTCAATGCTACGACCTTCAACGTAAGTCTTATCTATCGCGCAAAGATACATTTGCACATCATTCGCATCCTTACCGAAACTAATGGTATAAGTTTCTTCTGCATCACCAATGCCAAACTGGGCAATGTAACCTTCTGTTGTTCCAATAGACAACAATGTTTGGTCATCACCGATGAAGTTGGTAAACAACTGACCTGTTGAGAAAGAATGCAAGTAACCGTTCTGCGTAATGTAAATTATAGAGGAGAAAGGATTAGTCTTTGTGGGTTCAAGTGCCAATCTGTTTCCGTTAGCAGCGATATTTGCAGTAATTGCATTACCTCCATCTTCAGCCATCACACGATAGTAGTGACCTAATTCAGGTTTGTAGATATCAACTGTAGAAGCCCAGTCCTTAAGCAAAGCAGCCTTGGCATAAACTTGGTCAAGAGTAGCGCTCATCGCATGATTATCGTAAAAATCTTGCGCTTCTTCCAATACAGCGTACAATTCTTGGTTACCACGAGCACTATATAAATAGCCAAGTGCATATTCATCGCTCATTTTTTCTACTAAATCCTCAACATCTTCAATGGCATCCTGCAACATACTCAAAGCAAGTTGAAAATCTTCGCCAGAATGGTACTCTTCACGGTGGTCAAGAGGAACGATTGAGATTTGCCACTGAGAAGCTTTGGCTTCAGCATTCCATGCAACGATACCCTTGTGATGGGGTGCATTATGCAGATAAGGGATACTTGGATCCTTGGGCTTCCTTGACTTAAAGACTACAGCAGCTTCTGATGTAACGAAAAGAATATCATATATGCCTGCTTGATCTAAAGAAGTTTCAGTAATCACTTCGGTTGCACTAAATGTTTCAGGCACATAAACGCGACGAGCTGCTTCATACAAGTGATAGCCACCTCCTTCTACAGCCTTAAACTGCCAAACAGCGTAATGCTCGCGCTCAGTTTTTCCAACAAACTTCTTATCTGTTGTTGCTGTAAAGAACTGATCGTGATTTAAGTCCTTAACGTAGAAAATTTCTTCCGTGTTAATAGCTGTAGCGTCAACAACAGATTTCACTTCAGCAATTGCGGTAGCAACAGACTCCTCTGTATTTTCACAAGTAATTGGTTCTATTGCGGCTATGGCTACTGCTGCTGCATCTGAAAGATAGAGACCAGAATTCAAAAGGGCAATCGCATTCGCCTTTGCTTCAACAAAAGGAACAGTGTAGTCAAACTCTGTTTCAAATTCCGCAACCTTTGCTTCAATAGCTGCAATCAATTCAGCAGAAAGGTCACCTACGAGTTCTACCTTGTGGTTTGAACCTGCGTCACTGAGATTTCCCCAGCCATCACTCCAGTTTACACAACCATTTCCCAAATTTGAATGATGGTTTAAGACGCCTGATCCGTTCACACTCATCATTATGGGGTAGTCAATGCTTGCAGAAGTTTTGAATGCCAAATGTTTCGTCTGAGGAAGAGCGCTCAAAGGAATGGAAACGTTATTCTCTGCAGCGTCTACGGTACCAATAAACTTATCAGCACCGAGATTGTAAATGTAATAATTACCCTCTCCAGACTTATACACCGTCCACTGGAAACGTGCGTCGTTCTTGTCAAAAGTAGCTGCGTGCTTTGCAGTAGAAAGTACGTCTGTTTCTGAAATAGAAGCGTCGGCATACATATAACCACGGGCAGTTTTGAAGGAATAAACCTTACCATTCTCCAAATCACCGTACTGCAATGCAGGCATAAAGTCTTCTACAGGGAGGATGCAGTAACTATTTCCTTCATCGACTGTTGTCCAATCGTCAATCAGAATTCCATTAGCGAAATTACCCGTCGGCTGTGAATTAAAGACCAAGCCATCTACTGAGAAATACCAAGGATAATCTGCGTAATTCTCTTTTTTCTCAATAAGCACGGGAGTGGTAGGAGTATCTTCAAAGACACCCTCAGCACCTACATACTTACTTGCACCTACGTTGTACAAATAAATATCCTCGTCCACAATCTTGAACTTCCATTGCTGATTGGGATCCAATGGGTTGGGGGCATCAGAGACTTGCGTACCATTAGTCGTAGCAAGTTTCTCAGGAAGGTCGGTACAATAGAGCAACGTTGCACGCTGACTGTAGATATAGTACTCCACATCAGGATCTATTTGTTCAATAGCCGTAACTCGTTCTGCCAACGCTGTAGCAGAGATACCCATAAGGGTCATCAATACAAATAACAGTCTTTTCATATCTTAGATTTTGGTTAGTTAATATTCTTTCAAGGTATGTTTCACAGGGACATCGCTGTTAAGAAGGCGACATTCTGCTGTAATTTCTGGTATATAGACTTTGCAAATTTATAAATTTCCTGAAATTGGCACTAAGAATGTGTTATTTTTTTGCAAAATAAAAGCAAAAAACAAGAATTCCCTTACATTTTCACAGTTTACTGAGGCAAATCATCGGTGTTTCCGTCTGTTTGAGCAGGTGTCTCCTTACGTTTTTCTCCAGGTAGTCCTTTTGTGAGCGCCTCCAGCACTTTGTCTTGGTAAGCGCGTCCGTGGGAAGCACGAATAAGACCTTGATTGAAGATGACGAAACAAAGGGTATGCCCATGCGCAGTGGTGCAATAGCCGGCGAGGGTGCTGATGCCCGTAACGGAACCTGTTTTGGCGCGAACGTTACCGGCTGCGGTCGATAGGCGCATGCGCTTTTTCAATGTGCCGTCTTCTCCGCAGATGGGCAAGGATTCGTAGAGCGCTGGCAGAATCTGAGGCGAAGCATAGGCATATCGGAGCAACGTAGCGAAGAGTTCAGGCGTGGCATAGTTATAGAGTGACAACCCACTGCCGTCGGCAATGCGGTAATGGGCATGATTAAGCCCGAGCGTATCAATTAAGCAGTTGATATACGCAACGGCATCGTCCGCCGAAGCGCCTGGCTTCTGAGAATGTGCGGCAATCTGGTAAAAAACAGACTCTGCGCACAGATTATCGCTCTCCTTCATCATCGGCTGTAGCACAGCAGTCAAAGGACGTTGGCACTCTGCCACACAGATGGCTGTAGGTGTCAATTCACGGCGGTAGATTTTACCCTTAAATTGGATTTCTGCCTTTTGCAACAGGCGCAAGAAGGGACGTGCGTTGGTAGTGTTTCCGTCCAAGTAGAGGGGACGAATGCGCTTATCCTTGTCGTCCCAACACCAGCCGGCTCCGCGCGAAAGCGTGTCCTTCATAGTCAGGTCAAGGTGGAAGTTACCGGTAATTTCCTTAATGCCACGCTGACGCAACAGGTCTATCATCTGTTCGGCTTCAGCAGTTTCAAGAAGAGGGTCAAAACCAGCACGCAATATCAAGTCACCATTGAAGACTTCCCCCTGCTGTTCACCATCGAGGTAAAGCCCCGTGCGGAATTTATAGTCTGCTCCGAGCAAATCAAGGGCAGTAATGGCTGTTACTATCTTTTGGCACGACGCAGGGCGCATGAGTTGCAACTCGTTGTGGGCTAAAAGGAGGGTATCATCGGTGATGTCGTAGACGTACAGCCCTAATTGCGAATGGGTCAGCAAGGAATCTTTAAGCAACACGTCCAAACGGCGCACAATCGTTTTACTGAGATCGTCGGCAGCACTAAGCGGAAGCGTTACAAGCAGGAGGGTGTAAACAAAGAGGCGTTTAAGCATAGTCTAAAGGGTTAAAATGTAAACGTGACGGCAACTTATTATTGGCAGCCCCGTCGCTGATGGCAAATTTAACGAATCTTTTGAAGGAAGGGAGGTTTCTCCGCAGTTTTTATCGGATAATAAGTAAAAGAAAGTCCTGTGAGGGGATAAAACATGGTTAGTTTTCCCCTCACTTCGGCACCCGAAATAAAAGCATTCGGAATTTTGAAAAACAAATCGGCACTTAAATCAAACTAATTAGGAGTTAATTCAAATTAAGTGCCGATTTGTTTTTAGCAACTCGGAGGGATTTTAGGTTATTCCTCAAAAAACTATTACTAACGGGGTAAAAGTCTCACTCTAAGTTTGCAGCGTGAGATTAAAAGGGGACTTGTACATTTGAAATTATTGCTGTCTGGTAAACTTTTGGGAAAGTAACGGCCTGAAAGGCCAATGAGCATCCAGCACAGGGCAACGCCCTGTGGCTATGGACGTTTGGATTTGCGCCCTGAAGGGGCAAAAGCACTTTTGTTCAGACTCTTATAATTGCTTTTGCCCTTTCAGGGCGCAAGCCTCGACTGCAACATTACCCAGGGCGTTGCCCTGGGCTAATGGATGTATCCCCTTTCAGGGGAAATCTGCGAACTGGAGGGAACTTGCACTATTCAAACAACTTTATATCCTGAGAGTATTAGGTGTTTGCCGGACAGCAATAATTTGAAATCAATTCAGAATTTGAGAGTCAGCAGTATTTACCAGACAACGTTAATAAAACAATTCCCGAAACCGTCAGAATCATCGGTTTCGGGAACTGTATGCGTAAATATCCTATGTTCAACGATTATTGTGCCGCTGTGGGACGCACGGGAGCTGCGGGTGCAAGCTTCACGCCGAGCTTTGCAGCAACAGCATTGGTTACATCTTCATTAAGAGTGTCGTTAAGGAAGATGTATGAACCCTGAGCTGCCTGCTTGTCGATAATATAAACGTAACCGCCTTCCTTAGCAAAAGCCTTCACAGCATCTGCAACGGCAACGTAGATGGGCTGGAGCTTTGTCTGCTGTGCCTGTTCAAAAGCACGTCTGTTGTCTTCGCTCGCCTGCTGATAACGCTGATAGAGGTCCTGAACTTCCTGTTCGCGACGCTGGCGAATGTTTTCAGGAGTCTGTTCGTTTGTCTCAGCCTGGTACTTCTGCACTTTTGCCTGGATTTCCTTTTCCATTTCAGCCAAGTCAGTTTCGTAATTCTTACCCATAGTTTCAAGTTCTGCCTGCGCAGTCTTAAATGCGGGCATTGCCTGCACAAGTGCAAAGTAATCTACCTGTGCATACTTCTGCGCAAAAAGCGCTACGGGAGCTGCAAGAAGCAGCATCATCAAAATTTTCTTCATTGTGTTGTGATGTTATTAAATAGTTATACTTATCGAGAGTAGCCTAACTTCGCCAAGACGTCGGCACTGATGTCTATTGACGGCGAAGCGAAGATGATACCGCTGTTTGAGGCGCGGTCGATCACCAATTGGAAGCCCTTTTGTTGCGCAATCGCCTTAACAGCATTGTAAATTTCCTCTTGAATAGGTTCAATCAGCGATATGCGCTTCTTATAGAGTTCGCCTTCGGGGCCAAAATACTTCTTGCGCAACTCACTCGCCTCGCGCTCCTTGCCAATGATGGCTTCTTCGCGTTCCTTCTTCTGTTGCTCGGAAAGAAAAACGAGTTCGTTCTGATAATTCTTGTAAAGAGTTTTCGCCGCATTGTCTACGGCTTCCACTTCTGCCTGCCACTTTTTAGAAACTTGGTTGAGCTGTTCGTTGGCACGTTCATAAGCAGGAATATTTCCGAGGATGTACTCCATATCTATGAGTGCATACTTCTGCGCAGAGGCACCAAGCGCAACTGCAAGGCAGAAAAGGAGGGATGTTAGGTATTTCATAGTGATTAAGCGTTAGAATTCTTGACCAATGATGAAGTGGAATTGTGAACCACCCATCTTCATGCCGTTAGCATTGTACTTCTGGAAACCGTAAGCCCAGTCAATCCCCATCAATCCGACCATCGGGAGCAAAATACGCACCCCAAATCCGGCAGAACGCTTCATATCAAAGGGATTAAACTTGTTGACATCCGCCCAAGCGTTACCGCCTTCTACAAAAGCGAGAGCAAAGAGCGACGTACTGGTTTCGAGCATCAAGGGATAGCGTAATTCAAGTGTCATACGGCTATAAGCATACGCATTTTGACCGTCGGCTCCACCGAGAGAACCGTTGTCGTAACCGCGAAGCCCGATGGTTTCGGTGGCATACCCTGTAGAATATCCCGACATGCCGTCACCGCCCACGTAATAGGTTTCAAAGGGCGACTTTAAGTTACGATTGTACGACCCAAGGATACCAAATTCAAAACGTGTCATGAGTACGGGTGTCTTCAACTTGGAAGTGAGCGCCGTAAATGAGCGAAACTTCATTTTCCACTTGTGATACTCAATCCAACGATACTTATCCTGCGCCTCTTGTTGGTAGGTGCTGCTCTGATAATTGGTGGCGAGGTTCGCATAATCCTTCTTCTCCCACAGAGAATAGGGTGGCGTGAACGTTGCACTCAATAAGAATTCAGAGCCCATACGTGGGAAGAACGTATTGTCGGTTGACGCACGACTCAACGTGAGCGAAAGGTTAATGTTGTTGCAATTACCGTCACTGATCAGGAAGTACTGCCAGTTCTTCAGCATATAGCGCGTATAAGCCAGTTCAGCCATAAAGCTAAAGCTGTCGTCGGGCCAACGCAAGCGCTTACCGTAACCGATAGATGCGCCAAACATCTTTACATACTTGTCGGGGTCGTAATAGTTGGCATAGTTGTAGTAACTATTGTTGGACCCGTAACCGTAAAGGTAGTTGTAGTAGTTATTATAATAGTTAGAATTGTAATAACTTGAGTTTACGTCGCTCTGCTTTGAGTAATAGAGCGAGAACGAGAACTGATTGGGGCGCTTACCTCCAAACCATGGGTCGAGGAACGAGAGTGAATAACTCTGATAATACGTACCGTTGGTTTGTCCACTGAGTTGGAGCGTCTGACCATCACCTTGGGGGAAGAAACCTCCACGCTTGTTGCCCTTACGGAAGAGATTCTGCACCGAGAAGTTCGTAAATTTCAAACCAATTCGGCCAACGATACCCGTTTGTCCCCAACCACCAGAAAGTTCAATTTGGTCGCCACCCTTTGTAACGAGGGGCCAGGTAATATCTACCGTTCCGCTTTCGTAATCGGTGTCAATATTCTTAAAGAGTTCGGTCTGCAAGATTTCAGAGTCAAACTGATTCATCGCAGAAAGGTCGCGCAACGAGCGCTTGATGGACTCCATAGAGAAGAGGTCGCCAGGTTTTGTGCGCAACTCACGACGAATTACATTTTCAAACACGCGATCATTACCCGTAATCTTAATGCGGTTCAGCGTAGCCTGACGTCCTTCGATTACACGCATTTCAAGGTCTACAGAGTCGTTTACGATGTTGATTTCAACGGGTTCAATCTGCGAGAACACGTAACCATTATTATAATAGAGGTTACCGATGGCATCTTCATCCACTTGCAGGCGATTTTGGAGCTGCTCTTGGTCGTACACATCGCCCTTCTGCATCTTGAGGTTGTAACTTAAATAATCAGAATCGTAGACTGTGTTACCCACCCACGAGATGTCGCGCAAATAATACTTTTGTCCTTGATAGAGGTTGAGATAAATATCGACGTGAGAGTCGTCTACCTGTACCACACTATCGGATAAGAGCAAGGCATCGCGGTATCCCCAAGCATTGAGCTTTTCAAGCAGAAGCCCCTTATCCTCTTCGTATTTTTCAGGTTGGAACTTCTTAGAGCGCAATAAGTTGCGGAACGAAGACTCGCGCGTTTTCTTCATCGCACGCTTGACTTTCCCCACTTGCTTCTCGTCTACGCCCGTAACATGTATCTTATTCACCTTAATACGGTTCTGCTTGTTAATATTGATGTCGACAAGCACCTTGTTATTTCCCGTTACATCTTCACGCTGCTGGATTTCAACTTCTGCATTTTTGAACCCACGGTCTTCAAAATAGCGCTTGATGATAAGCTTCGCACGATTGACCATATCGGGCGTGATTTGCGAACCTACCTGCAGGCCAAGGCGTTCTTCAATATCCTCACGCTCAGATTTCTTCACGCCAGAATAAGAAAGGCTGGAGATACGTGGCTGAGGGGTGAGCACAACGTGAAGATAAATCTTGTTGCCCACAATACTATCCGCAAGAACCTTCACATTAGAGAAGAATCCCTGATTCCAATAGCGGTTAATCACCTCCGTAATTTCCACACCTGGCACATCAATACGTTGTCCAATGGTCAATTCAGAGATGCTGCGCAACAATGCATTGTCGTAAGGTTCTACGTCATCGACCGTTAATCCCCCAAGGATGTATGTATTGCGGTCGCCAGAGTAGTTAATTTGAGGATTTACAATTACTCGCTCCTGAGCTGCGGCAACAAGCACCGTAGCTGAGAAGAAGAGAAGAAATATGTACTTTAATGAATTCATCATGTATTGAGAAGACGATTGTTTGCGGAATCTGCTAAAAACTAAGTGCCGATTTGTTTGAATTAAACGCCGATTTGTTTTTTGAAATTCGGTTGTAGTTCCAACGACCTTCCTACCGCGGTGGGTAAAAGGGGATTTTCCTCTCGTTCCTTCGCTGGTTTTCAGGGGGCATCCCTACTCGTTCTTAGCATCATTCCTTATTCCGCCATGCGGTTGCATATGGGCTATTCTTTAGTTTGCTCCACGACCTGCTCACTCGTTTTACCGAAGCGGCGTTCCTTACGATTGAAGTAATCAATCGCCTTCTGGAGGTCGTCGGCATTGAAATCGGGCCAATAGGTGTCGCAGAAATAGAACTCTGTATAGGCACACTGCCAAAGCAGGTAGTTACTCAAGCGCAACTCTCCGCCCGTACGAATCAAGAGGTCGGGATCGGGCATAAAGTTCGTTGCCAAGTGCTGACTGATACATTCCTCAGTAATCTCTTCGGGCATCAATTCGCCCGCCTTAACCTTCTGCGCCAAGCGCTGAACGGTATCGGTGATTTCCCAACGCGAAGAATAACTCAGCGCAATGACCATCGTCATACCCGTATTGACCTGTGTGCGTTCTTGAAGGGCAAGTATCGCCTCACGCACGTTTTCGGGCACACGTGTCAAGTCACCAATGATGCGCAACTTCACGTTGTTCTGCATGAAGAGTTCTTCCTCCATCGCCGTAAGCACGAGCGACATCAGCGCTGCCACTTCATCAGCGGGACGGTTCCAGTTTTCCGTGGAGAAGGTGTAGAGCGTCAGATAACCTACACCCATTTTGCTACACGCTTCTGTAATGCGCTTCACAGTTTCCACACCAGCCTGATGACCTACGGAACGATTGAATCCACGAGCCTTAGCCCAGCGGCCATTTCCATCCATAATGATGGCGATATGTTGAGGAATAATCATTGTATTGTTGTTTTATTTAGAATAGTCGAAGTTCTGGTAAACGAGCAACGAATAGACGAGCGATGAGATAAGGGTTGTATACCCAGCATAGTTTTTCTCCTTTCGCTTAATACCTGTTACACGTAGGACACTTAGGACTAAGGTCGTAGGTAACAGAGAAAAGCAGCGTACTGTGGTGGTCCTTATTCTTAAAGCCCGATGAGGTAATTCCCATGGGGGCTTCCAAACCATCAAAGCCGTCGTTCGTCGTAAAATTCATGCGCCAATCCAAGCCTAAGTTCCAGCGGCGCGCCACTTTGTATTTAAGCCCAACGCCGATAGGCACGGTGAATCCGATACTTTTGTCAATATCGCCATACGCTGCACCAAGTCCGATTTGCAGGTAGGGCACCAACTGGTGATACCCCATATAAGTGGGCAAATAACCGTAAGGCAGGAAATGCAACTCGTAGAGCACTGAAAAATCATAGAGTGCACCATCGTAAGCATAGGTCAGTCGGTCGGTTCCTGTCGTTCCCGACACTGCAGGGTAGAAATTTTTTACGCCACTCACGTCTCCGCCCACCTTCACATAGTTGAGGTTTGTCTTTATCGCCATGCGTGGACTTAAAGGGAAGCGTGCTATGACGCCTGCCGCCATCTTTCCATTGCCAAACAAGGAGGAATTTCCGTCATTTAGCGCGTATCCCATACCAACAGCGGCACCAAGTTCAAGTCGGTACCATGTATCGTCATCATCTTGGGCAAAAAGTCCAAGCGATGCACAAAGAAACAAGAGTATTAAAGGATAACGCACAATGTAATGAGTATGAGTCCTATGAGCGTGGCAAACATTTCGCTTCACACGGCATGACGTCCGCTCAGTTGGGGAGTTTTTAAGATGCTATTGGCTATTTCAAAACGCTTATTCCGACGTGTAAGAAAAGAGATGGGCAACTGCCGAAGCAAATCGGCGTTTAATTCAAACAAATCGGCACTTATTTGAAACAAATCGGCAGTTTGTTTTTACGGTTTGCGACCTGCTCGGAAAACGTTAGGAAATGCGCGGTATTCATTCGCGGAATGACAATCCCAAACGGCACGTGGAAATTCTTTCAGCTTACTCAGTAAAGACGCGGTCCTGCTGCGCCCAACCCAAGCGGTTGAAACGTCCCTTCAAGACCGTTCCGCTTTCCGTAATTACCCACACGTAATGGTTGGCATCCACAGTTGCAACAAAATTACCGTTCACTCCCTCTAATTGGGGGATTTCCTTTTTGAGCCATGTGCGACCATTATCGCGACTGAGGCGTACGACGCTCGCACCATCCGCATCCGTTCCTAACAAGAGGGTTGCGCCATCGTAGGCGAACACGTTACGCTTCGGTAATTCGGGACAAGGATTGCCGTTGAGCGCATTTTCGGGGTAATAGTTCCACGTAAATGTGTACATACCCGTCTTGTCCACGTTAAGTTTCCACACAACGGGTTTTCCATCTCGTGAACCTACCACAAGGATGTCTTCAAACGACTCATCTGTGGGAGAAGGTATGCACGTTGCGGAACAATTTTCTGTAGGGAGATATGCCGTTTCGTCAGCTTCCTGAAGTGTCCATACTGTACCGTCCACGCTGGCAACAAAACCGTCGGTCGTTACACCGTAGAGCGCCGTTGTACCTGCTACAAGCGTCATAAAGGGAGCTGAAACGTTTGTGGAAACTTCGCTCCAGGTCATGCCGTCAACAGATTGCACCAGCGCGCCTTCCGAAAGGGCATAAAACACTCCGTTAAACACGGTAGGAGCCGTAATAACTTTATCAATCGCAACTTTTGTCCATTCTGCAGGCGCTGTAGCCAACGCTATAAGCATTGTAGGCTGATTATTTTCTACACCGAAAGCATAAAGTGCCCCCTCATGCGCAAGGGCTGCATTAAGCGTCACACCTCCCCAAGCGTCAAGCACACTTGCTTGGTGTTGCCACTTAAACTCGTCGCCTTCTTCTTGATGTACGCGCACTTCAAGCATGTATGAGCGTGCCGCAACGCCGTCCAGCGCATAGACGGTCACCTTTCGGGGCTTGCGAAAGTCGGTACTATCCGTAGAAACAAAGAACGTATCCACATCCTGACTGAGCGAATTGATCGCCAACGTACCTGAAGAACCCAAGGATGCGAAAGTAATTTTTCCTGCGTCACAACCGTAAGGCAAAGAGTCAACATTGAAGATGCGACCGCCGTAATGGTCGATGCTCATGGGATAATTCGACCCCGTAATTGAGGCCACGTAGGTACTATCCTTGCCGTCAATGGTTTTCGTACGCACCAAGCAAGGAATTTTTCCCATTTCAATATTCGTAATCACACAAGTCGATGGTGAGACCGTGATTACCGTATAATCTTCACCGCTACCACACGACATGAGCACCGAAGTAATCATGCACAAAAGGACAGCGAGAATAGAATGTCGTTTCATAGGTTTATCAACTAAGAATAAGGAACTTAAATGCACTGCACATTACGCCCCTTTGCTTTATATATAATATTTCAGTTTGCAAAAATAATCACAATTTTTGGAATATCGGAGATAGTAAGGCATTTTTAGGATAATTTAAGGAATACAGCGAGTTTTCCGAAGCACTTTTGTGGAGGCACTTCCCTTGGTTTGAAAAACATATTTCTGTAGAACACCACCCCTCCACTTTTCTGCAATTTTAGTCAGCTCCGTCGCACATCGTTTAGCACACATTCTCTCACCTCAACAAGATGTTTTAGGCGCCTTTCCCTTAACCACACAACTACTCTAAGATTCAAGCAGATAGAACCCAATCACATAACATCAAAAATTGCATTTTGAACAACACCAAAGGTATTTCTAAAAAGTAAATCCGAATCTTGAAAAACAAATCGGCAATTAGTTCAAACTAATCGGTAGTTAGTTGAAATTAAGTGCCGATTCGTTTTTCCAATAAAAAACTCGCACCGGAATACGCGCCATAATAGAACTTTTTTAACTAACTTTGCCCCGATAATGTGCGTAGGAGCATAAATAACAAACGCGCGCGGTGCACTCGTGCGACAGAAATTCTCTATTGATGGTAAAATTTTTGAAAAATATCGCCCCTGATGCCGTGGCAATTCTCGCCTTCTTGGTCATCAGTTTCGTCTATTTCGCAGCGCCCATTAGCGAAGGACTCGTTTTAGGCGGTCACGACAGTGTAGCCTCTATTGGTAGTGGACAAGAACAACTACAACACTTGGCAGAAACCGGAGAACGCACCCGATGGACGGGAACGATGTTCTCAGGTATGCCTACGTACCAGATTTCTCCCTCCTACAGCTCAGGGAAGTTGCTTGATGCGCTTTATTGGGTCTATGGATTGGGCACAACAGGCGTATTGAATTACGTCTTCCTCTACCTCCTCGGTTTTTACATCCTACTGCGCTGCTTTAACCTCAAGCCGTGGGTATCAGCCGTGGGAGCCGTAGCATGGGCGTTCTCTTCGTATTTCTTTATCATCATTGCGGCAGGACACATCTGGAAGGCAATGACACTGGCGCTTATTCCGCCCACCATTGCTGGGATGATTCTTTGCTACCGCGGGAAGTTGCTTTGGGGAGGTGCCCTAACAGCGCTCTTTACAGCCCTGCAAATTTTGAGCAACCACGCTCAAATGTCGTATTACTTCTTCTTCCTCATGGCACTCCTGACCATTTGTTACGGTGTTACCGCACTAATGGGAAAGGAGAAAGGAGAAAGGAGAAAGAAGGAAGATGTTGCCTCCCCCTTAACCGTTTCCCCCTCCCCTTTAACCGCTAACCCTTCACCGTTAACCGTTAAAACCTGGTTGAAAGCCACGGGTGTTATCGTTTGTGCGGGAATCTTGGGTGTTTTAGCCAATCTCCCCAACCTCTATCACACATATACGTACTCCAAAGAGTCTATGCGTGGCAAGGCAGAACTCACTCCGCCGGCTTCTTCAAAGCAAACAGCCACCGAAGGGCTCGACCGCGACTACATTACGCAGTGGAGTTATGGCATTGACGAGACCTTAACCCTACTAATTCCCGAATTTAAGGGCGGAGGTTCGAGAAGCATTCTCGACCGTGAGGGTGTAGAAAAATTAGACGGCTATAACGAATTCCGCAACAACGCCTACCAGTTCCAACAAATGACTGGCGGACAAGCCTATCCTCCAGGAATCATGGAATATTGGGGTGACCAACCCTTTACCGTAGGTCCCGTGTATGTAGGTGCGGCGATTTGTTTCCTCTTCGTCTTGGGGATGTTCTACGTAGGCGGTCCCGTGAAATGGGCTTTGGTATTGGCAACACTGCTCTCCTTCCTCTTCGCATGGGGAAAGAACTTGATGCCCGTAACCGACTTCTTCATCGACTACTTGCCGCTGTACAACAAGTTCCGCACCGTGAGTTCGGCGCTCGTAGTGGCAGAATTTACTTTCCCTCTCTTGGCGATACTCGCCTTGGCGAAAGCCTTGTGCCAACCCGAAACCTTGTTTGGCTCCAAAGCAGGACGCATCGGTATGGGTGCGGCAACGGTGCTGACAACAGGACTTTGCCTGCTACTTGCGTTCGTCCCCAGCGTTGCTGGCGACTGCCTTTCTCAGAATGATGCCTACACGCTGAATGCCATGTCAGGTTGGGGATTCCCCCCGCAGCTTACCAGCGGATTGAAAACCGCCATCGTGAGCATGCACCACGACATCCTTTCATCGTCCGCCCTAATTTCAGGACTCATTTGCCTTATGGTGAGTATCATCCTTTGGTTGTGGACTAAGAAACGCATACCTGCATGGGCTGTTGTGGGAATCATCGGCGTTGTGACCCTTGTGGACATGTGGAAGGTAAACAAGAATTACCTCAACAACGACTCTTTCTCTGACCCCGTGGTACAACTGAACGGTTTTGCCAAGACTCCTGCCGACGAACAGATACTTGCCGACACTTCGTTGAGTTATCGCGTGGCAAACTTGGGCGCTGGTAATCCGTTTAACGAAACAACGAACGAAACAAGCTACTACCATAAGAGCATTGGCGGGTATCATGCGGCAAAGTTGCACCGCTATCAAGACTTGATTGACCATCATCTTAACCATGAGTTAAATAATTTCACGAAAGCCCTTGGCGCTGCTGCAGGAGACATTACCAGCATCAAGATGGACTCTATTGCCCCCGTCTTGAACATGCTCAACACAAAGTATTTCATCTTTGGTCAGAAGCAGCAGGCGTTTGCGGTAGAGAACATCTACCATAACGGCAACGGTTGGTTTGTTGACAAACTCGACTTCGTGCCGAATGCCGACAAGGAAATGGCTGCGCTTCACGGAATGGACACCAAGCGTGAGGCTGTAGCAGATGAGCGCTTCCGTAGCGCACTTGAAACTACGAAACTCGGACAAGGCACCGTAGAACTCACACAGTATGCGCCCAACGAAATGCATTACAAGGTGCAGAGTGCCGAAGGGGGTGTAGTGGTCTTCTCTGAAATTTACTACCCTGGTTGGACAGTAACCATTGACGGCAATGAAGCTGAACTCGGTCGCGTTAATTATATATTGCGTGCCGTACGCGTACCTGCAGGCGCGCATGAAATTAAGATGGAGTTCCGTCCTGCATCGGTTGACACGACTACTTCAATAGCCTTCTTTGCAATCGGCTGTATCAAGGGGGCTTTGTTGCTTGCAATCATCATTGCCTTCAGAAGATGGAGGAAGAAGCGTAAGGCTTAAACCTCACCCGAAACGACCCTATCCTTAACATCGAGAACAAACTCCAAGTTAAATTGAACGAACTCCGTGATAATTTGATTTAACTCCAAGTTTGTTTTCACGTTATCGGATGTAGGGTTGCACACCATGGATGAGGATGCTAAAAAACCAGTAAGAATCATACCTTTTAGGTAAACAAACAAAATACTAACAGACAATAATACTACTAAGAAATGGAATACAATTTTATTGACATTGAAAAGAAATGGCGCGAGACTTGGGCGAAGAACGGCACCTATAATGTGGGTGAGGATAGCTCACGCCCCAAGTACTACGTATTGAATATGTTCCCCTACCCCTCGGGTGCGGGACTTCACGTGGGACACCCCCTCGGTTATATCGCCTCTGACATCTACGCACGCTACAAGCGCTTGAACGGCTTCAACGTATTGAACCCCATGGGTTACGATGCCTACGGTCTTCCTGCCGAACAGTATGCGATTCAGACAGGTCAGCATCCTGCAATTACCACTTCTGAAAACATCAACCGCTACCGCGAGCAGTTGGACAAGATTGGTTTCTGCTTCGACTGGAGTCGCGAAGTGCGCACTTGCGAACCTGGTTATTACCATTGGACACAGTGGGCGTTCCAACAGATGTTCAACTCCTTCTATTGCAACACCTGCCAAAAGGCACAGCCTATCGAAAAGCTCGTTGCCCTCTTCGAAGAAAAGGGTACGGCACACGGTCTTGACGTAGCGTGCTCGGAAGAACTCCAGTTCACTGCCGAAGAATGGAAGGCGATGAGCAGCGTGGAGCAGCAGGAAGTGTTGATGAACTACCGCATTGCCTACCTCGGTGAAACGATGGTAAACTGGTGTCCTGCCCTTGGCACCGTACTCGCTAACGATGAAGTCATTGACGGTGTGAGTGAACGCGGCGGACATCCCGTGGTGCAGAAGAAGATGAAGCAGTGGTGCTTGCGCGTTTCGGCTTACGCACAGCGCTTGCTCGACGGCCTCAACACAATCGACTGGACAGATTCTATCAAGGAAACACAGCGCAACTGGATCGGCCGTTCTGAAGGTACAGAAATGCAGTTCCGCGTAAAGGATTCAGACGTTGAATTTACGATCTTTACTACGCGCGCTGATACTATCTTTGGCGTAACCTTTATGGTACTTGCGCCCGAAAGCGAACTCGTTGCGCAACTCACAACTCCCGAACAAAAGGCAGCCGTTGACGCTTACCTCGAAGCTACAAAGAAGCGCACTGAGCGTGAACGCATAGCCGACCGCCGTGTGACGGGTGTATTCTCAGGTAGCTACGCTGTAAATCCCTTTACTGGCGAAAGCATCCCCGTTTGGATTTCAGATTATGTGCTTGCAGGCTATGGTACGGGCGCTATCATGGCGGTACCCGCTCACGACTCTCGTGACTATGCCTTTGCAAAGCACTTCGGTCTTCCTATCATCCCCCTCATCGAAGGCGCTGACGTTAGCGAAGAAAGTTTTGACGCTAAGGAAGGTACGGTAATGAACTCTCCCATGGCGGGCAAGGAAACGCTCAAGGGCTTCTCGCTCAACGGTCTTTCTGTAGTAGAAGCAATCGCGGCAACAAAGAAGTTCGTGACAGAAAACAACCTCGGTCGTGTAAAAGTAAACTTCCGCCTGCGCGACGCCATCTTTAGCCGTCAGCGTTATTGGGGCGAACCCTTCCCCGTGTACTACAAGGACGGTATGCCTCAAATGGTGCCTGCCGCTTGCTTGCCTATCGAACTTCCCGAAGTGGACAAGTTCTTGCCTACAGAGACGGGCGAACCTCCTCTTGGCAATGCGAAGAAATGGGCGTGGGATACTGTGAACAATTGTATCGTTGAAAACGAAAAGATTGACCACGTTACGGTCTTCCCCTTGGAACTCTCTACGATGCCAGGCTTTGCAGGTTCTTCGGCGTACTACCTCCGTTACATGGATCCCCATAACAATGCAGGTTTGCTCAGCGAAGAAGTGGGCAACTACTGGCAGAATGTAGACCTTTACATTGGTGGTTCCGAACATGCTACGGGGCACTTGATTTATTCGCGCTTCTGGAACAAGTTCCTCTTCGACCTTGGCATCAGCAAGCAGGAAGAACCCTTCAAGAAGTTGGTAAATCAAGGCATGATCCAGGGTCGTTCGAACTTTGTGTACCGTATTAAGGATACCAATACCTTTGTGAGTCTCGGATTGAAGGATCAGTACGACGTAACGCCCTTGCACGTAGATGTAAATATCGTTGAAAACGACGTACTCGACATTGAAGCCTTCAAGGCTTGGCGTCCCGAATTTGCAACTGCCGAATTTATTCTCGAAGACGGCAAGTATATCTGCGGATGGGCGGTTGAAAAGATGTCAAAGTCGATGTTCAACGTTGTAAATCCCGATAAGATTGTAGAACGTTACGGTGCCGACACATTGCGTCTCTATGAAATGTTCCTCGGCCCCATCAACCAGAGCAAACCTTGGGACAGCAACGGTATCGACGGTTGCTTCCGCTTCTTGCGCCGCTTCTGGAACCTCTTCTTCGACAAGCAAGATAACTTCTGTGTCGTTGCTGGCGAACCCACAAAGGACTCGCTCAAGACGCTCCACAAGTTGATTAAGAAAGTTACGGAAGACATCAACGAATTCTCGTACAACACCTCTGTAGCAGCCTTCATGGTGGCGGTAAACGAGCTTACTCAGCAAAAGTGTAACAACAAGGAAGTGCTTGAAACGATGGTCATCCTCCTTGCACCCTTTGCGCCCCACATTGCGGAAGAACTTTGGAACCGCATGGGCAACGAAGGTAGCGTTTGCGACGCCACTTGGCCCGCTTACGACGAAAGCAAGATGAAGGAAGACAGCGTTACGCTCTCCGTTTCCTTTAACGGTAAGACACGCTTCACACTTGACTTCCCCGTTGACGCAACGAAGGAAGACATTGAGAAGGCTACACTTGAAAGTGAACAAACAAAGAAGTACCTCGACGGAAAGACCATCGTCAAGATGATTGTTGTGCCGGGACGCATTATTAACATTGTGGTGAAGTAACGACTTCACCACATCAATATGCTTCTTTATTAAAAGACAGCACCTTATGAAACCGCTTAAAATAAACCTTTTCCAAGAGGTAAAGTCTTACCTCATCATTACATTTGGCTTGCTCTGCTACGCCATTGGTTTCAACTGTTTCCAAATCCCCTACGGACTCACTGGTGGAGGCGTTGCGGGTTTGGGCTCAATTATCTTCTACGGCACAGGGTTCCCTGTAGAATACACCTTCTTCATCATCAACGGCTTGTTGCTCATCGCAGCCGTTAAGGTATTAGGATGGAAGTTTTGCTTGAAAACTATCTATGGGGTATTCATGCTTACCTTCCTTTTGGGGCTTGTAAAGCAAGCTATGGAGTACTATGGCACACTTCACCCCGAATTGCTGGAGAATAACTTTGTCAAGGGGCTTCCCCTCCTCGTGGGCGACAATGCTTTTATGGCTGCCATTTATGCTGCAGGCATTGAAGGTATTGGTCTCGGCATGGTATTTTTGAACAACGGTTCTACGGGTGGTACGGACATCATCGCAGCGATGATTAACAAGTATAAGGACATCACGCTGGGCCAGATGATGATGCTTTGCGACGTGATCATCGTATCTTCATGCCTTGTGCTCCCCGACCGCAACTTGAGCAGCCTGCTTTATGGTTTCACCATCCTCTTGTTGCTCAACATTACGGTAGACTACATCATCGACCGCGGTCGCCAGTCGGTGCAGTTCCTCATCATCTCACGAGAGTATGAAGAAATTGCGGCTACGATTAACTCGATGGGTAGAGGTGTGACCGTCTTGAACGGCACGGGTTGGTACACGAAGAACGATTCTAAGGTGCTTCTCGTCCTTGCCCGCAAGCGCGAGAGTGCCAGTCTTTTGAGTGTCATTCAAGCCATCGACCCCAAGGCTTTTGTCAGCCAGAGTAAGGTACTCGGTGTATTCGGTGAAGGTTTCGACCGCATCAAGGTAAAGGCTAAGAAGAATAAAGAGGGAAAGAACCTCACTAACAACGCATAACGCAACCCATCAACCTCGTTGCGCAGGGCGGATTGTGCGATTGCTGAAGCGTTGTACAATCCGCCTTGTTGCTTTAACCCATTCTGTAGGGGGTGCTCACACAACTGTAAGACAATAAACCCACTGCATTTTCGTTTTAATTCTATTCGTAAAAGGTACAACGGAGGTAATAAAAAAGAATCGGCACTTATTTCAAATTAAGTCCAAGTTAATTCAAACTAACTCCCTATTTGTTTTACGAAATAAGGACTTACCAAAGCGCAATAGGGATAACGCTAAAATTAGTTCCGTTTCATCCTCCAATTCACCCATTAAGATTTCCAGATAAGCATGAAAAAAATCGTTGTTGCTACTAACAATGCACATAAATTGACTGAAATTCGTGCCATCATTGGCAACGAAATCGAGTTGCTCACCCTTGCCGACATCGATTGCTTCGACGACATTCCCGAAACGGCAGAAACGCTTGAGGGCAACGCCCTTCAGAAGGCACGTTACATCTATGAGAAATACGGTTGCGACTGCTTTGCCGACGATACGGGGCTTGAAGTCACCGCCCTCAACGGAGGTCCAGGTGTTCACACAGCTCGTTATGCTTATCCCGACCGCCACGACCCGAAGGCGAACACTGAAAAGCTCCTACGCGAATTAGAGGGCGTAGCAGACCGCAGCGCGCAGTTCCGCACCGTGGTTGCACTCATTCTTAACGGAGAAGAACACCTCTTTGAGGGCATCGTGCGTGGCACCATCCCTACGGAAGAGCGTGGCACCGAAGGGTTTGGTTATGACCCCGTATTTGCCCCCGAAGAATTGGGAAAGACATTTGCTGAGGTCGGTCCCGACGTAAAGAATGAGGTCAGCCATCGCGCGCGTGCCGTAAAGAAGTTGGCGGCTTTCCTGAAAAACTTATAATATTAAGTCCTTACGACAGAACATTACCTTATGAGACGTCTCACATCACCCTTTAGAACCATCACGCTCCTGCTCCTGTTCGTGCTACCCTCATGTTTGAAGGCGACAGGCATAGGCGAATGGACCTATTACTTTTCCTACCACGACGCAACGCATTGCATCCCGGTAGGAAAGACCATCTATGCGCTTTATGCAGGAAACTTGCTCATCTATGACACAGAAGATAGTTCGGTAGCTACGCCCACAAAACTCAATGGCTTGAGCGAAAAGAACATTGTGCTGATGCAGGTTTGTCAGGCGGCACAAAAGGTGGTGTTAGTCTACAGCAACGGTAACATTGACTTGCTCCATCGCGATGGAACGGTAGAAAACCTGCCACAATACAAAAACAAATACGTAGGAACCTCACTCAACGGCCTCACCATTGTAGGTAACGACGCCTTCTTGGCTACAAGCGAAGGCATTGTGCACATCAATGTGAAACAGGCTGAATTTACAGGTTTCTACACATTGAAGACTCCCATTTATAGTGCAACGATGAATGGCAATATGCTCTATGCCGCTACGGATGCTGGGGTCTATCGTTGTGACATAAGCGTAAATCCGCTTGACATCGCTACCTGGAGCATTTATAACCAACTTGCAGCACGCCAACTTATAGTCATGGGCGACCACCTGTATTTGAACACGGCAAAGAAGGGGGTCTACTTCCTGAACACCCAAACTGCAGTCTTGCAACAGGTGATAAAAACCGTACAAACCTCATATTTTGCCGATAGCCAAGGCATCCTTTTTTACAACAACAATTCCTACACACCCATTTCCGCGGAAGCAAACGCTACAGTGGGTAAGACCGTCACATTGGCTACGTCTACCAATGCGCTTTGCCGTACTACCAACGGCACACTTTGGGCAGCACAAGGATTTGAAGGACTGAATGCGTATAAAGAAACGGATGGCGAGCTTCAAGCCGTGACCACTCGCATCGGTGGCTATGGTCCGAAGCGCGACCTCTGTTATTTCTTGCGCTATGCGGGCGAACGTCTACTCGTAGCTGGAGGACGTCTTGACCCCTACGACCATATTCACTATCCCGGCACTGCCATGTATTACGAAAACGATGAGTGGACCATTTTTGAGGAAGAAGGCATTGCCGAACATAGTGGTGGGAAATACCAAGACCTGACCTGCATCATCCAATCACCCGACGACCCCACGCAACACACACTGACATCGGCACGCGTCGGACTCTTCCACTTCAAGGACGGTAAGTATGCAGGCTATCATTCACTTGACAATTCCCCCCTCCTATCCGCAGCGGCAAATAGCAAAAACTATGTGCGTACGGACGGACTGCAATACGACAACGAGGGCAACCTCTGGATGATTAACAATCAGGTAGACTCAGTTATCGTAATCCGCATGAAGGATGGCAGTTGGCGCAAATTGTATTACGCCCCAATTGAGATGGCACCCACACTTGCCACCACACTTTTCGACCGCAAGGGGCGCTTCTGGGTTTGTTCGCGTCGCACCGAAGCCCACCACCCGGGCGGACTCATGAGTATAGACTATAAAGGCACGATTGATAACAACGATGACGATGACTATCAATACCGTTCGCACGTGACCAATCAAGACGGAGCAGCCTATAAATTAGAAGGCGTACAGAGTCTTGCCGAAGACCACGATGGACGCCTTTGGATGGGCACCGACTACGGACTTTTCGTCATTGACGACCCCGACGAATGGTTTAACGACGATTTCCGAATCACTCAAGTGAAAGTGCCTCGCAACGACGGCACCAACCTTGCCGACTACCTACTCTACGGTATGCCTATTATTTCCATTGCCGTAGACGGCGCTAATCGCAAGTGGATTGGCACTTCGGGCAACGGCATTTACCTCGTCAGCGCAAGCGGTGAGGAAATCTTACACCACTTTACGACCGACAATTCTCCCCTCCCCTCTAACAATGTGACCAGCATAGCCATCCATCCACGCACTGGAGAAGTCATGATGGGCACCGACGGTGGACTTGTGTCTTACCAAAGCGATGCCACAATGCCTTCTGAATCGCTCTCTGAAAATGCGGTTAAGATATTCCCCAATCCCGTTCGCCCAGGATACCAGGGCAATATCACAATTACGGGATTGACCACCGATGCCGACATTAAAATCGTAACCTCTGGGGGGCAACTCGTTACTACGGGCACCTCTTTGGGCGGAATGTGGCAATGGGACGGACGCAACTTCAGCGGAGGTTTTGCAGGCACGGGAGTATATTACGTACTCATCGCTACAGCCGATGGTAATACTACCGTTGCAGGCACACTCACGCTTATACGCTAAAACAGTAAACCTGACGTTCGGAAACAAAGGCGTGTGCATGAGCAGGACACCACTGCAAGAACATAAATATTAGCTATTACAAATTAACTTCAGAACAAAGAACATTCTACATCTACTATGAGAGTTGCAATATACGGTGCAGGTTCGCTCGGCACAATTCTTGGAGCATATATCAGCAAGGCTGGTGTGGTGATAGAACTCATCAATCGCAATAAGGCGCACGTAGAGGCGCTTCAAACTAAGGGCGCTAAGATTATAGGGACGGTGGATTTCACGCAGCGCGTCGTAGCCTATACACCTGCGGAGATGTCAGGCACATACGACATCATTTTCCTCATGACCAAGCAGCAACACAATCCTGAAGTCGTAGCGCAGTTGCGCCCCTTCTTGGCGGAAGATGGTGTATTGGTGACGTTCCAAAACGGACTTCCCGAACTGCAGATTGCAGAAATCTTGGGAGAAGGTCGTGTGCTCGGTTGCACCGTGGCATGGGGTGCAACGCTACAATCTCCGGGTATGTGTGAACTCACAAGCGCTCCCGATGCGTTGTCGTTCTCTTTGGGAAGTATCACAACACAGAAGCACAAGTATTTTTACAAGGTAAAAGAACTGCTTGAGCACATGGGTACGGTAGATGTTGAAGAAAACTTCCTCGGTACGCGCTGGAGTAAACTTCTTATCAACGCTGCTTTCTCTGGGATGAGTGCTGTGTTGGGTTGTACCTTTGGCGAGGCTGCAGGTCCCAAGGATTCGCGTCGCATTGTGCAGGCGCTGATAAAGGAATGTATTGACGTGTGTCAGGCAGGCGGTATCCGCATCGAACCCGTGCAAGGCAAGGACATTGTAAAGTTGCTCAACTATACGAATGCCCTCAAACGTGCATTCTCTTTCTTCATTATCCCCATCGCCATCCGTAAACATGCTAAACTTAAGGCGAGTATGCTTCAAGACCTTGAGAAAGGCAAACTCACAGAGGTGGATGCCATCAATGGCGCCGTTTCTGCTTACGGGCGCAAAGTGGGTTGCCCCACACCGATGAACGACCGCGTGGTAGAAATCATCCACCGCATAGAGCAGGGCGAACTTCGTCCGTGTCGCGACAACCTTCGTTTGTTTTAAGTCAGAGATTAAGAAATATAAATCAGCGTGTTACCAAAGAGATTCTTTGGTAACACGCTGATTGTAAGTACTCCTGCCTTCTAAATCCAATTCGCAGAGCGGGAATTACGAAATAAAAAAAGCATCAATAATCTTTCGATTATCAATGCTCTAACAATTCAGTCGGGGTGACTGGAATCGAACCAGCGACCTCACGCCCCCCAGACGCGCACTCTAACCGGACTGAGCTACACCCCGAATTGCGAGTGCAAAAGTACAACTTTTTTTTTACCCTGCAAACTTTTTGTAAAAAAAATACAGAGTGGCACAAGAAAAATGCCGAATTTCCGTTTTTAGAGTGCGGGTAAAGTGGAAGGATTCCTATAATTTTTCTAACTTTGCCTTACTATACATATTTAATAATATAACAATTCTCACAATGGAAACAATTAAAAGTGCTGACCTCACCCTTCGCGTGAGCCAGCAGGGTGCTGAAATACAGAGTGTCGTACTTAATGCTACGGGTAAGGAATACTGGTGGCAAGGAGACAGCAAGTGGTGGGGCGGACGCGCTCCGATTCTTTTCCCCATCTGTGGTGGTATGTGGGACGGCTGTTGCACGTACAAGGATCAGGTGCTTAAAATTGAAAAGCACGGTTTTGTGCGTAAGGCAACGTGGACGCTTGCGGCGCAAACGGAGAACAGTGTAACTTACAGCTACGAACCTACAGCGGAAGAACTTGCTACATATCCCTTCCCCTGCCGTGTAGAAGTTTGTTACACGCTTGAAGCGATGCAACTCCGCATGACTATGCGTGTCATCAACTTGGGCACGGAAGAAATGTACTTCCAAATGGGTGGACACCCCGCATTCAACCTCCCCGACTTCTCGAACGATAAGGATGTAGTGGGTTATGTGAAATTGGAAGGCACGCCCGAAAGCGTACTCCGCGCCAGCACACAAGGATGCACCGAGCACGAACGCTTTGCCTTCCCCCAGACGGAAGAAGGTCTTGTGCCCATCTGCGTAGATACCTTTAACAACGAAGCCCTCATCTTTGACAAGCACCAACTCACGGCTGCCACACTCCTTACACTCGATAAGCAGCCCGTAGCCCGCGTGGAATGCTCCGCTCCCGTTTGGCTCTTCTGGCAACCCCAAGGTGTGCACACGCCTTTCCTCTGCATTGAACCCTGGTATGGACTTTGCGACAAACAAGGCTTCAACGGCAGCATCCAGGAACGCCCCTACATGCAAGCGCTTGAGGCGGGCAAGACTTGGGAAAACGATTTGGTGATTACGTTCTACTAATCCATACTATCTACGCATTAGCAAAACGACCTAAGTGAAACTTCCACACCACTTACGAGCAACCATTTCGCTCCCTTCCTCAAAGAGCATTTGCAACCGCGCATTGATTATCGCCGCACTCTCGGGAAAGCAGACAAAACTGCACAACCTTTCTGATTGCGACGATACTCGTGTGCTCGTACGTGCCCTTCAGAGCGAGGAAGAAGAGATTGACATCATGGCTGCGGGCACGGCGATGCGCTTCTCCACCGCCTTTTTCTCTACGGTTCCCTGTACACGTATCGTGACGGGAACGGAGCGTATGCGCCAACGCCCTATTGGGGTATTGGTGGGCGCATTGCGCAAATTAGGCGCGCAGATTGAGTATGTGGACGCGGAAGGTTTCCCTCCCCTGCGTATCTCGGGCAAACTCCTCAAAGGAGGGAGCATAGAACTTCCCGCCCATGTGAGTTCGCAATACATCTCGGCGCTTTTGATGGTAGGTCCAACGCTCGCGGAAGGGTTGCACTTGCACCTTGAAGGCACTATCATATCCCGTCCCTACATTGACATGACCATAAGTCTGATGCAGCAGTTTGGGGCACGGGTTAAATGGACGGATGAAGCCACCATAAGCGTCGCTCCTCAAACGTACAAACCGCTGAAAGAGTTTCGCATTGAAAGCGACTGGAGCGCAGCTTCCTATTGGTACGAACTCGTTGCACTCAGTCCCGATCCCGAGGCACGCATCGTGTTGCCCGACTTGTTTAAGGACAGTCTGCAGGGCGACTCCCGCATTCAGGAATTCTTCTGTCCGTTAGGTGTGCATACAACCTTCACTCCCGAGGGCGTCGTACTGACAAAAGCCCCAATGAATGCCCCAAACGTGTTGCGCCTCGACCTTTCGGAACAGCCCGACCTGGCACAAACGTTAGTCGTGACCTGTGCCATGTTGCACCAACCGTTCCATTTCACGGGACTTCAAACGCTCAAGATAAAGGAAACCGACCGCATCACAGCGCTCCGCACAGAACTCCGAAAGATGGGCATCTGCGTTGAAGAAGCAAACAATAGCGAACTCTTTTGCTACGACTTTACAGCGGCAGAACTGCCCCCCAATGCTTTTATCAGCATTGACACTTACGACGACCACCGTATGGCAATGTCCTTTGCGCCCTGTGCCTACCGCTATCCGCACTTGCGTATCAACCATCCCGAAGTGGTGAGCAAGTCGTACCCCACTTTTTGGCAACATTTGAAAAAACTGTGATTATAGAGTACAACTAACAGAGTACAAAGCACAACAACCAGCCGGATTATTCTCTAAGACCTTAAAGACTTTCCCCTCTCCTTAAAACCTCATAACCTAAATCCTCATAACCTCACCTATGACTTACCTCTATATTTTTCTTGCCATCATCCTTCTCGTTGCCGTAGCGGCTCGCTTTTTGCGTACGGACGACCAAGTGGCACCTTCGGAATCTGAAGGCGCGACGGATACGCCAGTTCAACAGGTTGAAGAAGAACCCGAAGAATGTTGCGGCCAGCACGAGACGTGTGAGAAGGACAGTCTTTTGGCTGCCGTAAGCAAGGACGTAGAGTATTATGAGGATGAAGAACTCGACCGCTTCCGCACACGCCGTTCTGACGAATACACCGATGAAGAGGTGGAAGAATTTCAGGAAATCCTTTACACCATGCGCAACGACGAAGTGGCGGGATGGGTGCGTTCACTCCAACTTCGCCATATAGAATTGCCCGACCCCATTAAGGACGAAGTGTTCTTGATTATTGGGGAACGCAGGAAATAGATTTTAGAGTAAAGATAAAGGAGTAAAGAGACCTTGCGGAGTATATAGTCGTTTCTCTGGGAAACCACTTGTATACTCGTACCTTGTTTACTTTCCTACGCTTCTACTCGCACCTCCCTCAACTAAATAATGAAGAAACTGCCCCACATACTCCTTCTGGCAATGCTTTTTGCCTTCGTGTCGTGTTCTACCAAAAAGAATACGGCATTGACGCGTATGTGGCACTCGTTCACGGCGCGCTACAACACGTATTACAACGGGAAGGTGGCGTATGACGAAGGAATGTACTCCAAGGAGAAGGGGCACAAGGATAACTACACCGAGTTTTTGCCCGTATTCCTCGTGGGCGCTGAAAGCAGTCGCACATCGGGCAGTGGTAATTTTGAAACAACCATTACGAAGTGTCAGAAAGCCATCCAGCAACATTCCATTTCACGCCGTCCGAAGGTGGAAGGCGGAAAGCGCACGAATCCCAAGATGAAGGCGTACCTTGCGCAGAAGGAGTTTAACCCCTTCCTCAAACATGCGTGGTTGCTGATGGGCGAGGCTCAATTTCAGAAGGGGGATTTCTTAGAGGCAGCCGCAACCTTTTCCTACATCACCCGCCACTATGCTACGCAACCCCTGATTGTCAACGAAGCCCGCGCCTACTTGATTCGCTGCTATACAGAATTGGAATGGTATTACGACGCTGAGGATGTCGTGACCCGCATGAAGCGCGACAGCATCACAACACGTGTGCGCAAACTCGCCAACCGGAGTGAGGCAAACCTGCTCTTGCGTCAGGGACGCTTTGACGATGCCCTACCTTACTTGCAAAAAGCGGTAAAGGAAGCACCTTCGGCATATCAGAAGGCACGCTTTTATTTCCTGATAGGGCAAATTTTGCAGTTTCAGGGTAAAAAGGAAGAGGCATTCAAGGCATACCAGTCGTGCATCAAGAAAAATCCGCCCTATGAATTAGCCTTCAATGCGCGCATCCGTCAAACGGAGGTGATGAGTGGCGGAAAGGAAACGAAGAAGATGGTGCGCCGCTTGCGCAGTATGGCTTCTGAGGACAAGAACAAGGACTACCTTGACCAAATCTATTATGCGATGGGGAATATCCACCTTGCCCAACGAGATACGACAAGTGCCATCGCCGCCTATGAGAAGGGGCGCGAAAAATCTACGCGTAATGGTATAGAAAAGGGTGTGCTCGTATTGCGCCTTGCCGAAATTTATTGGGAACAAGGGCGCTACGACTTGGCACAGGGATGTTACGCCGACGCCATCGGCTCTTTGCACAAGGAGCACGGGAAGTATGAGGAGGTGAAGCGCCGCTCCACGGTATTGGACGCCTTGGTGCCCTTTACTTCTGCCATCCATTTGCAGGACAGTCTGCTTTACCTCTCCACGGCATCCGAAAAGGAGCGCAATGAAGCCATCGACCGCGTTATTGAGGAACTGAAGCGTAAGGAGAAAGAGGAACGTGAACTCGCTGCCGACTCTGCCGCAAATGCGCGCTTGCAGGAAAACGGACAAGCACCCTCACAACAAAAGAAACCTACGCAGCAAACAGGAGCAGACAAGTCTTGGTATTTCTATAACACGACGGCGGTCACTCAAGGGAAGCAAACCTTTAAGCGCACTTGGGGCAATCGAAAGTTGGAAGACCACTGGCGCCGTAGCAACCGCACGGTAATAGAAATTGCTGAAGACGCCGCTACGGATTATGACGCAGATGCCGATAGTCTTTCGATAGATTCTGTAGCTGCTGATAGTGTAGCAGAAGAAAGGGAACTTACCGATGCCGAAGATCCGCACAAGCGCGAGTATTACTTAGCACAGATTCCCTTTACAGCCGAACAAAAGGAGGCGGCACACGGCATTATCCGTGAATCACTCTACGAAGCGGCACTCATTGAGAAGGATCGTTTGGAGGACTTCCCCCTTGCTGAACGTACCTTCACAAGACTTTACACCGACTATCCCGACTTCGAGAAAATGGAAGATGTGTACTACCAACTCTTCCTGCTTTATTCACGTTGGGGAAGGTCGGACAAAGCGGAACAGTTCCGTAATTTGCTTGCCAACTACTATCCCGACAGCGACATCACGAAGTTGATTATCGCCCCCGACTTTGAGTACCTCGCACGCTTCGGTAAGGAGATTGAAGACTCGCTTTACCGCGCCACATATCTTGCCTATCGCGACCGACAAAACGAAACCGTATGGGCAAACGAGGCGTATGCCAAAGAGAAGTTCCCCAAGGGTGCAAACCGTCCGAAGTTTATCTTCGTAGACATTTTAAGCCGCATCGCCACTACGCCCACCGACTCTCTCATAAAGGAATTGCGCCAACTCGTAAGCGATTATCCCGAGAGCGACGTGAGTCCGATGGCGGGTATGATGATTAAGGGACTTGAAAGTGGACGCACGATTGAAGGCGGCGCCTTGGACATCGGTTCACTTTGGTCTATGCGTACCCAGCGCACTGAGGAAGATGCCGCAAACATCACTGAGGGACAGCAACTCGTTGCCGACCGCGAAGCACCCTTCTGTTTCCTCATTGCCTATCCCACAGATTCGCTGGACGCCAACCGTCTCCTTTACGACATTGCGCATTTCAACTTCACCGTATACCTTTCGCGCAACCTGAGTATCACGCAGCAACGCGGAAAGGCGTTGACGCAGTTTATTGTCGGCGGATTCACCTCCTATGATGACGCCCACGAATACGCACAGCGCGTGCCGCTTTCACAGGAATTGTCTAAGCAGTTGCAACATGCACGCACCTTCATCATAGCAGAGGCGAACCTCAACCTGCTCGGCACAATTTATAGTTACGACGACTATCAGCAGTTCTTTGATGAGAACTTCCAACCCTTAGAACTCAATCCCGAATTGCTGCCTGAAGAAGAGGAACCCCTCCAACGCTACGAAGACGAACTCACCCCCGAAGAATTGGAACGCCTTGAACAAAAGCGAACCGACAAACCAGAGGAAGAAGAGTTTGAAGACGATGGCGGAGAATGGTATTAAGTATAGGAAATCCCGTCACGCACATAGTGCCCACAAGGCAGAATAGCAGAAGGACACATCGCCCAAAAGGTGGTGTGTCCTTACTTTTTTAACGTAACAAATGCGCCCATCTTAACCACAACATAGGATAGCGAGAATAGCACATCCCGTATTATCAAAACTAATTTGGAGTTAATTCAAATTAAGTGCCGATTTGTTTCAATTAACTCCCGATTTGTTTTGGACACCTCAGAGATAGATGTAAGAACTTGCGGAACGCCTGCTGACAATCCCGAATTTCTCATTTTCACACGGCAAGCAGACGTCACTATAAGCATCAAAGTTGTGCCTACACGAGGTGCGAATTTTGCAAATTGAGACGTATAAAAATCCCAAGCAACTTATTATTTTGCATAGTGTTAATATCTTTTAATATTAAAACGTTGCATCATTAGCATAATTATTCGTAATTTTGCAGAGGTAAAGGAGTGGTCTTTTTCAGACGCACTCCGTTTCGTATGAACAACAAATAAAATTCTATACTCCAATGAACAAGAAAATTTATTCTCTTGCGATGATGGCGCTTCTCGCTTTCGGTAGCGCTACGCCTCTTGCCGCTCAGGAAACAACTGATGTAGCTGCTGAACAAGCAGAAGCACAGCCTGAGAAGTTCCAAGGTCTTCAGTTTGACGTACCTGCGCTTGACCCCAAGCACCAAGCAGTTTGCGACGAGTACATGAACACTATGTTTACTGAGCCTGAAAAGGCAAACAAGTCACTCCAACGTTTGCTCCGCTCTATCCAGCGTAAGCCCGAAGCGCTTGTAGCAGTAGGTCACTACTTTGTTACAAATAGTACTTCAGACATTAGCTACTACGGTCCCGCAAAGATGTGTTCTGATAAGGTGTATGAAACTCCCGCAGCTACTCAGGAATACGTTTTGATGTTCTGCATGGAAACTGCAATGCTCGGTCGCGACTACGGTAACGCAGGTCGTTTCTGCGACGTGCTCCTCAGCCAGAACGAAGGCAATATTGCTGCTCTCAAGTTGAAGGCACGTATCTACAAGAGCCAGAACCCTATTGTGGCTATCGAAGCGCTTGAAGCACTTAAGAAGTATGATCCTTCTTACTATCAGGTAAACAAGGAACTTGGTGATATCCATTACGAATATGCAGAAAAGTCTGAAGGCAATCAGCTCCTTACTGACTTGAAGAACGCTAACAAGTTCTACAAGGACTACTTCACAGCAGTTCCCAAGACAAAGCAGGATATCGAATACCGTGCTGCTTTGCGTTACAGCTACGCTTTGTTTACTTCTCAGATGATGCTTCCCGAAGGCAACGAAGATAAGGCTACTTACTTGAAGGAATGTCAGGATTTGACGAAGTTGGTGCTCGACCTCAACATTGCTCCCGACGCAAATCGTGCAAAGCCCTTCAAGGCATACCAGTTCTTCTGTGACGTTGACGCAGGTGATGTTGACGCTGCCATGCAGTCTTCTTCTTACGTAGCAAACAAGGAATACGCTGACAGTCTCTATACTTACATGGACTACCTCTATGCTGCGAAGTACGAAGAAAGCCTCGAAAACAAGGTTGGCGCTGTAGAATATTACAAGAAGGGTCTTGCTCTTGACTCAACAAAGGCTCCTGGTTTCAAGGCTGTTGCTGACCTTTACCGTCAGTTGGGCCAGGCAGAGTTGGGTATTGAGTACTATGAAAAGTATTTGAGCCTCATCGGCAAGGAAAAGAGTCTCGGTGACGAACTTGGTCTTGCTAACCTTTACCTCGCTGCCAGCAACAAGTGTGACAGCACTCAGGTAGAACTCCGTGACCAGTATAAGAACTCAGCTGACAAGATTTACGAAGGTATTGCTAACGAAATGTCAGCACCTGAAAACGAAGGCAAGTACGATGCTGCGCTCTTCTACCTCCCCTGGTACTACCGTGCACAGCTCTGGATTACAGACCCCGCAGCTGCTGAAGAAAAGCCCAAGATGTATTACGAAAAGGCGCTTGAACTCATTGGCGAAAACGAAAAGCTCGCTCGCCAGCGCGAAGTTAGTGCGCAGTACTTGATGCTTTACCACTTCAAGACCAACAATGACGAAGAGTGTATGAAGTATCTTGAAATCGTACTCATTGCTAATCCCAGCAACCGCGTAGCCAATCAGATTATGGAAGTGTTGATGTAATCCTTTACACCACTGCCTGTAAATACACGAGAAACGAGTAGGCATCAGCTTACTCGTTTCTTTTTGTTTCCCCCATTCACTGCCCTTGCTCCAACGGCTGATATTTCCCAATGGGGCACCCTTTCTTGCAATCAACCAACCACCATAATCAACGTGGGAAACAACGGTTAAGGCATGGCTAATGCGGTTATGCAAACGGCGAGGATTGGCGCAAGATGGGTGGTAGACTGAACTTATAACCAACAAAAATGCGACTGTTCCAAATTGAAACAGTCGCATTTCTATTATGGGGAGATTACATTGTGATTTCAGGAATGCAAGTCAAGTCACCACGAATAATTTCAAAGTCAGGATGTACCGAATAGAAGGCATTCGGAGCAATTTCTGTATCTTCAGGAACGTAAGCACGGCGCAACTTCGGACAGTTTTCCACAGCGTAAGCCTCCATTCTCAGAGTACCAGGAGCAATAATGAGTTCCTCCATTCCAGAAACGTTCACCACATAGTTCTTTTCCATCACGGCAATAGGAAGCAGTTCTACAACCGGCATTGCACTGGGAATGTAAATCAACTTTGAGTTGCTCTTTGTGTAAACCACACCACAGTGGGTCTTGAGTCGCGTATTCTTTTCATCAATATACACACGTTCTACATTAGGCGCATAATGGTTCAAACCAATAAACTCTTCGCCCAAACTTTGAATGTTTGTACCCAAACAAATTTCGCGAACATTAGCAGGAAGCAAGCTGTCGGGGCTAAAGCTCGTGATGCGGATGCCACCCTTGCTGTAAGGCACGACAAACATATCGTCAGCCTGGCGTACACGTGCCAAGTTAAAGCATTTTTCAGAGAATCTGCACACCGACTCTTCCGTTGGGAAAATATCAATGTCTATAGATTGGGGAACAAGATGCTGATAAGTCTCCGTGTTCGAAAGGTTGTAGCGTCCATTATTCGTAGGATCGCTCACCCACCACTTATTCGCATAATAAACGTAGTTCCAAGCATGACCGCCCAAGGGTTCAAGGAAACCGTTAATGTTTACGACGGGAATACCTTGCGTATGGAGCATCACATTGAGCAGATTGGCATATCCCTGACAAACTGCGTGGCGATTCTGGAACACTGCGTAAGGATCATTATCCCCCCATTCGTAACGCACATTGGCTACGACCCAATTAAATATCGTTCCATAAATCTTAGCTTCGGAAGTTTCGCCCGCAACTAAGTTGTCAGTGAACGTCTTAATCTCTTGATACTGTGCATCTGTGATTTTGAAGGATGCAAATCCGTTATCAATTTCAGGTCCTACCTTCTTCAAAAGGTTATTTACGGCAGTAATGGAAGAGGTCTGACTCAAATTCGTAGAATTATCCTTTTCAGGGAAGCGCGCTGCCGATTCAAAGACAACATCGTTGCCACTATTTTCATACTCAGGAGCAAGGAGAAGGTCATCATCCTCACTGCTACAAGCACTCAAAAGGCTGCACCCCAAGAATAGGGGTAATGCGTAGTAATAAAGTTTCATAGGCTAATTTTTAGGTTTTGTTTGTAAATTCTGTTTGAAGTATGAAGTTGCAAAAAGCACATCATTTTTTGGGCCTCCCCAACGGGAAAAACTAAACCCCGAATAATTTTAACTAAGTGCCGATTAGTTCAAATTAAGTACCGATTAGTTTTTAGGAATTCCGATAGTATTTTCGCAATCGTTAATTTCCGAGTGCAAAAATGGCAATACGCCATGCACCACGCCCTCCTATTTGCGTGTACATCTGGAGCAGTCGCCCCACAAGGCGAGTGAAGTCACCAAGTTTCGTTTCTTGCGCTACACCAAGTGCACGTTTTCGCAACCACAATGCCCCTTCGCGATGGCGTTCCTCGTAAAGTTTGCCAGCCAAGATGCAAAGACGGAAGTAAAGTGCCTCCTGACTTTTTCGTGTTGCATGCCCCTCTTGCGGATGTAACACCTGTTGCTCAATCTGTGGCACTACGGCACGAATTTTCTCAAATGTAGCACCGAGAGATTCCCCCGTAAGACTCTGTGCATGCTGATAGATGCGATGAAACGTGCGAGGAAGGGTGGAAAACGAGCGTGCATGTTGCAACATACGGATGCCCAATTCATAATCATCCCAGAAGAGCACTGTTTCACACCAGCCTCCAATGCGTTTGGCAAAATCTGTGCATAAAAGGAACGACTGAGTGGACAGTGCTCCTGAAAGGATGTGTGAATGCAGGGAAAGGCAGTCGAGGCCTTCACGAACTTTCTCCCGCCCGTCCTCAAAAACCATGAGCGAACGCGCTGCTACAAAGTCTGCCTCAGGATTATGCTCCCACGCTTGACACATTGCTTCAATAAAGTCGGGCGACATTTCGTCGTCGGAGTCAAAAAAACTTACACGGTCGGCATGAGCAAGGCGCAATCCGCAATTACGAGCCGCCGAAGCTCCCGGCGTTTTCTCCGCTGCCACAACAATACTGAAGTCGGGCGCACTTTCTACAGCTGCAAACTCACGACAGACCGCCAATGAGGCATCCGACGAGTTATTATCAACAAGGATTATCTCCAAGGGGCGGTAAGTCTGCGCTTTCAAGGAAGAAAAGAGGCGCTCCAACGTATGTGCCCGATTGTAGACGGGAACGATGATTGAAACTAAGTCGTTATTCATAATTTACCTCCCTGTACGCATAATATATAATGCCCCCGCAAACGTATTTTTCAGCAATAGCCAAAAACAAGCCGCTTTCTCACGTCGCGATGTGACGAAAGATTCTTTCACACAGCGCAGAAATCCCATAGCACCGTAGATGTAGTAAAGTTTTGCGCCCTTAGCACGTTGCACCTCTGGGCAAGTGGCAAAATTCGTACCACCCTGAGGAACATCAATAGTTTGAACAACAGGAACAGGAACATAACGAATGGTGCGCCCTTCCTTACGGTGAAGCCTATTGAGCCAAACTTCTTCCTCACCATTGATAAGGTTTCCCGAACCTAAGCCAAAGCGGCCGTCAAAGGGGACATTCTTTACGCGCTCACGCTTAAAAGTGATTTCTATAGAACTGGGATAGTAACCCTTGGGTTGATGCGCATAATCAAAAGCGTGCGAGGGATAAGATTTCAAGAATCCATTGGGTCCCTTTGCTTGAAAAAGCAACACATCGGCTTCTGGCGCCGCCTCATGTGCTGATACAATACGGTGCAAGTCCTGAAGCGTGTAGCGCACATCATCATCTGCAATAACGCAAACCTCTGCCGTAGCGCAGGCAATGGCATTGTTGCGATTTACCGAGAGCCCTAATCTATTGATAGTGCTTAGAATGACATCTTCACGCTGCTTCAACACCTCTGGAATCTCTTTCAAGAAGCAGGCATCTGAATATTGCATCGACACCACGTAACCTATTCCTTCTGCAGGGGGCAGAAGGATTGAGGGAACGTCACGAATCCCAGCATTATAGGTACATATAAGTAGTTGAAGCATAGTTCAGGCAGACGGCATCTAAGATCGTGAAAATTAAGTACCGATTAGTTTTAATTAACTCGAAGATAATTTAATCTAAGTCCGAGTTTGTTTTTTCTATATAGGATTGGTTTTCCACGATCAGGACTTAACGGCAAAATTCGTCACGTTATATTCTGCAATATTCGCAATAAAAATTGACATGAACAAATGGTATGCCCAAAAAGCACTGCGCCAACGGGACGACTTCTGTTTTCAAAGTCGAAATGTCATTTTTCACTAAAAAAATGGCTACAAAGTTCGCTGACATGATATTTATTGTGTAACTTTGCAACGAATTATTTTCACATACTTTAAACCTAAATTAAATCATTATGTTGAAGAAGATTTATTCAATTGCCCTCGCGGCATTGGTTTCTCTTTCTGCAGTAACTGCTTCTGCGCAGTCACTTTCTCCTTCTACAAAGTGGCACTGGGAAAAGGGAACAATCGTAGTTGAATCACCCGAACGTCCTGCTGGTCAGCAGCACGCTCTCGGCTTGAAGGTAGATCCTATCAAGACTGTACGCGTTGCTTTCGTTGGTCTCGGTATGCGCGGTGAATGGGCTGTAATGCGTTTCGCTCACATCCCCGGTGTAGAAATCGTTGCTCTTTGTGACTACGAAGAACCCCGTGCAGAACGCTTCCAGAAGTACCTCCGCGAAGCTGGTCTCGCTCCCGCTGACATCTACTACGGCGAAAACGGTTACAAGGAAGTTTGCCAGCGCCCTGACGTTGACCTCGTTTACGTAGCAACTGACTGGAACCACCACTTCCCCGTAGCTAAGTACGCAATGGAAAATGGTAAGCACGCTGCCATCGAAGTTCCTTCTGCAATGAACCTCGAACAGTGCTGGGAACTCATCAACCTTTCTGAAACTTTGCGCCTCCACTGCTTCATCCTCGAAAACTGCTGCTACGACGAGTACGAAATGACTGCTCTCGCAATGAAGCAGGACGGTTTGTTCGGTGAAGTTATCCGTGCTGAAGGTGCTTACATCCACGGTCTCGAATGGTTCTGGGATTCTTACTGGAAGGACCCCAACGATAACGACAAGGACAACCTCCGTTGGCGTATGAAGTACAACATGGAAAACCGCGGTGACGTTTACGCTACTCACGGCCTTGGTCCTGTTGCACAGTGTCTCGACATCCACCGTGGTGACCGTTTCACTACACTCATCGCTATGGACACTGAAAGCTTCGTAGGTAAGGAATGGGTAGAAAACAAGACTGGTAAGGAATGTAAGGAATTCCGTAACGGTGACCACACTACTACTCTCATGCGTACTGCTAACGGTAAGGTTATCGAAATCCAGCACAACGTAATGACTCCCCAGCCCTACAACCGTTTGTTCAAGTTGACAGGTACTAAGGGGTACGCTACTAAGTATCCCCAGCCCGAATTGGCACTCTCTGGTGAAGCACTCAAGGGTACTGACGCTCCTCAGATGGACAACCTCAACGCTCACAGCTTCTTGCCCGCTGCTCAGCGTGACGCTCTCTTGAAGAAGTACTATCACCCCATCCTTGCTAAGTACATCGAAAAGGGTCGTAAGATGGGTCACGGCGGTATGGACTATGTAATGGACGCTCGTCTTGTTTACTGTCTCC
>JAEIGA010000935.1_pt1 | contig 43725 bp, 41 predicted proteins | sample 9270691 | NCBI WGS metagenome assembly JAEIGA01 (sample SAMN17057246, study PRJNA624740) | gut metagenome | biome: biome; isolation source: fecal sample | host: Bos grunniens | place: China: Xizang | collected 2019
ACTGGCTCTGTTGGCGTAGAGGCTCCTATCTTCCAGCAGTTCAACCCATGCTTCGTTGTGGCATTGACCCCGATTATCATGCTTATTTTCGCTTCTCTTGCAAAGAAGGGCAAAGAGCCTTCTTCTCCAATGAAGATAGGTTTGGGTATGCTTGTTGCAGCAGCAGCATTCGTTATTCTTCTGGTAGGTTCAATGAATCTTCCGGCTCAGGCCGACCAGATGACTGCCGGAGAAATGGTATCTCCTAACTGGCTCATCAGCACATATTTTGTCTTGACTGTAGCCGAGTTGTTGCTTTCTCCTGTTGGCATCTCATTCGTGAGCAAGGTGGCACCTCCAAAGTACAAGGGTATGATGATGGGTGGCTGGTTCGTAGCAACAGCTATCGGTAACTATCTGATTTCTATTCCGGGTATGATGTGGGGCAAGACAGAGCTCTACGTTGTTTGGGGAGTTCTTATTGGAATCTGCCTTGTATCAGCAATATTCATATTCTCAATCCTCAAGCGTCTTGAGGCTGTTGCGAAGTAAGAAGTAACAGATAAACTCAAACAGTGCACCGCAAACACGGTGCACTGTTTTTTTGTTATTAGCGGTTAATGTTTTTTGCATCGGTTTACTTGTAAACCCGAGCAAGTTTTTTGGCTATAAAACTACTTCCCGATTAGGATACTCCATAACGTGCCATACCTCTCAATTCCTCTTCAATACGTATCAACTGATTATACTTGGCAGTACGATCACTACGGCTCATTGAACCGGTCTTTATCTGTCCGGCGTTTACAGCTACGGCAATATCTGCAATTGTAGTATCTTCGGTTTCACCCGAACGATGGCTTACGATGGTAGTGTAGCCGTTACGACGCGCCAGTTCAATGGTGTCGAGAGCCTCGGTAAGTGTTCCTATCTGGTTAACCTTGATAAGCACGCTGTTGGCGCATTTCTGTTCTATACCTTTGCACAGGTACTTGACATTGGTTACAAAAAGGTCATCGCCCACAAGTTGGCAACGGTTGCCGATACGCTGGGTGAGCATACTCCATCCCTCCCAATCATTCTCGCCCATACCGTCCTCAATAGAGTCGATAGGGTATCTTCCGATGAGATGTTCAAGATAGTCGACCTGCTCCCTTGATGTACGCCTATGCCCTTTGGAGCCTTCAAAAAGCGTATAGTCATAAACCCCGTCGCGATAGTATTCCGATGCCGCGCAATCAAGAGCCAATGTGATATCGTTTCCCGGGGTATAACCGGCTGCCTCAATGGCATGAACCAGTATATCCAAAGCCTCTTCCGCACTTTTGAGTCCAGGAGCAAAACCGCCCTCATCACCAATTCCTGTGCTATAACCGTCTCTCTTCAGCACTCTCTTGAGTGCGCTGAATACCTCGGCACCCATCTGCACAGCTTGACGCATGCTACCGGCACCTATTGGGCGTATCATAAACTCCTGGAAAGCAATAGGCGCGTCAGAGTGTCGTCCCCCGTTTAGCAAGTTCATCATGGGAATAGGCAACACGTGGGCGTTGACACCGCCGATATAACGATACAGAGGCATACCACAAGCCTTTGCTGCGGCTCGTGCAACAGCCAGCGATACTCCCAATATAGCATTGGCTCCAAGGTTACTTTTGGAAAATGTACCATCAAGTTCAAGCATCTTACGGTCCAAACCGCGTTGGTCATACACATTACATCCGCGTAATTCAGGCGCTATGCGTTCATTGATATTGGCAACAGCTTTTGATACACCCTTGCTGTTATAGCGAGATTTGTCGCCGTCACGCAACTCCAATGCCTCGTTTTCACCGGTAGAGGCTCCCGACGGAACAGAAGCACGCCCTTTCACACCATTCTCTAATATTACTTCAGCCTCTACCGTGGGGTTTCCACGCGAATCTAAAATTTCCCTCCCTTTAATCTCTGATATCTCCATAATTATACTCATTTACTATGTAATACTAAAATACAAATTTACTATTTAATACTGAAATACAAACATTTAGGAAGGAAGTTTGTTGTACTGACACAATAAATTTACCCGATAAATATTTTGTTTAATGAAACTAAATCCGATGCAGGGAAAGGACACATTCTTACATTTTCCTTTTTCTTGGCTCTCTGTTCAATTTATATACAATATGTAACATTCCATATGCCGGTACAACATTGTAATATGTTTCGGTTATACCTTGTGCATTGACACTGTGGCGGACATTAGAGAGATTGCCGAGTATATCAAAGCCGTTCCTTTTATAAAAAATAACATTTCAATTGTTGCAAATAGAATTTCTTTTAATAAATTTGTGACAAATGCTGCTTTATGATGTTATGAAATGACTTATGTAGCACTACCGGAAGAGATGCAGTACCGCCTGCCGTTCTATCTTGCAATGGAGGAGTATGTTGCACGGGAATTTCCCGCGCAGGAGTTCTTTTTTATGTGGCAAGTGGAACCTACAGTAATATTCGGCCGTAACCAGCTTGTTGAGAGCGAGGTCGATATCGAATACTGCAAATCAAACGACATACAGTTCTACAGACGTAAGAGTGGGGGCGGCTGCGTCTATGCCGACAAGAGCAACATCATGTTGTCGTATATTTCTCCCTCCACCAATGTCAATTTTACTTTCAACCGTTACATGCTTATGATAGAGCATGCTTTGCAGAAACTTGGTGTCGATGCAAGAACTTCGGGACGCAATGATATTCTTATAGACGGCAGGAAGATTTCGGGAAATGCTTTCTATCATCTGCCCGAGCGCAGCATAGTTCATGGCACGATGCTTTATGATACAAATCTTGAATTCATGGCTAAGGCAACGACTCCGTCCGATAGCAAGCTCAAGAGCAAGGGGGTGAATTCTGTGCGACAACATGTGACAACCCTCAACCGCTATATCTCCATTACCATTGAAGAACTCAAGCATCATATACGTGAGGAATTATGCTGCGATAGCATCGTGCTATCGCAGAAAGATATCGATGCGATAGAGAAAATAGAACAGGGATATTATGAGCCGTCATTTATATATGGCAATAATCCGGCATATTCAATCCTTAAAAACCGGCGTATCAACGGTGTAGGGGAGTTCCGGATGAGTATGGAGGTCCGCAACAATACGATACGCAAGATAGACCTTAAAGGGGACTTCTTTTTAGTCGGTGACCTCGACAGTATGTTGCTGTCAAAGCTATGCAACATACCTCTTGAACGCGAAGCTATAGAGAAGGCAATTGAGGACACTGATTGTGGGGATATAATAATGAATCTGACAAAAGAACAACTTATAAACTTAATAACTGACTGATTTTATGGAAAACAAAAGAACCTGTCTTTATGACAAGCATGTGGCACTTGGTGCTCTCATTAGCCCGTTCGGAGGTTTTGACATGCCTATCCAGTACACGAATATCGTTGACGAACACAATGCTGTGCGTCATGCCTGTGGCATTTTTGATGTGTCGCACATGGGCGAGGTTCTCGTAACCGGTGCTGAGAGCGAGAAGTTTGTGAACTACATATTCACTAATGATATCACAGATGCTCCTGACGGGAAAATTTATTATGGCATGATGTGCTACCCTACAGGCGGTGTTGTCGATGACCTTCTTGTATACAAGATGTCGCATCAGCGCTATCTGCTCGTCATCAATGCTTCGAATATTGATAAAGATGTAGAGTGGATTATGCAGCATGCAAAGGATTTTGATGTAACTGTTGAGCACCAGAGCGACATATATGGCGAAGTTGCCGTACAGGGCCCGAATACAGAGGAGATTATTGAGCGTGTATTGGGCATCCCATGCCGTGAAATGACTTTCTATACATGCAAAGAGGTTGAATACAATGGGGAAACAATAATAATCAGCCGCACCGGATATACTGGTGAGGATGGATTTGAGTTGTACGGCTCACACGAATTCACCAATGGAGTATGGGACAAACTCCTGGCAAGCGGCGAGGTGAAACCATGTGGACTTGGTTGCCGTGATACATTGCGTTTTGAGGTGGGGCTTCCGCTGTATGGCGATGAACTGTCTGACGAAATCACTCCGCTTGAGGCATGTCTCGGCATCTTTGTGAAGCTTGATAAAGAGAATTTTATAGGTAAAGAGGCTCTTGCTGCTCAGAAGGCTGAGGGACTCAAGCGCAAGATTGTCGGAATAGAGCTCAAGGACAAGGCTATTCCACGCCATGGATACGAGGTAGAGGCTGACGGCAAGGTTGTCGGAGTAGTAACAACCGGATACAACTCCATCTCCACAGGCAAGAGCGTATGTATGGCACTTGTGGATATAGACTATGCAAAACTTGATACCGAGGTTGCTGTACGTATCCGCAAGAAGGTATTCCCAGGTGTTATCACAAAGAAACGTTTCTACGACAAGAATTACAAGAAGTAAAAGCAGATTGTCATCTTGAGTTTTTTTGAGATACTTCGTTTCATTCAATATGACAAATACTTGATTTCAATAGCTAAAAACTTAAATAAATAACCATTAAAATTTTAATTATGAGTACAATTTTGGAAGGACTCTACTACGCAGAGTCACACGAGTATGTAAAGGTAGAGGGTGAATTCGGTTATGTAGGCATCACAGACTATGCACAGCATGAGCTTGGCAACGTTGTATACGTTGATATGCCTGAGGTTGATGATGAGGTAACAGCAGGCGAGGACTTCGGCGCGGTAGAGAGCGTAAAGGCAGCCAGCGACCTTATCTCTCCTGTAAGCGGAACAGTTGTCGAGGTCAACGAGGCCCTCAATGACAATCCCGAACTTGTGAACAGCGACCCATATGCAAACTGGATTATAAAGGTACAGCTTTCTGACCCCTCTGAGGTTGAGAACCTGATGGATGCGGAGGCGTATAAAGCAGCTATCGGCGAATAATATTGGAAATGGCCAAAAAGCGAATTTCTGCGCTACGCTTGCCCGTAAACTCCTCATTTACTATTAGTAAACTCCGGGGTTACGGGCTGTACAAGCCTGGAACTTCATCTTTTTATCCAATTTCATACTTATTTTTGACAGCATAGAATAGAAATGCATTTCATTGAGGATACATTATGAAATATTTCCCTCATACCCAACAGGACATTCAGCAGATGCTTGAAGTTGCGGGACTCAAATCCATGGATGAACTCTTTGGCGAGATTCCGCAGCAGCTGCTGTTCAATCGCGAGTTCAATCTCCCCGAAGCTATGTCAGAGGTTGAAATCCGCAACTACTTTGAGGCACTAGGCAAACGCAACAGCGACCTTGTCTGCTTTGCTGGCGCAGGTGTCGAAGACCACTATTCTCCGTCGGTGATTGCTCCGTTAATCTCCCGTGGCGAATTCCTTACAGCATATACTCCTTATCAGCCCGAGATTTCGCAGGGTACTCTGCAATATATTTTCGAGTACCAGTCGATGATTTGCGAGCTGACAGGAATGGATGTAACCAATGCTTCAATGTATGACGGCACAACAGCCACAGCCGAGGCTATGATGATGTGCGTTGCCATTGCCAAAAAACGCAATAAGGTACTTATATCGGCAACTGTGGATCCCAAGGTAAAGCGTGTTGTCGAGACATATGCAAAGTATCAGGGAACCGTCATTGAGACTATCGCCGAAAAGAATGGCGCTACTGACCTTGCCGACCTTGAGACAAAACTCGCTGCCGATGATGTGGCAGGCGTTATCCTTGCACAGCCCAATTTCTATGGTATTGTAGAGGATTATACGGGTGTTGCCGACATGTGCCATGCGAAGAAGGCACAGCTTGTGATGAATGCCAAGCTGTCGGCTCTTGCTGTGCTCAAGACCCCGGCGGAGTGGGGTGCAGACATCGCTTGCGGCGATGCGCAGTCACTCGGTATTCCCATGACGTACGGTGGTCCTTATGTGGGTTATCTCGCATGTACCAACGCACATGTGCGCAAACTTCCCGGACGCATCGTGGGTGCTACTACTGATGTTGACGGCAAGCGTGCGTTCGTGCTTACCCTTCAGGCACGTGAGCAGCATATCCGTCGTGAGAAGGCGAACAGCAACATCTGTTCCAACCAGTCGCTCATGGCACTATGGGTAACAATCTACATGTCGGTAATGGGAAACAAGGGTTTGAACGATGCATGCTCGCTCTCATACAGCGGCGCACACTATCTTGCCGGGCAACTTGTGGCTACAGGCAAGTGCGCAATGGTATATGACAAGCCGTTCTTCAATGAGTTCGCAGTGAAGACAACAGCTCCGGCGCAGCAGGTGCTTGAGGCTCTCCTCGCAAACGGCATCCTCGGCGGTGTATGCATTGCCGAGAATACTCTGCTTGTTTGTGTTACAGAGCAGCGCACTAAGGCGCAGATGGACAAGTTCGTCGAAATAGTGAATAACATTTAATATAAGGAGGAGATATTATGATACGCAATTATGATAAACTGATATTCGAGCTCTCAAAGAAGGGTCGCACAGGATATTCTCTTCCAAAGAATGAACTTAAAGAGCAGCACTGCATCTGCCAGTTGCCAACTAACCTCAAACGTGAATCGGCCCCCGAACTTCCCGAGGTTACAGAATTTGATGTTGTGCGTCACTACACGAATCTCTCGAACAAAAACTTCGGTGTAGATACAGGTTTCTATCCATTGGGCAGCTGTACCATGAAGTACAACCCACGCATCAATGAGGAGATCAGCGCGTTGCCGTCGTTCGCACGTCTGCACCCATCTGCTCCCGTAGAGACTGCACAGGGCGCTCTCGAGGTTTACTACAACCTTGCCGCGTCGCTTGCCGAGATAAGTGGCCTTGGAGCATTCACGCTCAATCCATATGCCGGTGCTCATGGTGAGCTTACAGGTCTTATGATTATGCGCTCATACCACATGCAGCGTGGCGACACAAAACGTACAAAGGTAATCGTACCCGACAGCGCCCACGGAACCAACCCTGCAAGTGCTGCAGTATGCGGTCTACAGATTGTAGAGGTAAAGTCCACAGCCAACGGCACCGTTGACGTTGAGGATTTGAAGCCTTTGCTCGATGATACCGTGGCTGGTATAATGATGACAAACCCCAATACACTCGGTATCTTCGAGACAGAAATCCCTGAGATTGCACGTCTTGTACACGAGTGCGGTGGCTTGCTCTACTACGATGGAGCCAACCTCAACGCAGTACTCGGAAAGTGCCGTCCCGGTGATATGGGCTTCGACATCATGCACATAAACCTTCACAAGACCTTCTCTACACCTCACGGTGGCGGTGGCCCGGGCGACGGCCCTGTCGGTGTACGCGCGGGCCTTGAGGCGTTGTTGCCCAACCCGCAAGTCAAGAAGAATGCCGAAGGCAAGTACTACATCGACACAGATGACAAGTCTGCAGGATATGTATCGAATTTCCTCGGAAACTTCGGCGTGCTGTTGCGTGCATACACCTATATCCTCACTCTCGGTCGCGAGAATGTGAAGATGGTAGGTCCACTCGCAGTGCTCAATGCCAACTATGTGAAGGAGTCATTGAAAAACGAGTACTATCTGCCTATCGAGGGCGTTTGCAAACACGAGTTTGTGTTCGATGGTCTTGCCGACAAGTCAACAGGTGTCACAACCCTCGATATCGCCAAGCGTCTGCTCGACTATGGTTATCATGCACCGACCATCTATTTCCCCTTGCTGTTCCACCAGAGCATCATGATTGAACCCACCGAGACCGAGAGCAAGGAAACACTCGATGAGTTCATCGCAGTGATGAAGAAGGTCGCAGCAGAGGCAATAGAAAACCCCGACATTGTCAAGAGCGCTCCGCACAGCACCCCTGTGCGCCGGTTGGATGAGACAACTGCCGCACGTTTCCCAAAGACTACTTATAAGCAGTTAAAAGGATAACGTGTAATGTTTCATGTTTAATGTTGCTTGCAGCATTGATAGCATGAGCAGCAATAGTCGGGGGCAGCATGGATGTTATTCATGTCTGCTGGGTGCGATTAGCGAGTGTTGTCAAGGGATAATGGACAACGTTTGCTTTAATGAGACTATAAACAAAATGTTTACAGAAGAGGTAAAGGATTCGGTTCTTTACCTCTTTACTTTGTGCTGTTTTATTCAATAAACACTCTGTATTGCATAAAAAAGTATGTTTTTTGTGCAGCACAGAGTATTTTTCTTGAGCTGTGTAACTCATTCTGGTATTTTATGTGATTATTGACAGATGAATACATTTTGTATAATTTGTTTATAATAGTCTGTATTCAATCTATTTTCATTACTTTTGCAAAATATCATTAAATGGTAAAACAAACAGTATATAAAATGAAACAGGAAAATGAAAAACCGACGGGATTGCCGGAAAACGCGTTCCGTCCATTGAACGAGGGCGAGGAGTACAAGCCCTTGATGTTGCCTGACCAGAAGTACTCCGAGGTTAACTTCTGGTCTGTGTCATGGGGTATTCTCATGGCGGTACTTTTCTCGGCTGCATCGGCATATCTTGGCCTTAAGGTAGGTCAGGTGTTTGAGGCTGCAATCCCCATTGCAATCATCGCAGTAGGTATGTCAACTCTTGCAAAGCGCAAGGGTGCTCTCGGCGAGAATGTGATTATCCAGTCTATCGGCGCATGCTCAGGCGTTATTGTCGCAGGTGCTATTTTTACATTGCCGGCACTCTACATCCTGCAGGCAAAGTACCCCGAGATGACCGTGAACTTCATGCAGATGTTCATCAGCTCGTTGCTTGGCGGTATACTGGGTATTCTGTTCCTCATCCCTTTCCGCAAGTACTTCGTTAAGGAGAAGCATGGCGAGTATCCTTTCCCCGAGGCTACGGCAAGTACCCAGGTGCTTATTTCGGGCGAGAAGGGCGGTAGCCAGGCGAAGCCTCTGCTCATTGCCGGTCTCATCGGTGGTCTCTACGACTTCATCGTGGCTACCTTCGGCTGGTGGAACGAGAATGTGACTACACGTATTGTAGGCTGGGGCGAGGTGCTTGCCGACAAGGCAAAGATTGTCCTTAAAATCAATGTCGGTGCTGCGGTGCTTGGTCTCGGCTGTATCATCGGCCTCAAGTATGCAATAATCATCTGTGTGGGTTCTTTGGCTGTGTGGCTCATCATCATCCCTGGCATGTCACTGCTTTTCGGTGACCAGGTGTTGAATGCATGGAATCCCGCCATTGTACAGACAGTCAGCGAGATGTCTCCCGAGGTTATCTTCAAGGAGTATGCAAAGAGCATCGGTATCGGCGGTATCGCCATGGCCGGTGTAATAGGTATCTTCAGGTCTTGGGGCATCATCAAGAGTGCTGTCGGTCTCGCTACGCGTGAGATTGGCGGCAAGAAAGGGGACGAGAATGTGGAGCGTACACAGAAGGACCTCTCGATGAAGGTTGTGCTCTTCGGCTCTATCTTCACTCTGCTTATGGTATTCGCGTTCTTTGTTTTTGACGTTATGAACGGAAATATACTACACAGTATTGTCGCAGTCCTGCTTGTGGCAGTAATCTCTTTCCTCTTCACTACCGTGGCTGCCAATGCAATCGCAATCGTGGGCTCGAACCCTGTGTCGGGTATGACGCTTATGACTCTCATCCTTGCATCGGTAATCATGGTCGCTGTAGGGTTGAAAGGTTCATCAGGCATGGTCGCTGCACTCATCATGGGTGGTGTGGTATGTACTGCACTCTCAATGGCGGGTGGCTTCATCACTGACCTCAAGATTGGCTATTGGCTGGGAAGCACCCCTGCAAAGCAGCAGACATGGAAATTCTTGGGTACATTGGTGTCGGCCGCTACCGTTGCGGGTGTAATCATGATTCTCAACAAGACTTATGGCTTTACAAGCGGAGAACTTGCTGCGCCTCAGGCAAATGCCATGGCTGCTGTCATCGACCCGCTGATGAACGGTGTAGGTGCTCCATGGCTGCTTTATGGTATAGGTGCCGCCTTGGCGCTTGTGCTTACATTCTGCAATGTTCCTGCATTGCCTTTCGCACTCGGTATGTTCATACCTCTCGAACTTAACCTTCCTCTTCTTGTGGGTGGTATCATCAACTGGTATGTGACAACACGCAGCTGCGACGCAGCTATAAACAACGAACGTGGCGAGAAGTGTACTCTGCTTGCATCGGGTTTCATCGCCGGTGGTGCGCTTATGGGTGTGCTCAGCGCAGGTCTCCGTTTCGGCGGTGTGAACATGATTAATGAGGAATGGCTTGCCAATCCGGCAAGCGAGGCTATAGCCATTGTTGCATATGCCTTACTGATAATCTATCTTGTAAAGGCAAGCATGAAAGTGAAATAGTATTTAGTATAAACCATTGGTCGATATTTAAGATAAAGGCGGTTGTATTTACAATCGCCTTTATCTTAAATACATATTGTTGCCCTTCTCAAATGCTATTGTAGTTTTCCGGTCATGCCCCGGGTAGACAACGGTGTCGTCGGGTAGGGCGAACAGTTTTTCACGTATTGTCATTATCAGTTGGCGATGATTGCTGTCGGGAAAATCGGTACGACCTATGCTTCCATGGAAAAGGGCATCGCCGCTGAAAAGCATCTTCTCGGAAGGGAGATAGTAGGCCAGGCTACCCGGGGAATGTCCCGGTACCGCGATTGCCTGTATGCGTATTCCGTTACCAAAAGCGATTTCATCACCATCGTCAAGCACACGGCCCAAAACAGGAACTTTTTCATTGTATTCAAAACCGAATCTTGCCACACGTTCCTTTATACTCTCGGCCCAATGCCAGTCACGGTCACTTGCTTCGGCCTTCACACCGAAATTGTCTTCTATAAATGCATTGCCGAATATATGGTCGAAATGCAGGTGGGTGTTCAAGTGATACTTGAGTGTTATGCCATTGCTCCCGATGAACTCCTTTATATGTTCCCGTTCGTGAGCAAAACAGGCTCCGCAGTCAATTATTACACCTTCTTTTGTCTCGTCCCAAATAAGATAACAGTTTACCTGAATGGGATTCACGATAAATGTTTTCAGTTCCATATATGGCTTAGTGTTTATGTACTTATGTCCTTGTATCTTGTCGAAAACACACGTAACATTGCCCTTGCTACTATTCTCTATGCTCTTTCTTATATCTGTACGTACACAACCTTCTTGTCCTTAAAATACTCATCTGAGAAATAGTTGCTCACATCTACAACCTCACACGAGTTTCTGAACGGTGCTGTCTCGGATTGCATATCTCCACCTTTAAGGCAAATTATGCCGTTAGGCAATACATTTTCCTGCTTTTTAGATATATTCTTGCGACAAATCTTTACAAGGTCGGGAAGCTGCATCACGGCACGACTCACAACAAAGGAGTATTTCTCCTTTATCTCTTCGGCACGGCTATGGCTTGTGTGCACATTCTCAAGGCCTATTGCTGCTGCAATCTCGCTGGCAACACGAACCTTTTTGCCAATGCTGTCGACAAGATGAAAACGGACTTCGGGAAACATTATTGCCAAAGGAATACCCGGAAAGCCACCGCCACAACCCATATCCATTACGGTTGTTCCGGGTTTGAATGTGATGTACTTTGCAATGGCAAGGGAATGCAGTACATGATGAAGATAAAGATTGCCAATGTCCTTGCGGGAAATGACATTTATCTTGCTGTTCCAATCGCAGTACAGCCCGTATAGTGCTGCAAACTGTTCCTTCTGCTTTTCGGAAAGGTTCGGAAAGTATCGGATTATTTGTTCCATGTCTCTATTTCAATATATCTTTTAGCTTGCTGTATTCAATGTCGAGAACTATTTCTCCTGCAGCATATGGAGCTATATCGTAACGGTTGTATATAAATGTTATCTTGTCTTTCCCGAGTATGAAATTGTTCGATATGTACAGGTCGTTGATGAGGAAACCTTTTACCACGACATCGGTCACCGGTTCCACTTTGAAGTAGGCTGCAAGGGCAACTACAAGTTCCTGCATTATACGTCTTTCATAATCACCGAAGAAGATATCTTGAAGAACGATCTCAGCACCTGTTGACGTGTTGAAGTTCAATGCTGTCATGGCTCCGTTGGGGTGGGCACCGCCTGTGTATTCCTCACTGCGAATGATGTAGTTCAGGCAACCTTTGTATCCGATGGTAGCTTCGCACGAAATGTTGAAAGAGTTGTTGAACCATGGAGCATCCTCTCTGCTGTCGATATACTCGGGACGCAGTTCCATATATTCTTCGCGACGTATCTTGACAAAGCTGTCACACATTTCTGCGATGTTCTCGTTGTCGCTTTCGAACAGGGTATATGCTATTGTCCTGTTGATGTTGCGTGCAACGTCGGGGTTTTCTGTCTCAACGGCAAGAACTGACATGTCGATTTCGAGGGTAGGGGACTCGGAACCGTATTCGTCAAGACGGCTTACATCGTGCAGCTCATATGGGAGAAGTGTGATTCCATTATCTTCGGGCATGGGTACCGCATTGTTCTTTGTACTGTTTCCGCAACTGGCAAAAAACAATATTATTGCTGAATAAATTATAAACGACGCATACTTTTTCATATCGGTATTGTTTTGTGATTAACCGGAGAGCCAAAGGTAATGTTTTTGACACTAAACACCAAGAAAGAATATCTTTGTTTTCCTTATTTTATAACAAAAACAGGCAACAGAGTGTTGTTCCGGCCTTGATGTTGGTGACATGGAAACTTGCGGCCACTGTCCGTAATTATAAATTAAATTATTGTTGTGTTATGAAAATCTGTCATTTGATTGCTTTTGCCGGCGGAATGGTTGCCGGCGGAGCGTTGGCTTTGCTCTTTGCGCCAAAGAAGGGAGAAGATATCCGTAAAGATATCAAGGAGAAGCTGCGTGAGATGAAAATGCGTGTTGATGAAGCCGCCTGTTGCATGAACAACGGCCATTGCACAGAGGAGAAAGTTGACGTAGTCATAGAGAAGTAGCAGGTGGAAATAGGAAAGAATTTGCAGGATATTTCCAAAGATGCAAGAGAGTATATAAAGAGGAGCATTGACGGATACAGATTGCAGTTTGCCGAGAATATATCGACACTGATGGGCGAGGTTGCCTGCCGCACTGTAATGTTCATGCTCCTGTTTATTGCTTTCCTGTTTATGCTTGTGGCACTTGTACTTGTACTGGCATTGTACATAGGGCATGTGTTGGCATCGCTTGTTGCAGCGTTGTTTCTTACAGCAGTTTCTATATTGCTGTATCTCTTTCGTGAACGTCTTTTTACAGACTGGTTTGTCAAAAGGATAATGAAAACATTTTTCGAAGATTGTGAAGAGAAAGAATGAATATTGCGGTATAAAGACACTCAAGGCTTTGCGTGAAGCGAGAAGCAGGAACAAAGTTGCACGCGATGCAGCAATGGCAAGGTGCTGTGATGCTTCGCAAAAGTTGTTGGAACTGTTCTCCATAAAGGCCGCAGTTAAAGAGCTCAGACACATGTTGTCGCCGCTTGTTGAACTGTACTGCTTTTTTGCTCGCCGTAAGGGCTGAAGGATTGCATCGGGGAGATAAACGGATGCTTTATTGCGTCTGCACCTATTTAATAGAGATATTTTCATCTATCGGTTTCTTGTTTTGAGAAAAAAAAGTTATTTTTGCAAACTGTAACGCAAACCGGCTATCCGGACTTTTCTTAAATGTATACAAACTGATTAGATATGAATATTTCTTACAACTGGCTGAAAGAGTATGTCGATTTTGACATGACACCCGAAGAGGTTTCGGCCGCATTGACATCCATAGGACTTGAAACAGATGGAGTAGAAGAGGTCCAGACTATAAAGGGCGGTCTTGAAGGCCTTGTCATAGGCGAGGTGCTTACCTGCATCGACCACCCCGACAGCGACCACCTTCACATAACGACTGTAAACCTTGGAGATGGCAATACTGTACAGATTGTATGTGGCGCACCTAATGTTGCAGCCGGTCAGAAGGTCGTTGTCGCTACAATCGGCACAAAACTCTATAGCGGTGACGAATGCTTCACTATAAAGAAAGGCAAGATACGCGGTGCCGAATCATTTGGCATGATTTGTGCCGAGGACGAAATCGGAATCGGCAAGAGTCACGAGGGAATAATCGTTCTCCCTGCTGATGCCGTTCCCGGAACACCGGCAAAGGAGTACTACAATATAAAGAGTGACTATCTTATAGGTGTCGACATAACACCGAACCGTGCCGATGCATGCTCGCATTATGGTGTGGCACGCGACCTTTATGCCTATGCAATGCAGAACAAGGGAGGGAGTGCACTTCACCGTCCGGCATGTGATGCCTTTAAGGTAGATGACAATTCTTTGGAGATTGACATTGAAGTACAGAATAACGAGGCTTGCATGCGTTATGCAGGTGTAACCATTAAGGGAGTTACTGTAAAAGAGAGTCCCGACTGGCTCAAGGAGAAATTGCAGATAATAGGCATACGTCCGATAAACAACATTGTCGATATAACAAACTACATACTGCATGCATTTGGTCAACCGATGCATTGTTTCGATGCAGACAAGATTAAAGGCGGCAAAGTCGTTGTACGCACATTCCCCGAGGGTACACCATTCGTAACTCTCGACGGAGTAGAGCGTAAACTGTCAGAACGTGATTTGATGATATGCAACGCCGAAGAACCCATGTGTATTGCCGGTGTTTTCGGCGGACTTGAATCGGGAACCACTGAAGAGACAAAAAATGTATTCCTGGAGAGTGCCTACTTCCATCCGACATGGATACGCAAGAGTGCCCGTCGTCACGGACTGCAGACCGATGCGTCGTTCCGTTATGAACGTGGAACAGACCCGAATGCGGTAATCTATGCACTCAAGCAGGCAGCTATACTGATAAAAGAACTTGCCGGCGGTACAATATCCATGGATATAAAGGATATATATCCTGCTCCGGTCGAGGATTTTAAGGTTGAACTCAAATACAGCTATGTAAACAGTCTTATCGGTGCCGACTTGGCTCCCGAAACTGTTAAAAGCATTGTAACTTCCCTTGAAATGAGGATTGAAAATGAGAACGAAAGTGGTATTTCGCTTCTTGTTCCTCCATACCGTGTCGATGTACAGCGCCCTTGTGATGTAGTAGAGGATATCCTGCGCATATACGGATACAACAATATCAGTTTTGACAACACGCTTCACTCTTCTATCATAACCAAAGGAGCAGAAGACCTGTCACATAAATTGCAGAATCTCGTATCGGAACAGTTGGTTGGCTGCGGATTCAACGAGATTCTCAACAACTCGCTTACAGCTGCCGCATATTATGACGGTCTTGAGACATATAAAAGCGAGAATCTTGTTCGCATCATGAATCCGCTCAGCAACGACTTGAATGTCATGCGTCAGACAATGTTGTTCGGCGGTCTTGAAAGCATGCAGCGCAATATCAGCCGCAAGTACACCGACATAAGTTTCTTTGAGTTCGGAAACTGTTACCGTTTCGATGCCGACAAGCGTGTTGAAGAGAAAATTCTCAGCCCATACAGCGAGAGTTGCCACCTTGCATTGTGGATGACAGGAAACAACGTGTCACCATCGTGGATTGAGACCGGACGTGCCTTGTCGGTATTCGACCTGAAGGCTATTGTAGAGCACGTGTTCGACCGTCTTGGCTTCAAGCCCGGCATGCGTCTTGCGACTGCATTCAGCAATGACATCTTTTCATCGGCACTGCAGATTCAAGCACAGAGCAGCAAGAAGATTGTGGCACAGGTTGGCATACTCCGCAAAAAGGTTACAAAGATGTTCGACATCGAGAACGAGGTGTTCTACGCAGACATCAACTGGAACGAACTGATGAAGGCTGTCAAGAATGCAAAAGCCGGATATGCAGAAATCAGCAAATATCCTGCGGTAAAACGCGACCTTGCTCTTCTCATTGACAAGAATGTGACATTTGCCCAGATAGAGCAGATTGCACGTGAGACAGAAAAGAAACTCCTCAAAGCTGTTACACTCTTTGATGTATATGAAGGAAAGAATCTCGAAGAGGGTAAAAAGAGTTATGCTGTCAGCTTTATACTTCAGGACGACAACCAGACTCTGAATGACAAAGTCATCGACAAGACAATGGCACGACTGATGGAGAACTTCCAGAAGAGATTGGGTGCAGTACAACGATAAGCATGAAAATAATAACAAATTAAAATATTTATACTATGGGTAGAGCTTTTGAATACCGTAAAGCCGCAAAACTTAAAAGATGGGGTAACATGGCACGTACATTTACCCGTGTTGGAAAACAGATTGCCATTGCTGTCAAGGCAGGCGGTCCCGATCCGGATACAAACTCTCATTTAAGAGCAATCATCGCTAATGCAAAGCGCGAGAATATGCCGAAGGACAACATCGAGCGCGCTATAAAGAATGCGATGGGCAAAGACCAGAAGGACTATAAAGAGGTTACATACGAGGGATACGGCCCATTCGGCATTGCTGTGTTTGTTGATGCAGCAACCGACAACACCACCCGCACCGTTGCCAATGTACGCGCCGTTTTCAATAAGTTCGGCGGAACACTTGGCACACAGGGCAGCCTTGACTTCATGTTTACACACAAGAGCGTGTTTACATTTACCAAGAAGGATGGACTCGACATGGATGAACTGATTCTTGACCTTATTGACTATGGTGTTGAGGATGAATTCGATGAGGAGGAAAACGAAATAACAATATATGGAGACCCTAAATCTTTCGGTGCAATCCAGAAAACACTTGAGGAGAAGGGATTTGAGATTACAGGCAGTGAGTTTACACGCATTCCCAACGACTTGAAAGATGTTACTGAAGAGCAACGTGCCACTATCGACAAGATTGTTGAGCGCCTTGAAGAGGATGATGACGTGCAGAACGTATATACCAACATGAAACCGCTTGAAGAATAACGGATATATCCAACAAGATAACAGACGAGTGAGCCATGGCTCACTCGTCTGTTATCTTGTAAACCCCGGTGGACGGCTACCGCTGCCACCGAATCCAGGAGGTCGTATATTTCCCTCACCGAATCCCGGTGGCCTGAATCCATTGTTCCCGAATGAGGGTGGAACGGTAGGTCGCGGAGGCATAGGCCTGTAAACAGGCCTTGGAGGAGGGGGAGGGTAAGGCCTTGGAAAACTCCATCCATACGGCATAGAGAATCGTCTGTCCAGTCAGTCATATCCCGAAGTACCCTCTATTATACCGGAATTCACATATGGATATATGTATCCGCTGAATGTCATCTGAGAGGAACTGAAATTCGGGTCTATTGTCGCTGTTGCCTGGTTGCTTCGTGCAGTAATCACTACCACCACACTTGCCGATATCTGCGCGCCAAGGATGCTGTAACTATAGTACAGATTGCCATCCTTGTCCATTTTCATACTCTCATCGGCAACACGCCCCTCAAGAGTAATACCTCCAAGACCGTTAGGCGAATAGATGTTTGTGTTGTCGAATGCTGTCTGCAATACCGCATTGCCGTTGTTGACGGAAATGAAATTTGTACTTGGAGTCACAAAACGGGTTACACCGTTGTTGAATGTAACGTTCGATGCCTCTAGTGCCCATGAGCCGTTTCTTACTGCAGCCAATGCCTGAGCATATTCAATGGAGTCGTTTCGTATCTCCCGCTGTTCTTCGAGAGCACGTTTTTTCAACCGTTCGGCACGCCATGCAGCTTCCTTCTCTTTGCGTGTCATCTTTTTCTGAACTACAGCAGAAGCCGGCGATATGTTGCTCAAGAGAATGAGAGCAGACAGTATGTATGCAAGCTTGCAAAGAACTTTTGTCCTGATGAAATTTTTAATACGCTTTTTCATGATATGAGAGATTTTGAAATCATTATCTTTACATAAAAAACAATATTCGTCCGCATATATCTGTTATCAATGGGTAAATAATTTAAAAAAGTGTATTGCAATGCAATAATTCTGTTTTTCTGCACTAATACTACAAAAAATACCTTTTACAGCTTTTTTTTATCAGTATAATGTGTGTTTTCTCAAATATTGATTATCTTTACCAATAAATATGTTTCGACCTGTGAAAAAAGTTTCGTTGACATACCTTCTGATTCTGTTTCTTCTTGTATCTTGTGGGACCGGAGGCAATAAGGAATTGTCGGGCGGGAACTCTTGGAGCCTGTCGACTGTTGACGGTAAACCGGCTGTAACTGTTGCTGTTGATACCATGGATATAAGGAACCCCTTTATTCTGTTCGAGCATAAAAGCAATATGTACTACATGGTCGGTGACGGAGGCGGAATGTGGATGAGCAAGGACTTGCACACATGGAACGGACCATTCAATGTGCTTCAGCAAGACACCGCGTCGTGGATAGGTCCTGCGCCTGAAATAACCTCACCGGAGATTCACAGGTATGGGAACCGGTATTATTATATGGCAACCTTTGAACGTAATGACGTGCATGTCAATGGGTACGATGGCAAGCCTTTTAAACGCCGTTCCTGTACAGTCCTTGTAGCCGACAGCATCAAAGGGCCATACAGGACCATTGACAGGAACAGCGACCTGCTTGACATACACGAAATGGCTGCGCACCCCACATTTTGCACAGACGACCTTGATGTCGGCTATATGATTTACAACAATATGGCAGAGCAGAACGGGAACAGTACAGTGCAGATTGTACGTTTCACCGAAAATCTGGGGCGCAGGATGGGCGAAGCATATGTGATGTTTACCGCATCGCAGAACCCATGGTCGGGCAAAAGCTCAGGCGATAACAAAGAATTTTCTCCGGATATGGAGGCTCCATTCCTTTTTGTGACAGAAGGTGGAGAGTTGGGAATCCTCTTTACAACATATATCGGAGAGGAGAAAGCTATAGGTGTTGCCTATAGCGAAAAAGGACACGGCCTGAACGGACCATGGAAAATAGAACCGGAACCATTGATGAAGGACGGTATCGGTGGCGCAATGATGTTCAACGACTATGACGGAACCCTTGTTATGGTTGCAGGAAAAGATACGGTTATAGATGGAACTGAGAAATGTGTACCCAAGCTTATGAAAATGGATTCGCAATTTGACAAACTACAACTTAAAGGATATTATAAATTTTAAAGTTATGCGTTTAATTATTCAACCAAACTATCAGCAGTTGTCATGCTGGGCTGCATCTTATGTAGCAAAGAAGATCAATGAGTTCAAACCCACAGCCGAAAGACCTTTTGTACTTGGCCTTCCCACAGGCGGTACTCCGCTCGGCACATATAAGGAACTCATCAATCTCTACAACAAAGGTATCGTAAGTTTCCAAAACGTGGTGACATTCAACATGGATGAGTATGTAGGTCTTCCCGAGGAGCACCCCGAGAGCTACCATTCTTTCATGTGGAACAACTTCTTCAGCCATGTTGACGTGAAAAAAGAGAATGTAAACATCCTCAATGGCAACGCTGAGGACCTTGTTGCAGAATGTGCACGTTATGAAGAGAAAATCAAGTCATACGGCGGTATCGATCTCTTCCTTGGCGGTATCGGTCCTGACGGACATATTGCTTTCAACGAGCCTGGTTCATCACTTGCATCACGCACACGTATCAAGACCTTGACAACAGACACAATCATTGCCAATTCACGTTTCTTCGACAATGATATAAACAAGGTTCCCAAGACAGCTGTGACAGTTGGTGTAGGCACTGTGATGGATGCAAAGGAGGTTCTTATTCTTGTTAACGGCCACAATAAGGCTCAGGCACTCTATCATGCAGTAGAGGGCAGTGTTACACAGATGTGGACAATCAGTATTCTGCAGATGCACCAGAGCGGTATCATCGTTTGTGACGATGCAGCCACAGCAGAATTGAAGGTAGGTACTGTCAACTACTTCAAGGATATCGAGCGCGACAACATGCAGCCGGCATATTGTACCAAGTAAAATACAATACATGACGAAAGAGAGGCGACCGTTTGGTCGCCTCTCTTTCGTCAATATACAATCCTTCCTAAAAGTGCTATCGTGAATTCAATCCATTCGTTTCTGTACGGTTCAATCATTTCGGCCGTAGGACGGCATTGCATAAGCTCATACAGACAATGCGAATAGGCATTCGAGAAAGGTTGTGCATCGAGATACGATTTGTCATTCTTTTCAAAGAAACGGATAATATCTTCGGCACACAAGGCTCTGAAAAGTGCCTTTTTGAACGAAGAACTCTCGTGGGTAAGGCTATTGTCACGCATGCGGTAGTTATATCCGGCATTGTCGACATACACAACCTTGTTCGCATAGTAGAGCTGGGGAATTATCACCGACGTATCTTCAATGAATCTGCGACTGCAATAAGGCACCATCTCGTGCAGTCTGCGGTGAATCAGTTTGTTGTTGATATACACAATCCTGTCGCCCCAGAAGCGGAATACCTTGTCTTTTCCTCCGAGGATGCAATTGCCGTATGAAACAGCCTCCCAGCTGCCGTCCTCGTTAATCAGCCTGATACCACCGCTTACAATCTCGGCATTGTGTTCTGTAGCCTTTTTGTAAAGCGCCTCTACAAAATTTTCCTCAATCCAGTCGTCTCCGTCGAGCAACATTATATATTCTCCCTTCGCAAGCCCGATGCCTCTCCTGCGCGACTCACCCGGGCCGCAGTTCCTGTCATTATGGATTATCTTCAGGCGCTCGTCCTTTATGCCGGCAAGCACCTGGGGAGTGTCGTCTACCGAGCAGTCTTCAACCACAATTACCTCAATATCCTTATGAGTCTGCCCAAGTGCCGACCGCACAGCTTTCTCTATCCATTCACCTACGTTGTAGGCTGTTATCACTATACTTACCATTTTTTATTCAGTTTTAAAACCAAGGGCTTTCAGGAAGGTAGTCAGTGAACTGCTATTTACCTCCATTTTCCCATAGCTTATTCCTATTCCTGTGTCATACATCTGTGAATTGTAATAGACACTGGCGTTTCCTGTATGTACATAAATCTTGTGGTTTGTACTCACAGCTGTTCCAAAAGTGAAACCGTCACCAAGACTTGGGACAATATTGAATACATTGTCTCCGATTCTGATTTTACTTACATTTGCCATTATATAAAGATTTGTTTAGTTATAATCCAGAACAAGTTCGTCATTTTCAAACGAAACATTTGTGGCCTTGATTGTGAGTACGTCGCCTTCTATTGAAACCACATTGTCGCTACCTTCAAATACAACAGTATCGTTATCGACTTCGGCATGCAAGGCACCGTCGGCATTTCTGCATGCTGAAGCTATAAGGAATGCGATGTTTTTAATGTCGTCGCTTTCAAAGTATTCTGTCAGGTAACGTACCAGCCTTTCAGCCATGACATTACCCGATGAACCAAGTGTTATTCTCTTCTTCATTTTTTTTGTGACAAAGGTATTGGTGTTTGCCACACTACAGGTTGTTGAAATACCACTAATAACAAGAATTTTAGAGGAACAATATGCACCGGCATTTTAGGAATAAAACATTTTTCCATTTATTTTCACGTTTCGGCAATATGTATTAATTTTGTGGAATATAGCGACTAAAACAATTAATGGAATAAATATTTACTACAGTATGAAAAGATTATTATTCTTTTTATCGTTGGCATGTGTTTTCCACTTTGCCGGCGCACAGACAGATGATGTCAAGAAGATGCTTGAGAGTATCGGTAATGTAAAGAGTTTCGACAAGATAGAGAAAGCCGATACCACTCGCCAGTATTTTCTCATGAGATTCACACAGTTGCTCGACCCGAAGAATCCCTCTGCCGGCACATTTGAACAACGTGTAATGTTGGGACACCGTGGATACGACCGTCCTGTAGTGCTTGTTACAGAAGGATATGGTGCCGACTATGCATTCAACAGCCCACGCTACATGGAAGAGTTGACAAAGATTATGGATGCCAACATCATTTTTGTAGAACACCGTTACTTCCTGGAGTCTACTCCGCAACCATGCAATTGGAATTATCTTACAATAGAAAACTCAATGGAGGACTACCACAGGATTATTTCAAGCTTCAAGCCTTTCTATGGACGCAAATGGGCATCCACAGGCATCAGTAAAGGCGGCTCTACATCCATATTTTTCCGTGCATATCACCCCGAGGACCTCGACGTATCAGTACCTTATGTAGGCCCATTGAGTTGCGCAGTAGAGGACGGCCGTCATGAGTCGTTTCTTGAACGGGTATCTACCAAGGCAAACCGCGATGCAATACGCAACTTCCAGTATGAACTTTTTGAGCGTAAGGAACGCCTTTTGCCTATGTTCGATGACTACTGTAACGAAAAGGAGATAGTCTTCCGTGTTCCCACATCGACAATATACGACCTTTTGGTGCTTGAGTACCAATTCTCTATGTGGCAGTGGGGTACACCGGTGAGTACAATTCCGTCACTTGATTCCGATGACAAGACAATACTGGACTATTTCATAAAGATGTGTGGTCCCGACTATTTTGCTGCCGAGAACAGCATTGAATCATTCTTCGTACAGGCTGTGAAGGATTTTGGCTACTATGGCTACAACATCGAGCCTTTTCGTAAATACGTGAACGAAGAGGAGATTGAGGGTTACCTGAAGCGTGTCCTTCTCCCCGAGGAATTTGCAGATGTTGAGTTCGATGACACCAACCATCGTTTTGTAACTGACTACTATACAGAGAACGACCCGAAAATGATTCTTATATACGGCGAGGTTGATCCTTGGACTGCAAGCGGTATAACATGGATGCGCGATCGCAACAAGAAGAACGTAAAGGTATTCATACAGCCTGGCGGCAGCCACACTGCACGTATTCTTAACATGCCCGAGGATATGAAGAATGAAATCCTTGAGCAGCTTAATGAATGGATGGAGTATAAGTAATGGATGATGTTGCGCTCGATATCAGGAACCTTGCAATAGGGTATGGCGGAAAAGGGCGCAATACCATTGTGGCAAGCGGAATCAGCACATCACTCCATAAAGGTGAGGTAGTAGCGCTCATCGGCAGAAACGGTGCCGGCAAGTCAACCCTTATGCGCACTTTGTCTGCATACCAGAAACCATTGTCTGGCGAAATATTTTATGCCGGACAGGATTCCGGATATACGTCACCGCAGGAACTTGCAAAAAAGGTCTCGGTAGTGCATACAGGGGTAGCTTCGCTGTCTGTCACTGCAGAAGAGTTTGTGTCGTTCGGGCGTGCACCATACACTAATTTTTTAGGACGTATGACCAAGAATGACAAGGTCGTGGTTGAACGTTCCATGAAGATTATGGGAATAACAGATTTGTCGGGTCGCAATATCGCAACATTGAGTGATGGTGAAAGACAGAAATGTATGATAGCAAAGTCTCTCGCACAAGAGACTCCCATAATGCTTCTTGACGAACCAACTGCATTCCTTGACTTTCCAAGCAAGGTGCAGTTGTTTGCGACATTGACAGAACTTGCAAGAAAGCATTCCAAGGCAATATTGGTATCGACGCACGACATGGAACTTTCCTTGCGTTTTGCCGATAGGATATGGCTCATGCATAACGGCAGGTTGGATACCGGTACCGTATCTGAACTTTCAGAAAACGGAGCTCTGAATGCATTCCTTGATGACAAGAGAGTGCAATATAATATAACTGACAACAGAATAGAGATAACAGATTCAAACAGCATCTGATTTTCAGACAGCAATAACACTTATATAAGATGAAGTACGATTTTGACGAAAATGTTCCGCGCAAGCACACGGACTGTTTAAAGTATGACAATGTGAAAGAGATGTTCGGTACCGAAGAGATTCTGCCGATGTGGATAGCCGACATGGACTTCAAGACTCCTCCATTCATTATTGAATCGCTAAAGAAAAGGCTCAATCATGAGGTCCTCGGATACACATACTGCTGCAGCCGATGGAAACCGGCCATACAGAATTGGGTATCACGTCATTATGGTTGGAAAGTGCAGCCCGACGAGATAGGGTTCGTAGGCGGTATTGTACCTGCAATATCATTTGCTTTACAATGCTTTACCAAAGCCGGTGATAAAGTGCTTATCCAACCGCCTGTCTATCATCCCTACCACCATGTCACACACGACCTTGAACGCACGCTGGTAACAAGCCCGTTGAAACTCGTGAACGGACAGCTTGAGATAGATTTTGCCGACTTTGAAGAAAAGATAAAAGGCTGTAAAGTATTTCTTCTATGCAACCCCCACAACCCATGTGGCCGCGTGTGGAGCAAAGAGGAATTGTTGAGGATGTGCGACATCTGTGTAAAGAACAATGTGCTCATCATAAGCGACGAGATACATTGCGATATGGCATTGAAGGGATTCCATCACACACCTTTTGCAACAGTGAGCGATGATGCAAAGAACAACAGCATCACATTCATGGCAGCAAGCAAAACATTCAATATTGCAGGTCTCAAGAGTTCTTATCATATAATCCAGAACGAGACAATACGCAAACAGTATCATGAGTTCCTGCGCAAAAGCGAACTTGATACCGCACATGTGTTTGCAACAGGACCAGTAGCAACAGCATATAATGAAGGTGATGAGTGGCTCAAACAGATGCTTGAATATGTCGAGGCTAATATTGATTTCATGGAAGAGTACCTAAAGGCAAATATGCCCAAGATGGGTATGATACGTCCTCAAGCCTCGTATCTCGTCTTCCTCGATGCACGAGGATTGGGACTTCCGCATGATGAACTTGTGGAGTTCTTTGTACGTGAGGCGAAGGTCGGCATGAATGATGGTGCAATGTTTGGAGAAGGCGGTTCCGGCTTCATGCGTATGAATCTCGGATGCCCTCGTGCCACACTTGTAAGGGCACTTGAACAGATAAAGGGCGCTTACGACAAGATTAAATAAATGCAGATTGTTCACGAAATAAAAAATTGTTCTCTATGAAAATGATTCTGCACCTTCTTTTGCTGTTTGCATTATTGTCAACACCAATGTGTGATATTTGTGCACAGAAAAAGAAGACAAAAGACAAGATTGAGATGCCGGAGTATCCCGGTGGTGTCGTTGCCATGCAGGAATTCATACTGTCCGAAGTACGTTACCCTGACGAGGCAAGAATAAACGGTGATATCGGTGAAGTTCTCGTTGGTTTTACGATTGACCCACAAGGAGCGTTGAGCGGTGTACGGGTATTGAAGTCTGTTTCAAAGGCTCTCGACGAAGAGGCCGTACGCGTAGTAAAGAAAATGCGTTATTGGACTCCCGGAAAACGTAATGGCAAACCGGTGCGTGCCGAAATGTCAATTCCGATAAACTTCAAAGTGGTTGTAGAAAACAACAAATACGTGAACGAAGAGTGGGACGACTCAAAAAAGAACAAGGAGATATTGAAAGAACTTCTACACTAAAGGACACAGGTGAAACTGCATATCTTCAATCCGGAAAATGATCTCGCGCTTGCCGACGGGGGTGCCAATTATTGCCCTCCGCCGGCAGCTGCTTCTATTGCCAACGACCTGTGCACACTTCCATTGTGGTTTGCCTCTCCCGATGATGCCGTGCTGCTAAAGGAAAAAGTGCATATAGATTATTGTTCAGAAATGCAGGAGCAGTTTACTGTCGCTCGCCCATTTTCATCAGACATGCTGAATTCCATAGAAGAATGTGTGCCATGGGGGTGGAGCAGTCAGATGCTTCGCAGACTTGAATCAATGGGGATTCAAAACAAGAACCTTCCCGAGAAGCGGTTTATAGAGAAGATACGTGACACCTCAAACCGCAGAACATCAATCAAGATACTTCAAGAGCTGGCAGAGCGCGGAGTGGATATTCCGCCGTTGCCAATATACAATGAAAATATAAGCGACGTAAAAAGTTTCATAGAAAGCATGCCGCGTAGTGTTGTCAAAGCCCCTTGGTCGGGTAGTGGCAAGGGATTGCTGTGGGGTATAGGAAGAGTGGAAGTTCCAATGGAACGGTTCTGCAATGGCATAATAAAACGTCAAGGAGGCGTGATATGCGAACATTTCTTCAAAAGCATCATTGAGTTTGCAATGGAATTCCTGGCAGACGGCAATAGTGTCACATTTTCAGGTTATTCGCTTTTTTCCACATCCAATGGCACATATACAGGGAATATTCTTGCTCCGGATTCTGAGATAGAGGAGTTTTTGTCAGGATTCATACATCCCGAAGAGCTCTCCTCTGTGCGTATGGCATTATGCGATGTACTCAGGCACATAATCGGAGACACCGGGTATGCCGGATATATGGGAGTAGACATGATGCTGTACGAAGATAATAACAGCAAAACAAGATTGCATCCATGTATTGAACTCAACTTCAGAATGAACATGGGGATGTTATCACGCATTCTTTACGACAGGCATGTCCACAGTGGGAAAAGAGGAATATACAAGGTAGAGTACTTCAAGAACAACAATGATGCAGTTGCAGCATATCGGTACATGAAGGAAAAGAGCCCTTTAGCAGTATGTGACAGGAAAATAGTCTCCGGTTACATAAATCTCTCTCCTGTAACAACACAGAGCCATTATATTGCATATGCCGAAATCAGTGATGACAATTTATGTTCATTATACACTCAACACAAAATATGAAGTGCAGTTTATTCCTGTAATGCAACCCGATTACAGAAATCTTTTGTATATTCGCACAAGACGTAAAGATTAAAGAATTGAAATTATGGTGAATGATATTATAGCAGGTAGAGTAGAGAGTTTGCGTGCCTTTATGCGGCAGAAAGGTCTGAATGCATTTATAGTAGTCAGCAGCGACCCTCACAGCAGTGAATATGTTGCTGATTGCTGGAAATCACGAGAGTGGATATCGGGCTTTGACGGTTCTGCCGGAACTGTTGTTGTCACACTTGACAAAGCACTCCTGTGGACCGACTCACGCTACTGGCTTGCAGCAGAGAAATCTATCATCGGTACAGAATACATACTGATGAAGGATGGCGACGACGAAACACCATCTATAGTGGAATGGCTTTGTGCAAACCTGAATTCAGGTGATGTGGTTGCTGTTGACGGAACGGTGTGTTCTGTAATGGAAACCAATGTGTGGCGAGGTTCGTTTTCTGCTAAAGGCATTAAACTTGACTATGTCAGAGACCCTTTCGAGGATTTGTGGGAAGGTCGTCCCTCACTTCCTCTCGGACAGGCTCAGATTATGCCGGAAGACGTTGCCGGTGAGAGTTCAAAAAGCAAATTGTCCCGTTTGCGTGCCGCACTAAAGACCGAAAAGGCAGAAGGTATGCTTGTGACCATGCTCGATGAAGTTGCATGGCTCACAAACCTGCGTGGAAGCGATGTTGAATACAATCCTGTTGTCGTCGCGTATATGATTGTTACGCTTGATAGTGCTGTACTATACATTGATGAGAGAAAACTGACTACCGAAGTTCTTGAATATTTGAATACCCAAGGCATTTCTGTCGCCGGGTATGGCGATATATGGCATGCTCTCGCGATGTATGATAAGACGACACTCCTTATGCAGCCTTCGAAATGCAATGTCGCTGCGGTGGAATCTGTGGCAAAGGAAAAGGTCGTCTTCCGTGACGGCTCGCCTATAGCCAAGATGAAGGCCGTGAAGAATGAAACGGAAATAGAAGGCTTTGAGCGTGCCATGCTTGCCGAAGGTGTTGCAATGGTTAACCTGCTCCATTGGCTCAAACCAGCAGTAGAGCAGGGCGGTGTACATGAACTTGATGTTGACCGTATGCTTACGGAGTTCCGTAGAGACGACCATCTTTTCCGTGGGCTGAGTTTTGCCACTATAGCTGCTTATGGCGAAAATGCGGCTATTGTGCATTATGAGCCGAATGAGAAAGAAAATGCGCTGCTTGAGCCCAAAGGTTTTCTTTTGCTCGATTGTGGCGGACAATATGATTGCGGAACAACTGATATTACCCGCACCATTGCGTTAGGCGAACTTACCAAAGAACAGAAAGAGGACTATACCCTTGTGCTACGTGGACATATATCACTTGCTCTGGCGGTATTCCCCAAGGGTACATGCGGTACGCAGCTCGATGTTCTTGCACGTCAGTGGCTTTGGAGAGCCGGCAAGAACTATCTGCATGGTACAGGTCATGGAGTAGGACATTACCTCAATGTTCACGAAGGTCCTCACCAGATACGCATGAACAATATGCCGGCACACCTCGTTCCGGGAATGACCGTTACCAATGAGCCCGGTCTATACAAGGCCGGTCGTTATGGCATACGCATCGAGAACACGATGGTCGTGAAGCACCATAACGAGAGTGATTTCGGCAGTTTCTTCTCTCTTGAACCGCTTACACTCTGCCCCATAGATACAACACCAGTCATCCCAGAGTTGCTTGGTGACGATGCGCGCGAATACCTGAACGCATATCATGCAACAGTATTCGAGAGACTCTCACCATTTTTTGACGGAGAAAAACTTGCATTCCTTGAGGCTTGCTGTGCACCGATATGAAAATAATACGCAAGTTTCTGTTTCTGACATTCTTGTCACTCGTCGTTGCATGCGTGACACAAGAGAATGTTCGTGTCGCGGAATTTGTGGCACACGCAGGAGGAGGTATTGAAGGCCATATTTATACAAACTCACGTGAGGCACTTGAACTTGCAAAAGAAAACGGCTACAAGTTTATTGAATTCGATTTGCAGATGACAAGTGACAGCATTCTTGTAGCAGCACACTCATGGGAGGAGTTCAACAGAATGACAGGAGCCGATTCTTGCGGTAATTCAGCTCCTGCCTACTCCGATTTTGTATCCAGGCGTATACATGGAAAGTTTACACCATTGAGCGCACAGGAGATAAACAACTATTTCATGGCTGACACATCATTGTACCTTGTGACTGACAAGATATCGGACCCGATTGTGCTTGGAAAATATTTTCCGAGGCTCAAAGAGAGAATGGTAGTAGAGGCTTTTGACTACAATGATTACATAAGGCTACGTGATGCCGGCTACTTCAGAGTGCTCTATTCATGTATGGCAAGCGACATGAAAGAAGCTGTTTTCAAGAATCTGCTTTTTCATAGTGTTTTCCCGGGCAAGCGTATTGAGTGGATTGCCCTGCATACCGATGGACTTGAAAACGGTTTCTTCAAGTTCCTGAACAGAACTCGCCGCTTTAAAGTTGCACTTTTCACAGTGGATTCTCTCGATTCAATACCGGTAAAATACCGCACACGCGCTGAGATGATATATACAAATACAATACTGCCAAAATAACAGAGAGCCTATTTCAGTATTTTCTCTAAAACCAAGATGGCAATCCGAAAGGATTGCCATCTTGGTTTTAGAGAAATTGCCTATTGTCACTTCATTAGTTCAATACTTCGTTTCACAAAATTGTTGAGTGCTTCACCTGCAAGCATATTATTCTGCAAAAGAGTTATGTCTATAAGCTGTTTCACAGTGTTGTCGTTTGCCGCATACTCGGCAAGAATTCCCTCTTTCTCGCTCTTCAATGCAGTAATCTGTTTCTCTATCTCGAAGAGTTCGTCCTTCTCACTCTGTGGAATTTCATCGTCTTTCTTTCCGCTACGTGCGTCATACAGTGCTTTGCGGCGGTTCTCAAGCGACTCTTTCTTTATATCGACAGGATTCAGTTTGTCAGAACATACACTTTCTGCATTGTCAAGAACGCGCTTTATAAGCGGATGCTCTTCGTTGAGCAAAAGATTGAACATGTCGGGCATCTCTCCATAGAATGACATTCCGGGCTGTATCGCAGCCATATCCTTCATACGGCGCATGTACTCAGCCTGAGTAATCATAATCGGAGCACCATTCTCTCCCATAGCCTGTGTCTGGACATGGAATTCTCTTTTTTCCATTTTGGGCAACTGACTCTCAAAGACTCCTGCAAGCACTTCACGTTTGTTTTCTGAAAGACTACTGCCTTTATGTTCTTCTTTTGCGATGAGATTATCCACTGTGTCACTGTCAACACGTGTGAAACGTGTCTTCTCAAACTTGCGTTCCAAGAGACTTATGAGCGCAACATCTAACTGACCATCCATATGCAGGACATTGTAGCCTTTGGACTTTGCATTTTCGATGAAACTATACTCTTTGTCCTTGTCATTTGCATAGAGATAGATTATATTGCCCTCCTTGTCGGTCTGTTCAGCAGATACAAGGTTCTTGTACTCTTCATAGGTATATTTGTTTCCATCGGTATCCTGCAACAAAGCAAACTTGCTGGCCTTGTCATAGAAATCCTCCTCTGTGAGCATTCCATAATGGATAAATATCTTCAGGTCGTTCCACTTCTCTTCAAACTCCTTACGGTCGTTCTTGAATATCTGCTGCAAACGGTCGGAAACTTTCTTTGAGATATATGTTGAAATCTTCTTTACGTTTGAATCACTCTGCAGATATGAACGTGATACGTTCAATGGAATATCGGGTGAATCGATTACACCATGCATGAGTGTTAGGAAATCGGGTACAATGCCCTCAACTTCATCGGTAACATAAACCTGATTACAGAAAAGCAGAATCTTGTTCTTCTGCAATTCAAGATTGCTCTTTACCTTAGGGAAGTAGAGCACACCTGTGAGGTGGAACGGGAAATCCACATTCAGATGTATCCAGAAGAGAGGCTCATCACTCATTGGGTAGAGCTTGCGATAGAACTCCTTGTAGTCCTCGTCCTTCAATTCACTTGGCTTGCGTGTCCACAGTGGGGTAGTATCGTTTATGATATTATCCTCTTCTGTCTCAACCTGTTTTCCCTCTTTCCACTCTTTCTTCTTGCCGAAAGCTATCTCAACCGGCAAGAAACGGCAGTACTTGTTGAGTATTCCGCTTATACGGCTCTCACTGAGGAATTCCTTGCTGTCGTCATCGATATACATTATTATATCTGTTCCTCGTTCACTCTTCTCAATCTCCTCAAGAGTGTATTCCGGACTTCCGTCGCAGCTCCATTTCACAGCCTGTGCACCATCCTTGTAAGATTTAGTGACAATCTCCACTTTCTTTGAAACCATGAAAGCCGAATAGAATCCGAGACCGAAATGTCCTATGATGCTGTTTGCGCTATCCTTGTATTTCTCAAGGAAATCTGTCGCTCCTGACAATGCTATCTGGTTGATATATTTCTCAATCTCCTCTGCGGTGAGTCCTATACCGTTGTCACTGACAGTAATTGTATCTGTTCCTAATGTAACTCTTACCTTGGGCGTCCCAAACTCACCTTTGAATTCGCCTTTCTCATAAAGAGTCTTCAATTTTTGTGTAGCATCGATAGCATTCGATACTATTTCACGAAGAAAAATCTCATGGTCGCTGTACAAGAACTTCTTGATTACGGGGAAAATGTTTTCTGTTGTAACCCCAATGTTTCCTTTCTGCATAATATCTATATTTATTAATTGTTGCCTTTTGACGATGTATTATACATCTGTCTTTTATAAAACAAAAAAAATGCCAGTTGTTCACAACTGACATTTTGGCAGAACTGATATACCGTGTCTTTTATTTTGGCATAAATATCTTCATCATCATAATCAGCAAAGCAACAGTATCATCATTTGCCCAACAAGTATTCTCAAGAACATAGCAAGCGGGTACACTGTTGCATAGCCCACAGCAGCTTCGCCGCCCTTGCACTGCTGGTTCGAGAAAGCCAATGCCGGTGGGTTGGTGCATGAGCCGGATATGACACCAATGAGAGTGTTATACTTTATTTTAAGAACATACCGGCCAACAACTCCCGCTATTATAATCGGGACGATAGTTATTATTGCTCCATACAATATCCACATGTAGCCGCCTTTGTTGACAATGCTGTCGACAAACTCTCCGCCGGCACCAAGGCCCACACAGGCAAGGAACAGTGTTATGCCAATCTCTCTAATCATAAGGTTTGCACTGGTTGTTGTATATGTAACCACGCCCATTTTGGGTCCGAAATAGCTGACGAGTATTGCTACGATGAGCGGTCCTCCTGCAAGTCCCAACTTTATCGGTGTTGTCAGCAAGGTTCCGCTTAACGGAATGCTTCCCAAGAGACATCCTAAAGCTATTCCTATGAAAATCGGTATAAGATTCGGGTGGTCAAGATATTTGCGCTCATCGCCAAACATCTTCTTAATATCGTTAACGGCAGTCTTGTGTCCTACAATGGTGATTATGTCACCTACTTGCAGACGGAAATTGGCAGTCGGAGCCAAGTCGATACCGGCACGGTTCACGCGAGTTACGGTAACACCGAACTCTTTTCTTATGTTAAGCTTGCCGAGCTTCGTGCCGTTCAGTTTATGGTTGGTGAAAGTAATTTTACACGATATCAGTTCATCGTCGATTCTAAGCCATTCCTGTTGCACCTGTATACCAATGAGCGATGTCAACTTTTCGTGAATATCCTTATCGGCAATAATAAGTATGCGGTCACCAATTTCAAGTGTGCTATGCGAATCTGCAATGTCGCAATGTCCTGTCGATTTATCAATCTTTCGTGAAACTATGAAGTTAAGGCTACTTCTCTTTCTTATCTCTTCAAGTGTTATGCCTGTAACCTCCTTGTTTGTAACTTCGAGCGACAAACGTTGTATCTCCACATTGCTGTTATTCTCACGGCTGAATCTTCTCTCTCCCTTATATAGGAACCTGATTGCTATAATTGCCAATATGCAACCTATTACGCCAAGCGGATAGGCAACGCTGTAGCCGAGAGCAATATTTGAACTATCATATCCGTTCATCTCCTTGAATGTGGTTGACGCAGCACCCATTCCGGGAGTATTGGTTACCGCACCCGACATTATACCCGTGATGGTATCTACACTCTCGTCTGTCGTGAATATAAGCAACAATGCAACAAGTACATCAAAGAGTACAATGATGCAGGTAATTGTATTCAGCTTAAGGCCTCCCGACTTGAAACTTGAGAAAAATCCCGGACCCACCTGTAGACCAATCGAGTACACAAACAATATAAGTCCGAACTCCTTGACAAAGTGCAGCAGTTCGCTGTCAAGGGTCATTCCGTAATGTGAGAACAGGATACCGATAAACAACACCCACGTGACACCGAACGATATGCCTGCAATCTTTATGCGGCTAAGGTATACTCCTATTCCCACAATCAGGGCGAGTATTATCATAGAATGAGCTACGCCGCTTCCGTACAGTAAATTCCCCAAAAAATCAATGCAAAAATCCATAATTGTTACACTTTTTCAAAACTGTGCAAAATTACAGCAAATATGTTATTGAATTTTTACGGTTCTATGCATATAAACGATACATACTATCGAACATTCCGATGCTTCTGAGTCAGTCCCCCGTAGCCGGATATAATACGGTTTGCCCCCCACAACAAGCAGCAATCATAATATTAAAACGGTTTTGTGCTGTATTTTTAAAGATTTTCTCTATCTTTGCTTGCACTCTTGCGCTGTTGCTTTTATCAGCAACATTGAAATGCAACAGTGTAGGAAAAGACATATTTAAAGGCGTTTACTACGCTTTGGTTTTTACACCTTGAAATCCTGGAAAAATTTCAAATTGTCTGTCAAAACAAAGCAACGTGAATACCCCATAGCTGGTAATGACAGCACCGGCACCACAGGAGAAGCAGGTGGCAGACGGCCTTGAAGAGAAGTTAGCAACAATTGGCGCAGGCAGCAGAGTGCGCCACAAGAAATTCGGCAAAGGCACAGTTATCAAAATCAACAAGAACGAAAAGTTTATTCATATTAAATTTACCCTCGGCGAAAAGAAATTCACCTTCCCAGATGCGTGGATTCTTGGAGGTAGAGTAATATTATCAGAGTCTTTATAACGGAATAGCCCCGGGAATTATCCCGGGGCTATAGTTAGAGCTTTATGCTTGTTCTATGCTTTACTTTTCACTTCGAAATTCAGTTTCTGTTCTCCCTCTGTAACAACAATGCTGTCGCTTGGCTTCAGTGCTCCATCGAGCAACAACTCCGAAATTTCATCCTCGACATAGTTCTGCAATGCCCGCTTCAACGGGCGTGCACCATACTGTATGTCATATCCTTTGTCGGCAAGGAACTGCTTTGCCTCGGCTGTCATTTCTAAATTGTAACCCAGTTCGTTTACACGCTTCACAATCTGCACCAGCTCGAGATCGACGATGTCAACGATAGCCTCCTTGCCAAGCTGGTCAAAGTTTATGATTTCATCAATGCGGTTGATGAACTCGGGTGCGAAGCGCTTGTTTAGTGCTTTCTGTATCACGGAACGCGAGTATTCCTTGTCGCCGTAGCGCTCGTCCTTGGCAAATCCTATGCCGGCACCGAAATCCTTCAGTTCGCGCGTTCCCACGTTCGATGTCATAATGAGTACTGTGTTGCGGAAATCGACAGTGCGTCCATAGCTATCCGTGAGGCGGCCTTCATCCATAACCTGCAACAGAAGGTTGAAGACATCGGTATGCGCCTTCTCTATTTCATCGAGAAGAACAATGGAGTAGGGACGACGGCGTACCCGTTCTGTCAGCTGTCCGCCCTCTTCGTAGCCTACATATCCCGGAGGCGCTCCCATCAGACGTGATACGGTGAAATTTTCCATATACTCGCTCATATCGATACGGATGAGGGCATCTGCACTGCCGAACATGAATTCTGCAAGTTCTTTGGCAAGCAGTGTCTTTCCCACACCGGTAGGCCCGAGGAACATGAATGTACCTATCGGCTTGTTCGGGTTCTGCAAACCGACACGGCTGCGACGAATAGCCTTTGTCAGTTTCTCTATAGCATTCTCCTGAGCAATGACCTTGCTGCTGAGTTCCTGCTGCATATTCTTGAGACGGCTCCATTCGTCTTGCTGCATACGCTGCACCGGTATTCCGGATATCATAGAGACAACACTTGCTACATGCTGCTCATCAACAGTCTGTCTGCTGTCAGCAATACTCTTCTCCCATTCAGCCTTCATTTTCACAAGTTGTGCCTGTAATTCCTTCTCATGATCGCGGAAATTTGCCGCACTTTCGAAGTCTTGCTGCTTTACGGCAGAATTCTTGTTCTTGTTGGCCATGCCGATTAGCATCTCCTGCACCTCAATCTCTTTGGGGACTTTTATGTTGCTTATGTGCATGCGGGCACCGGCTTCGTCCATGGCATCAATTGCTTTGTCGGGGAAACAGCGGTCGGTGATGTAACGGTCGGTCAACTTGACACATGCAAGCAACGCTTCATCGGTGTAGACGACATTATGATGATTCTCATACCTCTCCTTTATATTCTTGAGTATGGTATATGTGTCTTCTACCGATGTAGGTTCTACAAGCACTTTCTGGAAACGGCGTTCGAGAGCACCGTCCTTTTCTATTGTCTTGCGATATTCATCAACGGTAGTTGCTCCGATGCACTGTATCTCACCGCGGGCAAGTGCCGGCTTGAGGATGTTGGCTGCATCCATTGAACCCGGTGTGGAACCGGCTCCGACGATAGTGTGTATCTCGTCTATGAAGACTATTATGTTGGGATTGTTCTCCAACTCGGAAATTATCGCCCTCAGACGCTCCTCGAACTGTCCGCGATACTTGGTACCTGCCACAACAGCAGTCATGTCGAGTGCTATTATACGCTTCTCGAAAAGTATACGCGATGTCTTACGCTCTACGATACGCTGTGCAAGCCCTTCGACAATGGCCGATTTGCCCACACCCGGTTCTCCTATCAGAATGGGGTTGTTCTTCTTGCGACGGCTAAGTATCTGCGATATGCGTTCAATCTCCTTTTCGCGTCCGACGACAGGGTCAAGTTTTCCTTCGGCAGCAGCTTTTGTCATGTCAACACCAAAGTTGTCAAGGACAGGAGTATCGTTTGAAGACTTTGCCTGCTGTGTGCCGGTATAAGAATTGGAATTGTTGGATGCTCCTTTAGGCAGTGCATCCTCTTCCTCATCTTCATTATCGGTGAAACCGAATCCGCTGCTTATACCTTTGTCAAGGTCGGGAGCCTTTGACTTTATTGCATCCAACACATGTGAGTATGTGACATCGTTTGCCTCAAGGATATCTGCTGCAAGATTGTTCTTCTCTTTGAGTATACCCAACAACAGATGTTCAGCATTTGCTGTTACCTTAAAACTGCGTGCTTCAAGTGTTGTGAAGCGAAGAATCCTCGCTGTGCTCATGCTCATCTCAATCTCTGAATCGCACACCGGTTCCGGAACATTTCCTATATTGGAATTCCTTTTTTCAATACTCTCCTTAATCTCCTGTATATTTACATTCATGCTGTCGAGTATATCAAGTGCACACGATTTCCCATTGCGTATTATACCCAACAACAGATGCTCGGGATTAATGGTTCTGCTGTGCAGACGTGTTGCCTCCTCTTTGCTCAACGACAGCAATTCTGACATTTTTTGCGAAAATTCATTATTCATCCTTCTTTTCAGTTACTTCTTGTGAATATTCGTTTCTTTACAATCCGCAAAGGTAGTCTTGTTTCACATTTATATAAAATGTATTCTCGGCACTTCACGGTAAAATCAGAACATTTTCTTAAAATTGTTCGCGAAGATAGGTGATAAATTGCACCAATCTGTAATGTTTTTACATAATATTTCTTACAAAAATCATGCCAAAGCATTAAATTATTTAAAAGGCAACTTCTGATAAACAAAACGCGACAAAATGTATGCCATTATGACCGACTGCAATATTCATTATACCCTAAACAGAATTCTCTTTGGGCTACTTGATAATTTATATCCATTATATACTTGTGTTTATGCAAAAAAAGCAGTATCTTCGCACTTGGAAATAATCTTATATCGTTTTGGCAAAGATAAAAGATATTGCGAATGCCCTTGAAAAGTTCGCGCCTCTGCCGTTGCAGGATGGATTTGACAATGCCGGCCTGCAGATAGGATTAACAGAAGCGGAAGTTACAGGGGTTTTATTGTGTCTTGATGTGACGGAACCTGTTATTGACGAGGCTGTAGCATCGGGATGCAATCTTGTTGTATCGCATCACCCCCTTATATTCTCGCCGTTGAAGAGAATTACAGGAAATAATGAGGTGGAGCGATGTGTGATAAAGGCTTTGTCATCCGGCATAGCAGTCTATTCCGCACACACCAATATCGACAATGCTCCGGGCGGAGTGAACTTCCGTATTGCAGAAAAACTTGGGTTGCAGAATGTACGTATACTCGTTCCTAAAGAGGATTCACTGCTTAAACTTGCCGTATATGTTCCCCTTTCCCATGCCGATGCAGTGCGCGAAGTTCTGTTTGCAGCCGGGTGTGGAAAAATAGGCAATTATGGTTCATGCAGCTACAATATCGAGGGAACCGGAACATTCCACGCACCCGAAGAATGCAATCCTTTCTGCGGAGAACCGGGCAAATTCCATAAAGAGCATGAGGTGAGAATCGAGACAATAATGCCGTCATATGTAAAAGATAATGTTGTCAGGGCATTGCTTGAAGCACACCCTTATGAGGAACCGGCTTATGATATCTATCCTCTCAAGAACGACTGGAACACTGTAGGTGCAGGAGTTATTGGAGAACTCCCGGAAGAGCGTGACGAACTCGAGTTCCTTGCAGAAGTAAAAGAGAAATTTTCGGTGGGATGCATCCGTCATACAGCCCTTCTTGACCGTAAAGTAAAAAGAATTGCCCTTTGCGGTGGAGCAGGTGGGTCATTTGCCAAAGCTGCAATGATTGCCGGTGCAGAGATGTACATCACCGGAGAAGCACGCTATCATGACATGTTCAGCTATACCGGCAAAATGACATTGGCTGTTATAGGCCACTACGAAAGTGAACAGTACACAATGGAAATATTCCAAGAGATAATAGAAAAAAGTTTTCCATCGATTAAAGTTATTAAAACGACACTTGACACCAATCCTGTCAATTACATGTAAAAGATAATATTAACCTTTAAATCAATAAAAATGGCAAAGAAAGATCCATCAGAGTACACAGTTGAAGAGAAGCTGAAGACACTTTACGAACTGCAGACAATCCTTTCAGAGATAGATAAAATAAAGATTCTACGTGGCGAATTGCCTCTTGAAGTAAAGGACCTCGAAGATGAAATCATCGGTCTGGGAACACGTATCGACAATATCAACAACGATATCAAGACCATACGCGAGAACATTGTAAGTTTCCGCGAGGAGATGGAGCAGGCCAAGCGCAGCATCGACAAATACACCGAGGACCAGAACAATGTGCGCAATAACCGTGAGTTCGACCTTCTTAACAAGGAGATTGAATACAACAGACTGGTAATCGAGCACGACGAAAAGAAAATTAATGATGCAAAACGCCAGGAGCAGCAAAAGAGCGAAGAGCTTGAAAAATCCAACAATATGCTTGCAGAACGTCGCAACGACCTCGAAATGAAGAAGACTGAGCTTGAGGAGATTATTGCAGAGACAAAAGCCGAAGAAGAGAAACTGCGTGAGCAGGCACACAACCTTGAACAAAACATCGAGCCACGTCTCCTCGCATCGTTCAAACGTATACGCAAGAGTTCACGCAACGGTCTTGGTATAGTATATGTTGAGCGCGACGCATGTGCCGGATGTTTCAGCAAGATACCGCCACAGCGCCAAATGGACATACGCATGAGAAAAAAGATTATTGTATGCGAGAACTGCGGCCGAATCATGATTGACCCCGAACTTGCAGGTGTACAGCAGGAAAAACCGGCAGAGACCGCAGCACCAAAGCGTCGCGGTATTCGTCGTGCAGCAAAGGCAGAATAAAAAGAATATATCACCACATATATAAAGAGTGTGCTTCAATGAAGCACACTCTTTATATATTCCCAAGGCTCAGAAAGCCAATCCAAGGCGGACACCGAAGTTGTTGAGTACACTTTGCGAATAGGTCATCACATTACACTTATTAGTTGCAAAACTATAATATATAGCCATGTGGAAGCCGACACTGTTCGCCCAAGGATAATAATTGAAACCTACTTCGGGTGACATAAAGAATCCCCACTTGTCCTGGCTGCGGAGGAAAATGTAATAGTAGTTGTTGAACTCCGAGTAGCATGCGCCAAGTTTCATTCCTACATACGGTTGAAAATCGGCCTCCACAAACCTGTATCTTACAAGCGCACCGAACGGCAACGTAAACATCTGATGCTGTTGGTCGGTATTGAGTGACAATGTGCTGCTGAGCTTAAGAGTACGAGGCGAGTAGTACTCATTATTGGTGTGAAAACTGAGAAAGGCTCCTACTGCAATGTCACGTGTAACGTAGTAACCGCCTTCAAAATTCATACCCCAACCGCTTGCGACATTGGAAAAGTCATTCCCGAGCGGAACGTTGAACTGCCAGTCAATATTATAGTAACTGTCCAATGATATCTGTGCCTTGCCATGCGAGGGGACACCCATGGCAATAACAAAAAATACGACACAAAGTAAATTCCGAAATATTTTCATGATTCAAAGATTTTAATCAGTGTTTTTTTCCGATTCTCTTGTTTCTCTCCTGTATTGTACCGGCTGTTTCGGCATTGCTTTTCTTGAGATATGGAGACTGCTTGAATGCCTGACTTATTGCATCCATAGTCCGGGAAAGACTAAGGTTGTTGCCGTTGAGAAGACCGCATATGTAAGAGTTCCAAACAACCGTCAGTTTGTCATTCTGGGGAGAAGGGGAGTTGCAGTCAACAAGTTCGCCTATTATTGAGCCGGTGCTGTAGCTATAGGTGAAAGTGTAAGGATAATACCAATCCCATCCACCCCAATTCCAATATCCCGGATAGCTGTTCCACCACGGTCCGGTACCGAAAGAGCTGAAGTAATACGTTGTATTCACATAGCTTAGCTGCAGTATGGCATCAGCCTCTTCTGCATTGTCGACAGGAATATAACCGGCACCTTCAAACCCGGCTTCAAATGCGTTCACTATCTTTTGTGAATTGGCATTGTTCCAATAGGATGATTTCTCATCGTTCCCGATGATAAGAATACTGTCTATGACATGGAAAGTTCCGATAGTATTGAAGTCTGTTCCGTTGTCGTAGTTTGTATACACCAGATAGTCATTGTCAAGTCTGTCGGTATCAGGGTCCTTCTGGCACGATGCAACAAATACAGACACCGCAATGAATGCAAGAATAGGAATCTTTTTCATACTGTTGTTGTTTTGTAATATTATTTCTTGATTGTCAATTTATGGTCGGGATTACTGCTCACAGGCTTACCACTTTTGTCTACACGCACAAGCGAACTGTCTCCATGCATTCTGAAGTTCACCGTTGGCCTGTTGTTTGCCGACACAAGTTCAAGTATCATTGCAGTACTGTCGTTATCTGTACCTACAATTACAATTGCCTCACCGTTGTCGGTCTGTGTGGCAATACCCTGATCGACATAATCAGTGGTTATGGAATACATTCCGTCATTGTTCAGACTGACAGTCCTGACCGCAAGGATGACTTCGGCCGGAGCATTATTGTCCATTGGGGCAAACCCCTCAAAGACAAATGTCTGCTTGTCGGCAATGGTAGAATCATTTACCATGTAGATACTGTCGGTTTCACTCTCGAAGAATACTCCTTGCGGCGTGTTACCGTTACACGAATTGCATGCCTGGAGGAGCATCATTGCAGCCGCAGCTGCGGATAAAACAATCTTTTTCATTCCATTAATTTTTATGGTTATTTAATGGAATAACACTGCATAAAGGAGTTATGTTTTGAATTTTTTGTTTAAAGATTATAAAAATTCGGGCGACCCAAGAAAGAGATTGGGGCACCCGAATTAATGGTGGAATGTTACTTCAGAATTTATTATATCATTTGCAAAATGTACCTTTACGCCCGGGGAACAGGTTCTTGTGGGATATTGTACCCGTTTCTGCATCGGGGATTTCCCCATATACAATCAGCATTAAAGCACTATTCAGTACAGTCTCATCTATATCCCCAAGTTCATGTATATTCTCGATATCGGCAAGTTCATCAATCTCGTAATCAGTCTGAATGCCCAATATTGACAGCGGCATTCCATCGGAACTGCATACAATGGCGACAGCAGGATTAATGGCGAACCCATATGGTGAGACGAACTTTTCGGTCATAAGGTGTGCTCCTGCTGTGCGTTCACCAAAAAGGGTAACGTTTTGGGCTCCTCGGGACACTTTGAGCGATGTCACAAGAAGTTCTGCAGTAGAATTCGTGGCATTACCGGTGATGATATACAGCCCGGCATAGGCTGCATTCATCTCTTTGACAGGATAGTTGAATGATGTACTCTCCTCATCGCCTTTGCCTTTTAGCACAGCAAAAGCTGTACCTTGGGAAGCGTCTTCCACAAACAAAGCGGCCATTGCAGCAGCATTGGTCATAGAACCGCCACTGTTATAGCGGAGGTCGATGACAAAATCGCTTACACCTTCAGAAAGGAAGTTCATGAGTATATCATTCATGTGCACAATGAAATCATCTCCATCAAAATTGTTGCACATAAGATATCCGATTTTCCTGTCATCAATCTCATACACTGTATCAAGAGGAAAAGCATGTGCATGCAATTCTCTTGAGGCCTGCATCGGCAGCGATTCATCCGTTTCCCAAAACCTGTTGTTCTCGCCATCTGTCACCATGCGCTCGGTCTCGACAACCACATCGCCACCCGATGCGAGAAGCGATGTCCCCGAGATGGAGAGTTCCTTCCCGTCTACCGACGATACCCACATGCCACGCTTCAACCCGGCAATGTCGGCAGGAGACTCTTTCTCGACATCAAGTATAAGTGCATAAACCTTTGTACGTTTTATCCCTAAAGGGTCGCGCATGAGTGCATATGAGACACCATAAGACCCAGCCGATACAGAGTCTGTAAAGAAAGAGACTTTGTCATTCTTGTTAAGGAGAGAAGCATAGAACTTGGATTCCGAAGTGAAGAACGCAGTATAAGCTGGCTTCTTTATTGAATCTCCCCATAGATAATGCTCCTTCATGGTTGAATATGTCCACTGGTTCTCCTGTGTCATCTCAATGAACTCGCCAATTCGGTCTTCGCCACACGATAACAGCGAAAATATAACTGAAAGAAGAAACGGTATTCTGCAAAGAAAGGGTAATCTCATATATTACAATATTGTTTTATATGCAAATGTACTCCAAAACCAATTATCCACAAAGTGCACCTTGATAAAAAAGCATAATAGATAAGATGTTCGCAAGAAAAGTAATACATTTGTATATTATGAACAACACATGCCGTATCAAATCACCTATAGGAACTTTGCTTCTTGTTGCCAATGCCTCACATGTAACGCAAATCACGGTTACAGAAGAGATTTGCGACGTGAATAGTGCCGTTAATCCGGTACTTGTGCATGCAGCAAGAGAAATCGAGGAATATTTTGCCGGAAGAAGAAGAGAATTCACTTTCCCTATAAGACCGAACGGCACACCATTTCAACAACTGGTCTGGAAGGAACTGCGCAACATTCCTTTTGGCTGTGTGGTTTCATATAGCGACATAGCAAAGCGCATAGGCAACCCTAAAGCGTCGCGTGCTGTAGGCATGGCATGCAACCGTAATCCTCTGCTACTGACTGTGCCTTGCCATAGGGTAATAGGTGCAAGGGGTAGACTTACCGGTTTTGCTGTGGGAATAGAGAGAAAGGAGTTTTTGTTGAAATTAGAAGGCGGTATTCAGCTTTAGCAACAGACTTCGTGCCACTTTGGAACTGTCAGTGTTTATTACCTCCCGGTCATATATTATCTATACAGAAGAAAGGCTGCCAACCTGAAATGGTTGACAGCCTTATCTTTAGAGCATTGCTGCAAGAAGGTGTCTCGCAAATTATGCCTCTGCCGGAGCCTCAGTAGTCTCCTCTGCAGGTGCCTCTGCTTCAGCAGCAGCTGCAGCCTCTGCTTCAGCCTTTGCAAGAGCCTCGGCAGCCTTCTTGTCTGCTACCTTCTTTGCAATAGCTGCGTTAACCTCTTTCTCAGCCTCCAAACGTGCCTTCTTATTGTCACGCTTAGCCTGCTCATCAGCGCTCTTGATACCGTTGAGGGCACTTACCTTAGCATTCTTCCAAGCATCGAATTTTGCCTGAGCAGCAGCCTCGTCAAATGCACCCTTCTTAACACCGCCCTGGAGGTGCTTCATCAAATAAACGCCCTCGCGAGAAAGAATGTTACGTACAGTGTCGGTAGGAGTAGCACCGTTGTTTACCCACCACAAAGCACGCTCGAAATTGAGCTCAACCGAAGCTGGGTTTGTGTTGGGGTTGTAGGTACCGAGTTTCTCGGTAAACTTTCCATCACGTGGAGCTCTCGAATCTGCAATCACGATAGAGTAGAAGGCATAGTGTTTGTGTCCTCTTCTCTGAAGTCTGATTTTTGTTGCCATTTTCTAATTGTTTTTAATGGATTAATGATTTGAGTCAGCTAATATCCCGTATTAGCGGTGCAAAGGTAATACTTTTTTGCTTAACAGCCTTGTTTTTCGGCAATTATTTTAAGTATTGAATAGAGTTTTTGAAAACAAATCACTATTTTTACCACTGTATAAACGTATATTTGTTATGAGAAACCACATTATCTTTATATTGGTATCCGTTTCGCTGCTTTGTTCCACAATGGCAAAGGCACAGGAGGGAGATTTTGTAAGTTATGTAAACCCGCTTATTGGCACGCAGTCGTCGTTTGAGCTGTCGGCGGGCAACACGTATCCAGCAACAGCAATGCCATGGGGTATGAATTTTTGGACACCGCGCACCGGCAAGATGGGAGATGGTTGGCAATATACCTACACGGCAAACAAAATCTACGGTTTTGAGCAGACTCACCAACCAAGCCCG
>JAEIGA010000936.1_pt1 | contig 43703 bp, 37 predicted proteins | sample 9270691 | NCBI WGS metagenome assembly JAEIGA01 (sample SAMN17057246, study PRJNA624740) | gut metagenome | biome: biome; isolation source: fecal sample | host: Bos grunniens | place: China: Xizang | collected 2019
AACTAAGTGCACACTTCTATCGGAATGGTGTAGTTAGTCTAAGAATTGACTAATGATTTCACTTCTTCAGCCCTTCGTACTATTTTCTAGATTTTTCTAGACAGGTCTAAAAAGTCCCTGCCCAAAAATTGTACTATCTAAGATTTCTTCCCGAGAGGAAATTTTCCCTTTAAATAATTGGCACGGAAAGAAATTGTAGTGTTTAAATTTTGCACGGATAGTACAAATTGTACTGATTTTAAGCCTAAAATTGCCCGTCGTAAAATATTCAAGATAAGTTATTGTAAATGAATAAGTTATGGTACGGCAAATAGAGTACAAAGTATTGAAGAAATGAAAATCTAAGTTATAATACGTCACCGCCACAACCTTCGACAACCCCTAAATTGCACCATGTTGAGTGGTATGTGCAAATTGGCACATGCCACTTCTGGCGCAACTTCACCCTCCTTAATCGCATTACGAATGTGACGTCCAATCACCGTTCGATCTTTGCCAAACAGTTTAGCCATCTACGCTTGCGAAAGCCATACGGTATCTGCCTCGATAGAGACGGGAATCGACAAACTTCCATCTTCCGAATTAAGCAGCACAATTTCATTCTTTACTTCATTTGCCATATTCGTGCCTTCTCTTCTTCCCACAAGACTATACGAACACATCTCTACTCACTCCAACCTCTTTCCTTGGCCATCTCGTAAATAAAATCCGCTCACTAGGGTAGCCTAGCAAGCGGATTGAGTTAGTTTAGCAAGCCATTACTGCTTATTGGGCACCACAAACTTGTAAAACGCCGACTTCTCATCTGCAGGCACTGTCACTTTAACCGTGTCAGCCTCCACCGAAGTGGCATCTTCTTCAAGTTCCATATTTTCCCATTCGCCATCCACGGCCGATGCCTTCATCACTGAAATCCCAACCGTCGCCGCACCATCCTTAACTTCAATCACGGGTGCAGACAAAGCCATCTCCTGAAGTTGGTCAGACGTAATGAGTTCGCCCGCTGCCACCTTCTGATTGATAGTTGCCGAGGTCTTTGCTGCCGACTGCTCTGCCGTCAAAAGCTTTTCTCCATCAATCTTAGCGTCAATGCGAGCATCCACCTTCGCATCAAGCGTCGCGTTCAGGGTTTCATTCACCAAGGTTGTAAGGAGCGCCTTCGGGAAGAAATTTGCAATCAACAGCACTTCATCACGTTCCGGGACGGTAAATGTGAGTGTCGGCTCCGAACCAGCAATCCCTTCAACATCACTACTCCACCCCAAGAAGATATAACCGTCCTTTGGCGTAGCGGTAACAGTAACGGAGTCACCCGCCACGCAGGTATTCGTAGACGTCACGATACTTCCACCATTAAATGAGGCAAATGTTTTAATCAATCGCCCAGCATAAATCCACGGAATTGTTGGATTTAAAGGTTTAATTGAATCTGACGAATGTTTATATTCAATTTGTTGAGCTTGCCAAACGCCTGGATATTTTAAGTACTTCACCACTTTCAAATTCAAAAAAGAAGGATATCCATAGGTAGTGTTAATGTAAAGTTTAGGTTGTATACCTTTAAAAGTAACTTCTTGTAAATTACGAGATATAGCCGCTCCAATCCATTTAACACTTTCTGGAATTGTTAACGATAGCAAGCTTGTACACCCATCAAATGCAAAACTTTCAATCGTAGCTATTCCTTCTTCAAGTGAAACTGTTCGTAAATTAATACACTTTGAAAAAGCCCTCTCGCCAATAGTTATTATGTTTTTTGTAAGTGTAAGAGTTTGTAAACTTGTACAACCGTAAAAGGCGTTAGAGTTTATTCTCTCAACACTCGGCGGATTTTTTAACTCGGTGACACATTCATTGTTCAAATAAAGCGCTGCACCACTATGTAAGGGATTTGAGTTTTCGTCTACAAAGCCAATTTTACACCAAGCAACAAGGTCCTCAATATACACAATCTTTACATTGTGACAACCAAAAAAAGCACTGCGACCAATTGAGGTCACGCTAGAGGGAATCGTTATTGCTGTCAATCCTTCACAACCTTTAAATGCATTCTCCCCAATGACACCTACAGGGAGATTGTTAATTTTTGAGGGAATAATTAATGAACCTGTAGTAGTTGTTGAAATAACAGGTTCCGACGGATATGAAGAAAAGGGTTTATAAAACAATTGAGCCCTCCCATTGGATTCTTCGTATCGCCAGCTAATTCCAGTCTCTGGGTCGGTCCATATGCTTGCAAAAAGTACTGTAGTAAGACAGACGAGTAACACGCTTAACACTTGTTTCATCTCAACCTCCTTGTTTGTTTAGAAGGAGGCAAAAGAAAAACCTCCCTCAGTGTTTCAAGGGAGGTTGTAGGAGACCTAACGTAGAGACACTGAAGGAGGAAACACGCATACGCGTGCAACCTCAAACGTGACGTCTACGTTGAAACTTCCTACATTTCCCTTGACGTACCGTTTGCGTTACCGCAAAAAGATAAATACTATGGCTCATCCCATAGCGTGCAACCATTGTAGTACACTAAGGGGTGAATTAGCAAGTGAAAAGAAAGCCATTTATTTCATTTCTTCGGCTCTTCGTACTATTTTCTAAAGTTTTCTAGATAGGTCTAAAAAGTCCCTGGCCAAAAATTGTACTATTTAAGATTTCTTCCCGAGAGGAAATTTCCCCTTCAAATAATTGGCCCCCAAAAAAATTGTACTGTTTAAATTTTGCGTGAATAGTACAGATTGTACTGATTTTAGGCTTAAAATTGCCGGCTATAAGATATTCAAAATAAGTTATTGCAAATGAATAAGTTATGGATCGGCAAATATAGTACAAACTATTGAAGAAATGAAATCAGTGAAATACTCAATACGTTTTACCTGAAACTGTGATGCGAAAAAGGGTGTTTGGGAAGGAGAGGTCTTCTCTCTTCTCCTCTGAACTCAATTTACAGAAAGAATCCTACACGATTTGTTCCCCATGGTATAGAGGTGCTCATTGCCAGGGGTGTTATGGTGGAGGGGTAGGTTTGGTGTGGGGAATGGATTACGAATTGTGGTGTGGTTCGCGGAGGAGAAAACCGCAGAGGAGTCCAGCGATCCAACCGCCTAAGTGAGCGCCATAGGCGGTGCTGAGTTGTGGCAGGAGGCATTCGGTAATGAAAAAAAGGAGCATTAAGGGAAGCAACCACACGGCCTTAAGGCGTAAAGGGAGCGCAGTAATCCACAGGGTAATGCGTTCGCGGGGCGCAAGTGTAACGACTGCGCCGATGCAAGCAGTGAGGAGGGCGGATGCACCGATGCAAGTGGTGTAGGGGGAAAGGCGTGGATCAAGGAGAATCGAGAGGAAGAACCCTGCGGCACCTGCAGTAGCTCCTGTGAGAAGAAGGAGAAAGGTCTTTCGCCAACCGAGGAGTGCTTCAAGCGTATTGCCCGTAATCCAGAGCCCAAAGAGGTTGAGCGCGAGATGCCACCAAGACCCATGAAGGAATACGTAGGTGAAGGTGCGCCAAAGTTCGCCTATTTGTACTGCGTTGGCCTGCAGATGAAGGTATTGTTTGAGCCAGTCAATAATAAAAAGGTCTTCCGCTCCAAGGGGTAACGGAAGACGTAAATTGGGGTGCGTAATAATTTGCACGCCAAGGCAGAGCCCGCATAAGAGTGGCACTGCAATGGGGCGACGCATAGGGAGGTTCATCAGCTAGCGATGAACTTCGTGTAGAGATCCCATTCAAGATAGAGGATCGTGAGGGTCGCTGCTGCGAGGCAGAAAGCAATAATTGCGCAAGCACCGCCAATCCAATCAGGGGCTGCACTGCCTGTGGTTTTGGTGGTTGTCGCGGCTCCTTCAGCGGGATTGCGGAGACGAGGATTGATGTATGCCATGGTCGTAAACTCCTTAAACTGTTATTAGTATAAAGGTTTTGGCGGGAAAAAGAAAGAGTAAAAATCGCTTTTGCTATTTTTTGCTGCCGGGTACCGAATTGCGACGATTGTGGAAAGCATCGCAGGAACGCATCAGCAACACGAGAGAATCTGACGGGTTGCCGTGGTAAGCGGAAGCGTGTCAGGGGCAAGGCTCCAACAGAAATTTGCGGGGAGTTCGGGGAGGTCTACTGGAATCTGTGCAGTGTAGACGCGTAAAATTTGTCGGAAGTGGGTGAAGGTTTGGCGATGGGTGTGGCACAACTTGGCTCTGCGCAGTGGGAAGGGGAGCGCATCGCGGGCGGGTAGTTCCCAAAAACCATCAAGGAGGCGTTCGCCTTCGTGACGGGCGAGTAGGAGCGCGCCATCGGCATTTTTAAGAAGGCAGACCTCTCGTGTGCGTTCTGGGAGGGCTTTCTTTGCGGGGATGACGGGGTAGTTGCTTTGCGTTTGGGTCTCTGCGGCTTGACATTCTTGGCGCAGGGGGCAAGCCTCACAGGAGGGGTTGCGCGGGGTGCAAATGAGGGCGCCGAGCTCCATCATTGCTTGGTTGAAGTCTCCAGGCGAGTCAACGGCTTGAATGAAGGGGCGCAGCCAATCTGCTAACTTACGTCGATTGGGCTCTTTTGAGAAGTCTTCGGTAAGACGATTGCGACGGGCAAAGACACGTGCGACGTTGCCATCGACTACGGGTTCGGCTTCACCAAAACAGATACTTGCGATTGCGGCGGCGGTGTAGGCGCCGATGCCAGGCAGTTGTTTGAGCGCGGCGGCGGTCCGAGGGAGTTGAGCATCGGCTTCAGCCACGAGTTGTTGCGCCGCCTTTCTGAGATTGCGTACACGTGTGTAATAGCCGAGCCCTTCCCAAGCTTTGAGCAACGCATCATCGGTGGCCGCGGCAAGGGTTGGGATATCAGGAAAGGTGGCTAAGAAACGTTCAAAGTAGGGCCGAACGGTGTTGACTTGTGTCTGTTGGAGCATGATTTCGCTCACCCAGACCGCGTAAGCATCAGGGTGACCGCGCCACGGCATTTCGCGTCGCGCGGTCTGATACCATGCCAGTAACCGTTGGCACCAGTCGTTCATTACCATGTGCCGTGATGCACCTTAGTTTCATCGTAACGGGTGCGTGCTTCGGGAAATTCGTCTGGATATCCCAGGGCAATTGCGCTCACGGGAATGATATTGTCCGGCAGATTGAAGGCGGCCTTTACGGCGGCGATGCGGTCTTCATTCGGGTGAATCCCCAACCATACTGCGCCAAGTCCCTGTAAATCGAGGGCAAGTAAGAGGTTTTCAATTGCGGCCGAAACGTCCTGCAAGAGATAGGAGAGTTCGCCACGATGGGCCGCCGTGATGTCTCCGCAGACAATGATGCCTGCCGCCGCGCCACGCAACATTTGTCCGTAGGGGAGCGCATCTGCGAGGGCGTCACGTCCAGCTTGTTCCTTCACCACGATGAAGTGCCACGGATCACAATGACGTGCACTCGGCGCCGCCATGGCGGCTTCAAGTGCAATGCGAATCTGATCGTCCCCAACAGGATCGGTGGTATATTTGCGAACACTACGACGAGAGAGAATGTCTATGGTTGTCATCGGTTAAGACCTTTTATAAATGGTGGGAAAATTGGGGTTAAACTGAAACAACGTCCCGTCGGGAAACCGTTGCGGAACGTTGTGTAAAACGCACGAGGCGTGAAGCGAGAAGACGTTCCGCTTAGCCGAGTTGGCTAAGGAAGCGGATGTCATTTTCGTAGAGGAAGCGGATGTCCGGGATGCCATACTTAATCATGGCGATGCGTTCCACGCCCATGCCGAATGCGTAACCATAGACGGCATCAGGATCGTAGCCGACGTGTTGATAGACGCGCGGATCAACCATGCCAGCGCCCGCAATTTCAATCCATCCCGAATTCTTGCACACGCGGCAACCCTTACCCTTACACACATGGCAAGTGAAGTCCACTTCCACGCTCGGTTCAGTGAAGGGGAAAAAGTGAGGGCGGAAACGAACGCCGATATCTGGGCCCATCATTTCACGGGCGAAGTAGGCGAGCGTGCTCTTCAGGTCGGCCAAAGAGACCGGCTTCACATCCACATAAAGACCTTCAATCTGGTGGAAGTTTGCCGAGTGCGTGGCGTCGGTCGTGTCACGGCGATAGCAACGGCCCGGATTGATAATGCGCACCGGCGGAGGATTGTCCAACATTGTACGAATCTGCACCGGGCTCGTCTGTGTGCGCAACACGGTTTCAACGTCAAACCAAAACGTATCGCTCGGGTCCATCGAAGGGTGGTGAGGCGCCGTGTTGAGCGCAGTAAAGTTGTTAAACTTCGTTTCGATATCAGGACCATCGGCCACAGTAAAGCCCAAGCGATGGAAGATTTCAGCAGTCTCTTCAATCACGCGGCTCACGGGGTGAATGATGCCTTCAGCGTGCCAACGGCCAGGAAGCGAGACGTCAAAACCCGCCACAGGGGTTTCATTCGCCTGAAGGGCGGCGGTCTTCGCATTCAATTGTGCTTCAAATTCGCCACGCCAAGCGCCGAGTTCCTTACCAAACGCGGGACGATCCTGCGCCGGTACATCCTTCATCTGCTTGACCAATGCGGGGAGAAGACCATTACGACCCAAATATTTTACGCGCAATGCATCTACTGCTTCGAGCGATTGAGCGGCTTCAAGAGCGGCGAGGGAGGCATTATGCTCCTGCTGTAATTCCTGCAACGTCATGAAAATAAATCCTTACATCTACCAATGGAGAAAACTCCAAAAACATCTAACATTCTACCATAATTAAAGGCTTCATCTCACGAAGTTACACGTTTTCATCCAAGTTTCATGCGAAAAAGCCTCTATAACAGGCATTGACATGGCATTGTACTGCGACTTATACAGAGTGCCCGCTACTTGCTTGGCGAGGTGTGTCTATTTTCCCCTTGCGATAAGATGAAGTTCAGCGGGTTGGAAGACGGCGCGCCCACTCTCAAGGGTGAGCGTAGATTTTTAATCATGGGATAGCGCCATCGGGTCGAATGGAAGTGTCAGGGTGAGCGTAGATTTTTAATCATGGGGTAGCGGCGTCGGGGGCGAGGTGGCGGTTTTGTGTAAAAAATGGGCGAGGTTTGGGCAAATGTGGTACACTACAAGGCAAGAAGAGGATTTGTGATGAATGCGATTACGTATTGTATGAATGTGCATCGTGGGGAGGATTTGGCATCCGTTCAGGAGGCCTTGGAGGAGGTAACAATCCCTTTACGTGAGGTGTTTGGGACGGAGGGCGCATTCCCATTGGGATTACGATTGAGTGCAGACGCGGCAAAGTTATTGCGTGATTCTGAGACATTGCGTCGGTTTTCAAGTTTTTTGGTGCACAATAAGTTGTCGGTGATGGGAATTAATGGGTTCCCACATGATGCATTTCATGACTGTGTGGTGAAGGAGAGGGTGTACGAACCCGATTGGACAAATCCTGAGCGAGCGGTTTATACGCGCAATTTGTTTTATGCTTTGTCGCATTTACCCACGGCACGCTTGGGGGACCACTTTCCAAGTGTAACGACGGTACCATTGGCATATGACCGTGGGCAGGAGATTTCGGATGCAATCGTTGAAGAGTTGTGCTCGATGGCGCTCTTTTTACGGAAGTTGGAAGGATTTACTGGGCGACGGATGTGCTTGGCGTTAGAGCCTGAGCCGGATTGCTTATTGGAGCGGACGCAGCAGACGATTGATTTCTTTGAACGGTTATGGTCGCATCCATTGTGGGTGCCGAGTTATCGTCCGTACATTGGTCTTTGTTTTGATACGTGTCACTTTGCGGTGAGTTATGAAGATCCGCTGAATGCGCTTCGGAGCATTGTGGCGGCGAATATCCCCGTGGCGCGAATTCAGGTGTCGGCCGCGTTAGAGTTTAATTGCTACACGACGGAAGAGACGTTGCGCGCGTTCATTGACCGTGAGTATCTACATCAAGTGCGTCGGCGTGAGGCGAATGCGGAGCTGACGTGTTTCCCTGATTTGACCGAGGAGGTGCTGCCGCAGTTGGTGGGGCAGAGTGGTCGTATTCATTACCATGTGCCGTTGGCATGGCAGGGAAGTACGGAATTGGAGTCAACGCGCCGCACGTTAACGCCTGCTTTCTGGCGCTATGTGCGTGCGGGCGGCTGGCCGTTAGAGGTGGAGTCGTATGCGTATTTTGTCTATCCACAGTTCCTGCGCAAGAAGACATTATCAGAATCGTTGTTGGATGATATGATGTGGGTGCGCAATCAGTTGAAGTCGGTGTAAGGATTGTTATTCATTGTTGAAATAAAAAAGAAGTGCGGTGAACCGCACTTCTTTTTGTTTTGAGTAGACGCTCTAAATTAGACCACACCATGCTTGGAGGCATTGGCGTAGAAGTCCAAGAGGTGTTTGATTTCTGGGCACTGCGGCAACTCCTTGGCGATGCGTTCCAGTGCGACCGAACGCGGGAGACCTTCGGAGTAGATGATCTGGTAGGCGTCCTTGAGTGCGCTAGAGGCTTCGGGGCTGAAGTTTTCAGGGTGACGACGGATGGCCACGGAGTTGAGACCGCGCACAACGAGGTTGTCCACACCCATGGTGAGCATGTAGGGTGGTGCGTCTTTACGCAAGTGTGTGCCACCGCCGACCATTGCGAAGGTACCGACGTGGGTGAATTGGAGAAGAGCGGCGGTGCCACCGATAATCGCGTGGTCTTCAACGATACATTCGCCCGCGATTTGGACGCCATTGGACATGATGATGTGGTTGCCGAGGACGCAACCGTGTGCGATGTGGCAGTAGGCCATGATTAAGCAGTCGGAGCCGATGACGGTCTTGGTGCCATCCATGGTGCCGAGGTGAATCGTGGCGCATTCACGGATGACGGTACGGTCACCGATTTCCACATAGGTAATGTTCCCGGGCTTCCATTTCAAGTCCTGTGTCTTCATACCCACGCAAGCCTGCGGGAAGATTTCGCAATCTTCACCGATGGTGGTGTGACCCTCAACCGTGGCATGGTGGTGCAACTTGGTGCCACGACCGATGGTGACGTCCGGCCCAACGTATGCAAACGGACCGATTTCGGCATCGGGATGAATTTTCGCACCTTCGCAAACAAAAGCGAGCGGATGAATTGCCATGGCGAACTCCTTATTGATTTTTAGGGATGAGAACACATGCTGTGCAGAAACAGATTACGACAGGTAACCAGACCAGAAGCCACGGTAACGCCGCAGGCTTGGAGGCGAGTGCTTCAGACAACAAAATAAAGAGGAAGAAGGCGATACCAATGGAAAGGCCCATGACCATTCCCTTGGAGGATTCTTTTCGTTGCGCCTGGCATCCCATCGGGACGCCGACTAAGACGAAGCAGAATGAGGAAAGAGCCCAAACCAAACGGTAATTTAAAAGGAATTTGAGCTTCGAGTGCCACTTAGCGGCCGCCTTTTCAGAGAGCGGGGTGGCGGGTTGACCATCGGTCGCAGGTGGCGGGTTCTTGGCGAGGTCTAATTGTTTCTTGGCATTCTGTTCTGCGGCGAGGAGTTCATCGAAGTCGTAGTCTTTCGGCTTCTTTAGATACTTTTTGGTTCGCGAGACAACGTCTTCGCAGCGGTAGGTAAATTCAGAGAACTTTGCAGTGCCGACGATGCCCTTGTCTGGGGGGGTGATGGCGGCATCAAAGAGGGTGAAGAGAATGTCACTTCCTTCGGCACGCATGTGGGCGCTATCGGCTTGAATTTCGCGCAAGAAACCATCGCGACGGTCAATCGCGAGCAAGTTGTAGAGAATCGTGTAACCCTTACCGTTGTCATCGGTCATGTCAGTTTTGCGATCGCAAAAGACGGCAAGGTTGTCAATTTCGTCAATGAAGCGTCCTGGTTCCATCAATTGGACGCCTGCGTCTAAGGCTAAGCGATTGGCGATGGTTCTGCGGACGTAGTGCCCACGCGGCATGGCATAGTTTTGGAGATAGAAGCCAAGCGCGGAGCAGAGGATTCCCACGATAAGTGGGCAACGCATAATTGAGAGGAAGCTCACGCCACAGGCCTTCATCGCGGCGACTTCGCTATCGGTAGACATTCTACCGAAGACAAGCAAAGAGGCGACCATTAACGCGAGCGGAATGGTGAAGCCTAGCACTTCAGGAAGCGAGGCGGCTAAGTATTGCAACACCAAGCCTGCCGAAGCGCCGCGCATCACGAATTGGAACACCTGAAAGAGAAACCCGACGGAAAGCACAAAGGTAAGTACTAAACCCGTCAGCCCTGCAGCAACAAGGAAGGAACGCAAGATGTAGCGTTGAAGTGTTCCCATAATTTCTCTCCAAGGGGCTTTTATTTGAAAGGGGGAAGCGGGACGTAAGCGATTTACGTCCCGCTTGGATGCGACTTACTTTGCAGCGCGAATCTTCGCGCGGGTCGCTTCATCCACGCCGCGGATAACGATTTCGGTGCGGCGGTTGGAAGGGGTGCCTTCGTCCAAGTTCACGGGGTCCTTGGGCTGATCGAAGGAGTGGCCAGCGGACTGCATGCGATTAGCAGGGATGCCGTTGGTGCTGAGGTAGGTGAGCACGCTCTTTGCACGAGCTTCGGAGAGTTCCTGGTTGTAAGCGTGGTCAGAACCGTGCTGACGGTCAGCGTGGCCATCGATGGTCACGTAGACTTCAGGATTGGCTTCGAAAGCGAGGCGCATGATGCGAAGGAGTTCGTCGAGTGCGGGGTAGTTAGCCGGTTCGATGATGGAGGAGTCCTTAGCATACTGCAAGCGGAGCTCGAGCTTCATTTCGTTCACGGAGCCTTCCGGGGTCACGTCGATCAACGTGTCCTTGTGTTCGGAAGCTTCGTCATATGCCAAAGCATCAGCTTCGATGGTGGTGGTGGCAGGTTCGGCGAGCGGAGCCACGGTTTCCACAGCGCCGTTATCGGAGCCACCCATGACGTAGGTCAAACCGATGTCTGCGGTGGTGAAGCTCATGAAGTCACCCGAAAGCGCCATGTGGTAACGGATGTCACCGCGGAGCGAGAGGTTTTCGCTGAAGTGCCAGAAAGCACCCACGCCAGCCTGAGCGAAGAAGTGAGAACGGTGTGCATCCTGCCAGAGAGGAGCATTGCTTGCATTGTTGTAGCTCACACCTGCGGCCAAGAAGGGGTCAAACTTCGCATAGCGATCGTAGAAGTGATAGAGTGCTTCTGCGCCGAAGCCGAAGAGGTTCTTGCTGCGAGACTTGTCATTGTCACGTGCATGACCGATCATGCCGTAACCTTCCACAGACCACGGGCTGTCTGCGAAGTCATAACCGAGACGCAAGATGACGTAGGGCTGGACACCGCGAAGACCGGTGCCGGGTTCCGGATTAGCGGTGCGATGGATGCGCATGCCACCAACGCCAGCGCCGATGTAGAAGCGGCCATCATTGCCTTCATCTTCATCAGAGTGAGCGACGGGTGCGGAGTCGCGTTCAACGACCACAGGGCCCTGGGGCTTTGCTTCTTGTGCGGTCAGAAAACCAGCGAAGCTAAGAACCGTGGCGAAGAGCCAGAACTGTTTCATAGGGTTACCTTTCAGTAGTTATTCCGGAGAGCCTAAGCGACGGCATCTGCCGGAACAGGATTGGATATAAGACGCGCCATTAGGACGCGGAGGGACTCAGTGTTTTACAAAGGGGGACAACGCCCGCATTTCCGCGACCACTTCAGGGACGTGACGCAGGGTGATGTCAATTTCATGCTCCGTTGTATAACGACTGAGGGAAAAACGGATGGATCCGTGGACGGCAGTGAATGGCACGCCCATCGCACGAATCACATGACTGGGTTCTAGACTACCTGCTGCACAGGCAGAGCCAGAACTGGCACAAATGCCGCGGTCGCTCAAATGGTAGAGAACACTTTCACCTTCAATGTACTCGAAGGAGATATTAAGCGTGTTGGGGACGCGGCACGTACGACAACCGTTCACGCGGCTATCGGGGCAGGTGGCGAGCAAGCCTGCTTCAAGCTTGTCGCGTAACCGTGCGATTCGGGTCTCAGAGCCATCGGAGAGTGCGGCGGTTGCGAGTTCGCACGCCTTTGCTAAGCCGATGATGTAGGGCACATTTTCTGTGCCACCGCGGCGACCGCGCTCTTGGTGGCCTCCGAGAATAAGGGGTTTGATGCGGGTGCCACGACGGACATACAGCACGCCAATGCCTTTCGGCGCGTGCATCTTATGGCCGGCGATGGTCAACAAGTCTACGGGCACATCCTTTACGTTAATCGCAAGTTTACCTGCGGCTTGGACGGCATCGGTATGGATCGTAGCACCTGCGGCTTTGCCGAGTTCGGCAATTTTACGAATTGGGAAGATGACGCCGGTTTCGTTGTTCGCCCACATCACGGAGACCAACTTCGGTCCTGGTGTGGCGGCGAGCGCGGCTTCATAGGCTTCCAAGTCAAAAAGGCCTTCGTTGTTGACGCCAATTTCAATGACGTTATGTCCCAATTCGCGCAAGCGCAAGCAGGGACCGAGGACGGCGGGGTGTTCCACGCGGCTGGTGATAATCGTACCAGGCTGATTCCATGCCGCAGCTACACCGAGAATAGCGTGGTTGTCTGCTTCAGTGGCACACCCTTCAAAGAGGATTTCTTCGGGGCGTTCTGCGCCAAGGAAGTTTGCCACAGTTTCACGAGCCTCTGCTACAGGGCGCGCGACATGGCCGCCGAATGCATGCATGCTGGACGGATTGCCCCATGCTTCATTGAAATAGGGGAGCATCGCCTCGACGACTTCTGGTGCGGGGCGTGTGGTAGCGTTATTGTCCAGATAGATAACTTCTGGCATGGTTACTCCATGACCACCGTGATGGCGGGATCAACAAATTCGTGTAATGCAGTGGCAATGAGATTGTCACGCGTGAGCGCCGCGCTACGGCATCCTGCGCACATCCCACGGAAGGAGATGCGAACGACGTCACCATCAACGTCAATCAATTCCACATCACCACCATCTTTACGCAAGACAGGGCGCACTTGCTCTTCAAGCGTTTGTTCAATCAACTTAATCTTCTGAAGCACCGTCATCTTCTTGGGGGCGGGCACAGGGGCTGCTGCCGCCGCGGCGGTGTGATTCACTTCGTCCACGATTTCCTGAATGCGATAACGGCACATCCCGCAGCCACCACCCGCCTTGCAGAAGTTGGTAACTTCTTCCACGGAGTGGAGGTTGTTTTCACGGGTGACGCGTTCGATTTCTTCGCGCGAGACACCAAAGCACGAGCAGACAATTTCTTCGTGGACTTGCACGACGCTCTCTTCGCCTGTGCGATAGTTGTGAATTGCGGCTTCTAATGCTTCCTTACCCATGACGGAGCAGTGCATCTTCTGATCGGGTAAACCACCCAAATAGGCTGCAATTTCGCGGTTGGTAATCTTTTCGGCTTCTTCGAGCGTCTTGCCGATGACCATTTCGGTCAATGCAGAGCTTGAAGCCACTGCACTTGCGCATCCAAAGGTTTGGAACTTCGCTTCTGCGATTTTACCCTCAGCATCCAACTTGAACATAAAGGTCAAAGCGTCTCCGCAAGCTAACGAGCCAACGGTTGCCTTTCCATCAGGATTGTCGATAATACCGACATTTCGCGGGTGGCGAAAATGATCCATCACTGTGTCAGTGTAGTCCCACATTGCGGGTGTCCTTCTAAGTCGTCTGAGTAAAAAATAAAATCTCGCCCCCAATTATAGCAAAATTTCATTCTTATTTGTTAATAGAGAGAAAGATTGTCAATGAAGGTGACGGATGTTTTGATTGGCAGAGATTGGATTCGGAAGGGGGAGGCTGGTTGTCGCGTGGGGAGCGTGGTGGCGCGGTAAATGGTGTATGAAAGAGGCGATCTTTCCTATTGTGTGCGGGGAGTTTTATGGTCTGGCAAATAGTGCGGAAGGGAGCGCAGGGAAGGGGCTTAATTGTGTGATGCAGGTGGCTAAAAACACAGATGCCACCCAGGTGGGCGGCATCTGTGTTTGTGTTCTGCGCGTAGGCTTACTTGGCGTAAACCGGCTTGGCAGAGTAGTGCGTGTGCAAGAGGTGATGAGCCTTTTCGCTGCAAGGCGCGCCCAAGAAGTCTTCGTAGATCTTTGCAATCTGCGGGTTCTGGTGCGAGCAACGGATTGCCTTTTCGCGGTCATCCTTGTAGAGACCTTCCATACGCATCTTGCGGATTTCATCCGTTGCGAGCGTGGGCTGACCTCCACCACCGATGCAACCACCACGGCAAGCCATCACTTCGATGAACTGCCAACGCGGCGGGCGACCGGCCTTGCGGTCTTCGCGGATGGCATTCAACACCTGTTCCACGTTGCCCATCTGGTGAGCCACTGCGATGGAGACCTTGGTGCCCTTGATGTCAATGACTGCTTCCTTCACGCCGTCCAAACCGCGCACCTGCGTGAAGTCGAGGTTGGCGAGCTCTTCCTTGGTGATGAGGTAGTAGGCCGAACGAAGCGCAGCTTCCATCACGCCACCTGTTGCGCCGAAGAGGGTGCCAGCGCCGGTGTATTCGCCGAGGATGGAGTCTGCATCACTTTCAGGCAGGTTGTTGAAGTCGAGGCCAGCGATCTTGATCATACGAGCCAATTCGCGGGTGGTCAACACCACGTCGACGTCCTGGTAGCCAGAGGCGTGCATTTCGTCGGAACGGGTGATTTCGTACTTCTTCGCCGTGCAAGGCATAATCGAGACCACGTACATCGAAGCGGGGTTGATGCCCATCTTTTCTGCGAAGTAGGTCTTTGCCATCACGCCGAGCATCTGCTGCGGGCTCTTGGCGGTGGAGAAGTTGGGGATGAAGTCGGTCGCATACTTTTCCATCCAGTCCGTCCACGAGGGGCAGCAGGAGGTGATGAGCGGGAGCTCGCCACCCTGCGTGAAGCGCTGGACGAATTCAGTGCCTTCTTCCATGATGGTGAGGTCGGCAGAGAAGTTGGTATCAAAGACGGCTTCGAAGCCCAAACGGCGGAGTGCGGTGTAAATCTTGCCAGTGGAGAGTTCGCCTGGCTTCATGCCGAAGGCTTCACCCAAAGCCACGCGCACTGCCGGCGCAATCTGCACTGCAGTGTAACGTTCGGGGTCGCGGAGGGCATTCCACACCTTGCTGGTTTCATCCTTTTCGTAGATGGCGCCGACGGGGCAGTGCGCGGAGCACTGACCGCACTTGATGCATGGGGAGTCATTCAACGGCACATCTGCAGCAGGTGCGATCTTCATCTTTTCGCCACGGCCGATGAATTCGAGCGCCCACACGTTCTGCATGTCCTGGCAGACGATGGCGCAGCGACCACACTTGATGCACTTATCCGGTTCAAGCACGATGGAGGGCGTGCTGGTGTCGCGTTCAATGTGTTCAATTGCAGGACGCGGGAAGGGCACTTCGCGGATGCCAAATTCAGCCGCCACGCGCTGCAATTCGCAGTTGCCCGAGCGGGGGCAACGCAAGCAGTCGTTCGGGTGCGTGCTGAGGATCAATTCCACCACGGTCTTACGAATCTGGACGATATCGGGATCGTGCGTGGTGATGTGCATGCCTTCTGCCACTTCCGTGCAGCAAGCGCGGAGCAACTTTGGCGAGTTGCCATTACGCACCACGCAGATACCGCAGGCTGCCCACGCCTTGATGTCAGGGTGGTGGCAGAGGGTCGGGATGCGGATGGCCACCTTGCGAGCGGCTTCAAGAATGGTGGTGCCTTCAGGAACTTCCACGGCGATGCCGTTGATTTCCAAATGAATCATTTTCTTTGCTTCTTCCATGGTAACGCTCCTCAGGCGAGTTCGATGGCGTGCAACTTACAAGTGTTGTAGCACTGACCGCACTTCACGCACTTCTGCGGATCAATGACGTGCTTTTCTTTGATTTTACCAGCGATTGCATCAGCAGGGCAGACGCGGGCACACATGGTGCATCCCACGCAGCGTGCCGGATTGATGCGATACTGCACCAACTTCTTGCACTTGCCAGAGGGGCACTTGCGGTCATTGATGTGTGCGAGCACTTCGTCCATGAAGTAGCGCAACATTGCCTGCACGGGGTTGGAAGCCGTCTGGCCCAAGCCACAAAGGGAGGCGCGATTCATTGCATCGCAGATGTCACGCATCTTCTGGATGTCTTCGGGTTCACCCTTGCCTTCGGAGATGCGAGTGAGCGTGTTGAGCAGCGCACGGCCACCGATACGGCAGGGCATGCACTTGCCGCAGCTTTCATCCACGGTGAATTCGAGGTAGAACTTTGCCACGTCCACGATGCAGTCGGTGTCATCCATGACAATCAAACCGCCAGAGCCCATGATGGAGCCAATCTTTGCGAGCGATTCGTAGTCAATGGGCATATCGAGGAATTCGGGCGGAATCATACCGCCAGAAGGACCACCAGTCTGAGCAGCCTTGAAGGTGCGGCCGTTGGGGATGCCACCGCCGATGTCGAAGATGATTTCGCGAAGGGTGATGCCCATCGGCACTTCGATCAAACCGGAGTTCTTCACCTTACCTGTAAGAGCGAAGACCTTGGTGCCCTTGCTGGTGGCGGTGCCGATGGAGCTGAACCACTTGGCGCCCTTGGTGATGATGACGGCGACGTTGGCGAGGGTTTCCACGTTGTTGATAATCGTGGGCTTGCCCCAGAGACCCTTCACTGCAGGGAAGGGAGGACGCGGGGTCGGCTGACCACGCTTACCTTCAATGGAGGCGAGAAGAGCCGTTTCTTCACCGCACACGAATGCGCCTGCGCCGAAGCGAAGTTCGATGTCGAAGGTGAAGTCCGTACCGAGGATGTTTTCGCAACCGAGCAAGCCGTATTCACGAGCCTGTTCAATAGCAATCTGCAGGCGCTTAATGGCCAGCGGATATTCGGCGCGGATATAGATGAAGCCCTTCGTGGCGCCCGTAGCGCGACCTGCGATCATCATCGCTTCGAGGATGGCATGGGGGTCGCCTTCCAACGTGGAGCGGTCCATGTATGCGCCCGGGTCGCCTTCGTCAGCGTTACACACGATGTACTTCTGGTCGGCCTGAACAGCGGCAGAGAACTGCCACTTCTTACCCGTCGGGAAGCCTGCACCACCACGGCCACGCAGACCAGAGTCAAGGATCTCCTGAATGATGCCTTCGGGCGTCATTTCAAAGAGTGCCTTTTCGAGGCCCAAATAACCATCATGTGCGATGTAATCGTCAATCTTTTCAGGGTCAATCAAACCGCAGTGACGGAGTACGATACGCTGCTGCTTAGCATAGAAGTCGATATCCTTACCTTCATGGCTCGCTTCAGCCTGGCTCTTATCGTAGAGCAAACGTGCGACAACCTTGCCACCGACAATGTGTTCGTTGATAATTGCTGCGGCATCTTCGGGCTTCACGTCCACATAGAAGGTGTCGGAGGGAAGGACCTTAACGATCGGACCGCGTTCGCAGAAGCCCATGCAGCCCGTACGGACGATGCTCACATTTGCGCTAGCATATTCAGCCGCCTTCTTCAGGGCTGCGTAGAGCGCCAGACCGCCATTGGAGTCACAAGCGGTACCACCGCAAACGAGCAAATACTGCTTACCGCCGACTTCATCCTTCTTGTTGGCTTCAGTCAAGCGCGCACGCAGTGCGTTAAGAGATTCACGTGTAAGTTTTTCGGACATGGCTGCTCCTTACTTGTTACGGAACTTATCCAGAATTCCCGGCAACATCGCCTTGGTCACTTTACCAAAGACTTCGCCGTTAATCACAATCACCGGCGCCAAGCCGCAGCATCCGAGGCAACGCACCGCTTCGGTGGAGAATTCGCCGTCAGGAGTGACCGTATTCACGCCGACGCCGAGTTCCTGTTCCAACGCCTTCATGATGTCATCGCCGCCCTTGAGGTAGCACGCCGTACCAAGGCAGACCTGAATCAGGTTACGACCGGGTTGCTTCAACTTGAAGAAGTTGTAGAAGGTAATCACGCCGTAAATCTTCGCCAACGGCACCTCTAAGAGATCCGCAAGTTCCAACACGATTTCGCGCGGCATGTAGCCATACGTCTGCTGGATTCGGTGCAATACCATAATCAAATTGCCTGGACGCGGTTTCCATTCTTCGATGAAAGCGCGCAATTCTGGCGTAAGGGTCTTCGTATCCTGACTCATTGGAGTCTCTCCTTAATCTTATAACGTCTATGGGAAGCGTCCTCCCCATTCATGAGTGTTACATTAAAGTTTGACAAAAGAAGTGACTATTCGTCAAGACTAATAGAGGGGAAATGAAGATTAATTTCCTACTAATAAAAGTAACATCAGAGGAGACCTTAAATGCGGGGTAGGGCATCTCCTCCTGAACGTCACCTTGGTGCCCTGCGGATGGAGATCATCTCAAAAGGGATAGATCAGACGGGCAACGGCCCGCCTATCAGATAGGTTAAGGATAGGTGACATTCGTCTTCTAGCCACCCGTAATCCAGAGTGCCCCACGGCCGCAGTGGGCCGTGGCCACGATAAATGCCGACTTCTAATCGGCCGCTGTTCAGTCACGCCCCAGATTTCTTTCGTTTCATTCTCGTGAGCACCAGTAAAAGCATCCGTAGGATGCGTAGCGCGCAGGACTCACCCCTGCCGCAGGGTGCTATCCCCTATGCTCGTCCTGTGGACTCGCCTTCAAAAGGAGAAGGGATAAAAGGGAGAGAGGGGAGGTTTGGGTGGTTGGGATTCGGGAGGGCGGAGGGACGCTTTGCCAAGGGGGCGAGTGGTGTTTGTCGCTTATGCGAGGAGGTATCAGTAGGTGCGTAGCGCCGCCCGTTCATCGGCGCAGCCGTGGGGAGTTTCTTCCTCTGTAGTGCAGGTGCTAAACGAGCTCCCTTTTTCAAAGGGAGCGCCAGCGTTTTTATTCGTATCGTGTGTTTAGCGGCGTTTGAAGCGGCCGTGGAGGAGGATGCTGACAATGAGGGCGGCACCGAGGAGGAGGGGATAGTAGAGGGCGCCGAGGAGGTCAAGGGCGCCTATGGAGATGCCGGCGTTTTTGAGGATGCCGACTGCGATGAGAATCTGGGCACCGTAGGGGATGATGCCTTGGATGGCACAGGAGGCGGCGTCAAGGATGCTGGCAATGCGACGGGGATCGCAATTGTATTTATTGGAGAGGTCTTTGGCAATGGGGCCGCTAACGACAATCGCGACGGTATTATTGGCCGTGAAAAGATTGACACAGCTGACGAGGGCCATGATGCCGAGCTCGCATTTGCGACTGGAGGTGATTAGGCGTTCAATCTTTTCCATGAGGAAGGCGATGCCGCCATTGTGGCGAATCATGTGGAGGAGGCCGCCTGCGAGGATGGCAACCATGAGGGTCTCGGACATGGATTGGATGCCTTTTCCACCTTCAGTGAGCATTTGCAAGAAGGGGTGTTGGCCCGCAATGCATCCTGTCGCAATGGAGAAGACGGTCCCGAAGAAAAGGAGGGCCATGACGTTCATGCCAGCGATGGCACCCCCCAGGATGAGCAGGTAGGGCAGGGTGGCGGCAATATCACGCAGGGTAATGGCTGCGGCAGGGGGTGGCGGGGTGGCGTTTTGGCCCGTGAAGAGGTAGATGAGGAGGGTGAGACAGGCGGTGGGCAACACCATTTTGAGGTTCATGATGAACTTGTCGCGCATGGCCACATTTTGGGTGCGGGTGGCGGCAATGGTGGTGTCGGAAATCATAGACATGTTGTCGCCAAACATCGCGCCGCCGATGACGGCACCTGCCATAAGACAGATGTCTAAATCCATGGCTTGGACGAGGCCTGCGGCAATCGGCATGACGGCGGCAATGGTGCCGCAACTGGTGCCAATGGCAAGGGAGATGAGGCAGGAGATGAGGAAGAAGCCCGCGATGAGGAGTTGGTCAGGGATAAGGTGACGGCAAATCAAGACGGTGGCATCAACTGCTCCTGCGGCCTTTGCGGTTGCGGCAAAGGAGCCTGCGAGGATGAAGATGAGGCACATGATCATGATATTGGGTTCGCCCATACCTTTGGCGAAGGTGTCAGTTTTCTCTGCGAGGGTCGCCTTTCGATTCATTAAAAAGGCGGTCGCAGAGGCGACCAGGAAGGCGGTGGGCATTGGGATGCTATAGAAGTCGCCCGACCAGAGGGAGAGACCTACGTAGAAAACAACGAAAACGAGGAAGGGGAGGAGCGCGTAGGCGGAGGGGCGATGGGTGGATGAGATAGGTGAGGTCATAGGGGCTCCTTGGGCATGAATGTGGGTTACTCGTAAGCGCGGATGAGTTCGATGATGGCGTCGCCATACTTGGCAAGGCGACGTTCGCCAATGCCGGGGATTAAGAGAAGTTCTTCTGGGGTGGTGGGCTTTTTGCGGGCGATGTCGGCAATCATTGCAGCGGTGAGCACGCGGAAGTGAGGGAGTGCGCGCCGTTCTGCTTCTTCTTTCACCCATTGACGCAAAGCGGCCGCCAAACCACGCTCTGGGCGTGGGCGTTTTTTCGTTTGAATTGATTCCGTGGCGGCTTGGAGGAGGAGGAAGCGGTCAGGGATGAGACGTTCTTTGATGAGATCGTATCCTCTCCGTGTGACGGTCATCCCAGTGAGGCAACCTTCCAACTCCAATGACTCGCAGAAAGCAAGGAGCGTGGCGCGTGACAAGGGTTTTAAGATGCCGAAGGTGGAGAGTGCTTGCCAAGGCTTTGGGGCTTCACCGCGGAGGATATCGGCCACCAACGTAAAGTCGCCTTCGCCTCGCATGCGTGCGATGCAAGAGAGAATCTTGCGCAACGTCGTGCGCGTCTCTTCATCTAAGGGGAGACGCGGGGGAAGGTGTTTGAGCGGGTGGCAACGGTCGCAACGGATGCAACGGCGCTTGGTGGCAACTTCGCCAAAGTAGGTGAGGAGGAACTTGTGGCGGCAGGAGCGGAGGGAAACAAAGTCCAGCAGGGTTTGCAGGCGCGCACGATCGGCGGTGGCCTTATCATTGAGCGCGGCGCAGACTTCGGCGAGCGCCGCTGGGTTGGCCGAGTCAGGGATGCTAATGGTGGAATAGGGGTCGCCCGCATGACGCGTGCGATGAATGAGGCCGCGACGTTCAAAGTGCGCCATGAGACTGCGAATACTTTGTTCTGAAGCGAATCCTGCGCGGCCAGCCCACTCTTCTGGACTGAACATTGCACCGCCCGTCTCGGACTGCGTGCACGCATTGCGAACGGCGGCGTAGCACTCATAGATGTGTTCTTGAGGCGGCGTAGCGGCGGCAATGAAAAATTCTTGCGTGCGGATGTCGGCGGGGGAGAAGAGGAGCTCGCACCATGCATAGGCGCCATCACGGCCAGCACGGCCGACTTCTTGGTAGTAAGCTTCCACGGAGCCTGGAATATCCCAGTGCACAACAAAGCGGATGTCGGCACGATCTACGCCCATGCCAAAGGCATTGGTGGCGGCCACGATGGACGCATCGCCACGCATAAAGGCATCTTGCACACGGGTGCGCTCTCGGTCTTCCATGGCGCCGTGATAGGCAATGATTCGGTGACCGTGGGGTTTGAGCAATAGCTGTACACGCTCTACCGCACGACGGGTGGCGCAGTAGATGATGCCGGTGCGAAAGGTTTCAATCACCTGAAGGAGGCGCTCAAGTTTTTCGGCGTGAGTTTTGACGCGGGTAACGGTGAGATGGAGGTTGGGTCGGGCAAAGCCTGTGACAAAGATTTGGGGTTGCTGGCGACCATTTTTGCCGAGGCCGAGATGGCGAATGATATCTTGGCGAACGTCATCGGTGGCGGTGGCGGTTACGGCAATAATTCGAATATCCGAAGGAAGCGACGAGACCACCTTTTCAAGGTGAAGGTAATCCGGACGGAAGTCATGACCCCAGGTGCTAATGCAGTGCGCTTCGTCAATCGCGAGCATGCGTAAGGGCGTGTCGGCTAAGGCGTCAAGAAAGCGTGGGTTGCGGAAACGTTCTGGAGCGACGTAGACAAGGCGGTAGCGTCCTGAGCGCATGCCATTGAGACGGAAGGCAGTTTCAGTGGGAGAGAGTGTAGAATTGAGGTAAGTCGCAGAGATGCGGTGGGCGGTAAGGGCGTCAACCTGGTCCTTCATTAACGCAATGAGGGGCGAGACGACTAACACCGTGCCGTCCGTTAACATCGCGGGTAATTGGAAGCAAAGACTCTTACCAGAGCCGGTGGGCATAACGACAAGGACGTTATGCCCTTCGAGGACAGCACGTATCGCAGCCTCTTGTCCAGGACGGAATTCAGAGAAGCCGAAGCCAGAAGCGAGCGCCTTGTGAAGCGCATCCATTTAGGGTTGCCACGCGTTATAATCGTCGCGTGCGGTACGCATCATTGCGTTGTACTCTTCGGGCGTCCCGAGGCCAGAGCGGAAGGCGAGCTGGGAACCATCAGGGCCCATCACCACCAAAAAGGGATAGTAACGGCCTGCATCGGTGACAGAGAAGGTTTCTTCAAAGATGGCGCGCGTTTCGGGGTCATCTACCGAAACGTCGGCATAGAGGAAGTCTTCTGGGAGTGGGATGCTGCCATTGCCAAGCATATTCCAGACCTTTTGGCAATTGGTGCAGTTTTCGCGTCCGTATTGAATGAGGAGGAATTTGTTTTTGGCTTTGGCATTATCCATCGCCTTGCGCAAATCGTGTTCGCCACGTGGCTTCACCACCTTGAGTTGCTCACAGTTGGCACCTGCGGGCACGGTGGAGGGCGCAAAGGGTTTGTCAGAGAAGGTTTCGGCCTGAGCGGTACAAGAGAGTGCGCTCACCGCGAGTAAGCAACCCAAACGAACAATCATATGACGCATTGCGAATCCCTCCTAACGAAGCTAAAGCATTAAAGCGATTATTCCAAAACACGTGCGCCCGTATTCTGACCGGGGAAGTTCTTTGCGGAAATCTTCCAGAAGAAGGTGCACGGCGTGTCAACGGTGACGGTCTGCGGCGACCAGAAGTTGTCCTTTGTGAAGACGAGTTTCTTCGTGCTGACCGTTTTTCCTGCGCCATCGGTGTCAAGATTGACGGTGACCTTTTCCGGCGTAGCACGCCAGAGCGAGAAGGCAAAGCGTCCCTTGCCGAGCGGACGGCAGAAGATGGCGTTTACATCACGACGCAAACGCTGTTGGCGCAACATCGTGTCGATGCCGATACTAATGGCCGTGGTGGCCTCTTGGTCGCAGGTCGGCGGCAAAACCGCAGCACCCGTCCACTTGAGATAGAGCATGGCGGCGAACATAGCGGCGGTCGCTTCTGTGGGTTCGGCCCCCTTGTACACCGGCTTATTGGGGCAACGGCGCATCCACTCTGCGATGGCCAGCGGGAAGGGGAGCCAACCGGGCTTATTCGCATCGGCGGCATAAATCATTTCAAGGTGTTGCAATTCGGTTAAGCCTGTGTCATCTGCAAAGGCGGGACGCGTATAGACAGAGGCGTTCGGCATCTTGCCCAAGGTGTGAACCGTACGGAAGAGGCAGGGCCAGCCCGTATCAATGGTGGTATCTTTTGTGTAATGAAGCGTCAGCTTGCGTCCATCGGCCAAAGCGAAGGCCTCAAGCCAATCGCCGATCTTACGTTCAAATGTGCCATCATAGAGGATGGCATCAAAGGCAACGCCAGCGCGTACATCAAAGCCACCTGCGGGTAAATGCTGTGCAGCATAGATGACATCTTGTCCGAGTTCTAAGCCGGCGTCAATGGAATCCAGCAAGTCCTCTGCCAAACTCGGATGGATGCCACTCAAGGGCGCAATTTCAAACTCCTCACCCTTGAGCACGCGTGCAATGCCAGCGGCCGCAACGTATGATTCTGTGCCAGCACCTTTCGGTACTTTTTTGTTGTAGAAAGTGTCATCGGTGTAGACGCGTTGCCACACCTTCGGCAATGCGATAAAGGTGAGATCTGCGCCGATGGCGAGGCGTGCGATGCGTTGGAGTGGGGAGTTTTCGCAGAGGCCAGACATCTTATAGACGGGCTTCTGGACTGCGACAACTGCGGCATCTTGCAAGTGCTTCGGACGCAAAGCCTTTAAGGTGGCTAAGCCCAGAAAGGCTAAACGTTCGGACTCGGCGGGGGAGAGCGTAACCAAGAGCGAATCAGCTTCAAGCAAGGCGGCTCGCGCGCCATCGGTATCTGGCGTATTAATCCACGTGCTGAGCCACTTGAAGGGGACCACTTCCACGGCTTCGTCATTCAACAGGTGGCTGAGTTGGGTCGCTACAGCAGGAGCATCCACCGCAGCACCTTGACCAACGAGCCAGACAACCTTTGCCGAAAGGAGGGGCGCACAGCAGAGCGCGAGGAGGAAAGATACACTGCAGCAGAGAGAGGGAAGAAAACGCATAAATGGTCTTTCTACTTGTGCACAGAAGGAAGGCTTAACCGAGGAAATCTTTGAGGGCCTCCAATAGACCCATAATGATCCCTTTGATCAAATATTCCATTGGAGGTCCTCGGGGTTAAAGGCGGATTAGAAAGCCGCCAATTTGTTGAAGTCCAACGTGGCAAAGAGATCTTCAATGGTCTCTGCGCGACGGATTTCCGTCACGGAACCATCTTCACGCAAGAGCAATTCTGCGGAACGCAGTTTGCCATTGTAGTTGAAGCCCATGGCGTGTCCGTGAGCGCCAGCATCGTGGAAGACGAGAAGGTCGCCAGGCACGATTTCAGGAAGCGCACGTTGAATTGCGAACTTGTCATTGTTTTCGCAGAGCGAACCTGTGACATCATAGATGTGGTCTGCGGGAGCATCGGCCTTGCCAACCACGGTAATGTGGTGGTAAGCACCGTAGAGAGCCGGGCGCATGAGGTTGGCCATGCACGCATCCATACCCACATAATCGCGGTAGGTGTGCTTGAGGTGGCGCACCGTGCTGACGAGATAACCGTAAGGCCCCGTGATGCAACGGCCACATTCCAAGTAAATCTTCAGCTCGGGATGGCCCTTGCCAATGAGACGTTCTTCATAAGCTTTACGAATGCCTTCGCCGACAATCTCCAGATTGACGCCCTCTTGTTCGGGACGGTAGGGAATGCCGATGCCGCCGCCGAGATTGACGAATTCAAAGGTAATGCCCAACTCGGCGTGAAGTTCTGCAATGAGATCGAAGAGCAGAATCGCCGTATCAATGAAGTACTGCGGATTCAACTCATTGGAGGCCACCATTGTGTGCAAGCCAAAGCGCTTGACGCCCTTTTCCTTGAGGAGGCGATAGCCTTCAAAGAGTTGTTCGCGCGTGAAGCCATACTTCGCCTCCTCAGGCTTGCCGATGATGGCATTGCCACCTTTGAGCGGGCCGGGATTGTAGCGGAAGCAGACGAGTTCGGGGAGTTTGCCGCATGCCTTTTCAAGGAATTCGATATGGGAGATGTCATCGAGATTGACATTCGCGCCCATTTCCACAGCGTGGACAAATTCTTCGGCGGGGGTGTCATTGGAGGTGAACATAATTGCTTCACCATCCAAGCCGACCTTTTCCGAAAGGAGAAGTTCGGGCAAAGACGAGCAGTCTGCGCCAAATCCTTCATCCTTCAGCACGCGCATCAGGAAGGGATTGGGGGCTGCTTTGACAGCAAAGAAGTTGCGAAAGCCCTTATTCCAGGCAAAGGCAGCCTTCATACGGCGAGCATTTGCGCGGATTGCCTTTTCGTCATAGAGATGAAAAGGCGTAGGCCAACGGGTTGCGATGTCGCGCAATTGCGCTTCAGTGCAAGGCAATGTTTTTTCAGACATGGTTGAGACTCAAGGATTGTTGGGGGTGAAGGGAATTTCTTTTGCGCCAGTCCAAAGGGCTTCAATGTCATAGTACTCACGTGCTTCAGGAGCAAAGATGTGAACTACCACATTGAATGCGTCCAACAAGACCCAACCACTGTCAGACTCGCCAGAGGTGCGATAACGGAGGTCCGTGTCAGACTTGAGGTAGGATTGTGCAGCCTTTTGCAAAGCCTTCAAGTGAGGAGCAGAGGTGCCAGAGGCGATCACGCAAATATCTGTTACCGTGGAAATACCGCGCACATCTAAGATGCGAATCGCTTCTGCTTGCTTGTCATACAAAGCTTGCGCGATACCCAGAGCGAGCGTTTCATTTGTTTGTGTCATGGGATATTGTCTCCTTTTATAAATAGAGGTTGTGATCCCGAAGGTAGCGTTCTTCTAAATCACAAATAGCATACCGAATCGGACGCTTCTCCGCAACTGCTGCGCGGATGTCCGAACTTGAGATGTCCAATAAAGGCCCCGTTAAACGGTGCGCTTTGAATCCTGGAACTGCTGGGACGGTGGATTCCGAGATTCCTGGACGGTCGAAGAGAATGAACTCGCAGAGCCCTGGCAATGCTTCTGCGCGATACCATTTGGAGAAGGATTGGGCGGAGTCCATTCCGATTATGAACCAGAAGGTTGCCTCTGGTTCTTCTGCGCGAAGCGCCATCAACGTATCGTAGGTGTAGGTCCTTCCACCGCGATAGATTTCACGACAGTCCAAGATGAACTGCGGATGGTTTGCAAGCGCTAAGCGTAACATCGCACACCGATCTTTTGCGGCGGCGGGCGCATGTTCTTTGAGTGCTTGTTGAGCGCAGGGCATGAAACGAACTTCATCTAACGAAAAGGTCTCTAATGCCACCTGCGCGAGGGCGATGTGTCCCTCGTGCACCGGATCAAAAGACCCTCCCATAAGTCCAATATTTCGTTTCATGTTTGTTAACAATGCTTTCAATTAATCAAAGAAAGGGTCGGGCGGTGTGGCCACCGGACGCGATTCATACTGCGTAGCATCGGGCAGGAGACCATATTCGGATTCCGCTGCATCCGAAATACGGAAGACGTAGCGGAAAACGAAGATGAGTCCAGTTAAGGTGAGTAAAGCCACAAAGATTAAGAGTGCCTGATAGAGCATGCGCGGGGTGACATAACGCCCTTCATCGCCATGTAAGCGCTTCACCTTCGGGCGTGTGGCACACGTGACCAAATTGGCGCAACCTTGGAAGAGGTGCTTGAAGAGATCGCAAATCGGACGGAGCGCTTGGTTGGCGGGTTCAGAGACTGGCTGCTGCGGACTAAAAATGTTGCGTTTGGCGCTTCCTGCAGGCTGTAATTCGTCCGAACGGTCTCGCTGCGGCACGATGGTGCGATTACGCTTTTCTTGTTCAAAGGCTTTTGAGAAGATTGCGCGATGGGGGTTCGCTGGAGGCGGAGGCGGGGTGACGGACGCAGGTGTCACGGGTGGAGGTAAGGTATCACCCGTGAGGGTAAAGGTTTCGCGAACCGCAGGGTCGGCAGCAGGTGGTTGCGGATCGGCACTCATGGGGAAGAGTTCCAACTCTGGTGCGGGCGCTACGGGTGCTTGGGCAGGTGTCGGCGCTGGTTCCGTCGGCATGCGAAAAGGCTCAGGTGGTGTAGCCGTGTCTTCTTCAACGTTAATAGAGACTTCTGGTTTTGGTACGGCGGTGAAGGTCTCTTCTGCGGGCTCCACAATCTTGTGCGTGACAACCTTTGAGGGGGTTTCCGTCAAGGGTTCTTTGGGCGGCAAGGTTCTGCGAGCGCCCGTGTGAATGGGCTCTAATGGACGTTCGGGGAGTTCGCGAATCGCAGGACGGGTGACGGGCTTTTTACCTCCTCCTCCAGTGGATTGTGCGAGGTAGTCTTCAAGCAGAGGTTGCGCTTCGATTCCAAGCAGATCGCAGTAAAGCTGAATGTACCCTTTACCATAGATCGGAGCGGCAATTTTCTTGAAATTTTCCGTTTCCAAAGCATCAATAATGCGCGTCATTAGATGGGTACGTTCGGAGACGTACTCTTTGGTCCAGCCGCGTTCAAGTCGTTGTTGTTTCAGAATTTCACCGAAAGACATGTTTAACCTCGGACGTTAAGGAATGGAAGGTGTTAAAAGGAGGAATCTGTGGATTTAAATTGTGACGGACGACGAATCTCTGGCAACTCAAGAGAGGCAGGGTCAAAATCGCCCAGGTCGAAATCTTCACCCGTGGGTGGAGTCTCTTCCAACGGCTCATCGTGATAATCATTGACGCTTTCATCACTCGGGCTCTCGGGGGCAGGCGAGAGAGCGGAGTCAGGCGCGGGTGCATCGGTTCGCGTATCAAAAGCGGCGGCTTCTCCATCGGTGCCAGCCATCTTTTGGCGTTCTTCCGCATTCAAGTCAACGAGAATCTCACGCGTGCCTCCGGCGCGTCCCATTGGACCAATGATGCCACGTTCTTCAAGCATATCGGTGATGCGGCCAGCCTTTTGATAGCCAATCTTAAATTTGCGTTGCAACGCAGAGGTGGAAAACCGTCCGGTTTGACGGATATATTCCAAGGCCTTGAGATAGACGCCTTCATCGGAGGTGTCATCATCTGCGCCCAATTCAATGACGGGGTCATCCTTAGGTTGCGCCACGAGCCCTTCAAGAAGAGATTCTACACTGCGGGTAGCCTTTTCTTCGGGGATGCGCTCCATGGTGCCCGTTAAGACATTGTCAAAGGCGGGACCTGCTTGATTACGAATGAAATCACAGATGGCATCAATAGACTCATTGGTTACCCATGCGGCCTGCGAACGCACGGTGGGCTTACCAGAACGTCCAAGCAACATGTCACCCTTGCCGATAAGGTTTTCTGCACCAGATTCGTCAAGAATGGTACGAGAGTCATTGGCCTGTGCCACGCGAAGGGCCACACGGCCGGGGATGTTAGATTTAATTGTACCCGTGATGATGTCGGTGGTGGGACGCTGGGTAGCGATAATGAGGTGGATGCCTGCCGCACGTGCCTTGGCGGTAAGGGCGGCGATGGGCATTTCAATTTCGGAACGCACCGCGGGGTCATTCATCAAGTCTGCGAGTTCGTCGATGATGAGCACGATAAAGGGCAGGCGAACGGTTGGGTTGTCACGATGGGGAAGGGGATTCTCAACGCGGTTGTTGTATTCCCCGATGTTACGCACGCCATAACGCTGCAACTGTTCGTAGCGACGTTCCATTTCCATCTTTGCCCAACGCAAGGTGAACATCACCTTTTTCGGTTCCACCACAACAGGATTGAGCAAGTGTGGCAGGTTGTCGTAAGAGGTGAATTCTACGCGTTTGGGGTCAACCATTAAGAGGCGCAAGCGGTCTGGCTTACGGCACATAAGGAGGCCGACGAGCATGTCATTGACCGCCACGGACTTACCAGAGCCTGTGCCACCTGCCACTAAGAGGTGGGGCATTTCTGCTAAGTCTACGACTAAGTCGCCGCCTGTGGCCAATTTACCCATAGCCAAGGGCAAATCCATCTTACGTTCTGCTTCGCGCCAAGTGTCACCTTCCAGGATTTCACGCAAGGTCACTGATTGACGAATGGAGTTTGGTACCTCAATGCCCACGAGGTCACGGCCTGGGATTGGCGCTTGGATGCGGATGGATTCCGCACGCAGGTTCATCAGTAAGTTGCGTCGCGTACCCTCAAACTTCTTCAGGTCAACATTGGGCTCAGGGCGAATTTCAAACTGCGTAAGCACTGGTCCCCGCTTGTAGTTGACCACCTTCGCATCAATACGGAACTGAGCCAAGACGCCTTCAATCGCAGCAATAGCCGACTGAATGTCTTCGGCATCACTCTTTCGTGGGGGAATTTTGCCCAAAAGTTCAATGGGTGGCAAGCCGTAATCCTGCAGATAAGCTTCGGGCTCGGTATTGTCATTGGCCGCCGGCACGGGGGATGTGATTGATTTTTCGGGCGAAACAGGCTTTAGCACAGGCACATTTTCCGCCTGCAGTGTGAAGGGGACGGGTTCAGGTTCAGGGCGAGGCTCTGGGCGCTTGGGCTTGGCGATGGGTTCGGATTCGGGACGTTCAAAGAGGGGCTCGGCGGCTGCTTTGCGTGGTGGCGGTACCCATGTTTGATCTGCTAAGCGTGCACGCTGACGCAAAATTTCTGCCGTAGAAGGGACGGGTGTCTCTTCAACAGGTTCTGGTTCACGCTTGCTACCGAAGAGTCGGCGCCAAAAACCTGGCGTGTTTTCTTGGGGTGTGTCGATTGTCGCCGCCTGACTGCGCAATGCTTCCGCGGTCTCCATCGCTTCTGAACCGAGCGTTTCGGTGGTGCGCGGCGTCATCAAGCGCGTAAGGAGGAAGAGCATATTCCGCACGCCAATAATCATCTGGAGTAAGAAGGCAATCAAAGCCCATAGTAGAATTTGTAATCCCATCTCCCCGAGGAAATCGCGCAGGAACCCCGTAACAAGCCATTGACCAATCGCGCCGCCAGCATTGGGACGCAAGTTGAGTTCGGCGAGTAAGGGAATGGCAGCGCCGTCATCACCTCCAAAACTCTGGAAGAGGCAGGCGAGAACCGCATAGAGACAGCCAATCCAAATCACGCGCAACCGAAAATAGCGCACCCGCCCATGCAACATGAAGCAAGCAATGAGGAACATCAATGGCAGTGCGAAATAACGATAGGCCAATCCTGCGATGCCGTACCCATAAAAGGTCAACCAAGCGCCTAAGGTGCCAATTTTATTCATGGGCACGCCATCAGGCGGGGAGGGTGGGTTGTGTAACCAACTAATGTCACGCCAATCGTAAGAGATGAGGGCGAAAAAGAGAATGATGGTTGTTGCCAATAAGGCGATGCCCCAAATGCGGCGCATCCGCACATTGACAGTGGTATTCATCTCCTCCGAGAGCGTGGAGGAGTTGCGCGAAGCAGAATGGGATTGGGGTTTTCGAGGCATGGTAAAGGATTAGTTCTCTGTCACAAGCGAGAATTTGAAGAGTCTCGCAGAGCGTAAAATCTGGATGACATCCATGATGCGGCCATAGGCCTGCGTCTCATCTCCGCGAATATGCGCCACAACATCTTTGTTTTGTGCTACGGCCGCCTTGGCCTTGGCGAGGAGTTCTTCATCCGTAACGGGTTCTTTTCCGATGAAGAGGCGTCCTTCTGCGGTGATGCTTACGGTGAAGGGATCGTTATTTTCAAGCGGATCTCCAGAGGCCTTAGGCAAGTGCAGTGTCACTCCGTTTTGCAGCGCAGGGAAGGTGATGATGAAGGCAATCAGCAACAGAAACGTCATGTCCAAAATCGGCGTCATATCAATTTGACCATTGATTTGACGAGGTTTACGTTTTCTGCGGGAGAGCCGTGTGCGTAACATAATTAGCGATCCTCAAGGTAGTGCAATCGCAATTTACCCATTAGGTCTTCGCCGAAACCTTCAAGGTCAACGCTTTCCGATTCCAAACGCCCCTGCAATAGGTTGTAGCCAATTGTTGAGGGGATTGCTACCACGAGGCCAACCACCGTGGTAAGCAATGCTGAGGAGATACCAGGAGCCAATTCTGCGATGTCTGCACTTCCACACGCAGCCATCGCTTGGAAGGCGTACATCACACCCCAAACGGTTCCGAAAAGACCCATGAGTGGCGCAGAACTGGTGAAGATGGCAATCCACGTCATGCCAGGTCCGCTCAGGTTGACGCATTGCTCTTCCACGGAGTGAGCGCAGACAGACTCCACGAGGTCCATCTGCTTTCGTGTGAGACTCAGGCGATAGGTGGGATCAATGCTCATGCGTTGACGCTGTTCCACCGGTACCAACGTGGCGAGGCGTTCGCAACTCTTCACATAGACGTTGCCCATCGGAGTTTCGGTGAGCGCATGCGGTGCGTGGGCATACTCCACGAAGATTTCCAAGGGGTCATTCTTCTTTACGAAGGCATCTACGAAGCGTGCCGAACGATTATGAATGTCGTCAAGTCTTGCCTTCTTGCTTAACATCATCCCCCAAGAGCAGATGCTCATCACAATTTGGATGATGACGATCATCTGACCCATGATGTCCGAGTCCATAAAGGCTCGGAAGGGGCCCGTGGTGCCTACGGCGAGCAGGAACGAATCAAACATGATTTACTTAAATCCTTTCCGGAGTCGGAATGCCGAGCAAGGTTAACCCTCCGCGCAAGACCTTTGAGACGGCATCGCACAAGCGGATGCGGCAATCACGCACAGCGGGATCCGCCTTCAATACGGGCGAACACTGGTAGAAGCTGCTGTAGAGTTGGCTGAGCTGATAGAGATAGTCTGCTAAGACGCTCGGCTTGCAGAGGTCGCCTGCACGCTGCACGGCATTGGGATATTGCAAGAGGTGCAGGGCGAGCGCCTTTTCGGCATCGCCAGTGATTGAGAGCGGATTGTCCGTCGGCATGCGACCCGTTTCTGCGCGATAACGTGCGAGCAGGGAGTTCAGGCGGGCATTGGCATATTGCAAGTAGGGGCCGCTATTGCCTTCAAGTGCAAGGGCGCGCTCCCACGTAAAGACAATCATCGTCGCAGGATCGTGCGAGAGGTCGGCATACTTAATGGCACCAATGCCGATTGCTTCAGCGAGGGCTGCGCGTTCCTCTTCGGTCCAATCGGGGTGACTTTCGTCCACAATCTTGCGTGCACGGGCTGCTGCCTCATCAAGGAGCGTTTCAAGTTTAATCACGTTGCCTTGGCGTGTGGAGAAGGTGCCTTCAGGCAAGCGCATGAGACCGAAGGGGACGTGCTGGAGTGCCGCCTTGGCGCAGAAGCCAAGCTTGCCGCAGATGGCGAAGAATTGCTTGAAGTGAAGCTGCTGACGGTCATCGGTGACGTAGATGATACGCGCAGGGTCAAATTCTTCAGTACGCGACTTGACCGTGGCGATATCGGTGGAGGTGTAATTGAAGCCGCCGTCACGCTTGCGCACAATGGCCACTTCCAAGCCTTCATCCTTCATGTCCACAATCCATGCGCCTTCGCTCAAGGTGGCTAAGCCCTTTTCCTTGAGCGTTTCAACGACGGGCTCCAACATCGGCTGGTAGTAGCTTTCGCCACGATAGAGGTCAAAGCTTACATCAAGGCGGTTATAGATGCGACCAAATTCACCGAGGGAGATTTCAATAAAGCGCTTCCACACTGCGAGGTTGGCTTCGTCTCCAGCCTGCAACTTCACGAGTTCTTCACGGCAGGCGTCCAACCACGTGGGATCTTCCTTGGTGGCATTGTAGCTCTGTACGTAGACCTTTTCGAGGAGTTCTACTGTGAGGTTGGCGCGTTCGTCATCGGTGAGGAAGTGGCGGTAGCCCATGATGAGGATGCCAAATTGCGTTCCCCAGTCACCAAGGTGGTTGTCGGCAATGACGAGATAGCCCAGCGCACGCAGGATGCGGTCGATCGCATTACCAATTACCGTGCTACGAATGTGGCCGATGTGCATCGGCTTCGCCACGTTAGGGGAGGAGTAGTCAATGACGACCTTTTCGTTTGCACCGCTCTGAGGAATGCCAAGGTGGGGATCATTGCTGAGCGATTCAACCCCATCAGCGAGGGCTCGGTTCGAGAGGGTTAAGTTGATAAAACCTGGTCCTGCGACTTCTGCTTTTTCCAAAATGTCAGGCAGGGGGAGTGCCTGAATTACGGCATCGGCTAATGCGCGCGGATTTTTGCCTGCACGCTTGGCGATGCCCATGGCATCATTGCACTGCCAGTCGCCAAAACGCGAATCCTTTGAGGGCACTACTTTGCCACCGCCACATCCAGGCTCTACTGCTTCAAATGCCGCGCTCAACCACTGCTTTACAAGACCTTCGCAATCCATAACGTAAAAAACTCCTAATAAAGAAAAATCATATTTATTCTATCACAAAATAAGTGCGCACGCGTGTACTAATAGAAGAGAAAGCATGTTAATTTCTACTGAAATACGCACAAAAGTCTTTTTACGTGAGGAATTTAAGCATTTTGAAGAAGGCTTGGAGGAATAAAGCACAAGGACGCGACTCGGGTCGCGTCCTTGTGATACGTCTTTTTCACCCGCATCGGGTGTCATAGACGGGTTTAACGCTTGAAGGAGTCCTTCAGGGTTACCGTGCGGTTGAAGACGGGGGTGCCAGGCTTGGAAGCATGGACATCCGGCGTGAAGTAGCCAACGCGTTCAAACTGATAGTGTTCGCCAGGAAGGGCATCGCCGAGGAGGGGCTCCACATATGCCGTAATCGTCTTCATGCTTTCTGGCGCAAGGGCATCAAGGAAGTTGCCACTCGGGCACGACATGGGGTCTTCCAATGCGAAGAGGCGGTCGTAGAGGCGCACTTCTGCGGTCTTTGCGTACTTGGCGCTGACCCAGTGGATGGTACCCTTGACCTTACGCCCGTCAGAGGGATTGCCACCTTTGCTCTGGGGGTCGTAGGTGCCGTGGATTTCGGTAACATTACCCTCTGCATCCTTCACGATGTGCGTGCAAGTAAAGAGGCAGAGACCACGCAGACGCACCTCGTTGCCGACGGTGACGCGGAAGAATTTCTTCACGGGAATTTCCATGAAGTCATCACGATCAATCCAAAGCTCACGACCGGAGCGAAGGACGCGCTTGCCCGCAGTTTCGTCTTCAGGGTTGTTCGGCACTTCGGCAGTGAGTTCTGCGTCCTCAGGCAGGTTGTCAATGACGAGCTTGACCGGGTCCAAAACCGCCATACGACGCGTGGAGATGCGGTTTAAGTCGTCTCGGACACACCACTCAAGTAATGCAAGATCGGTGAGTGATTTGTACTTCGAAACACCCGTGCGTTCGCAGAGGTCGCGAATGGCCGCTGCGGTATATCCGCGACGACGCATACCTGCCACGGTGGGCATACGGGGGTCATCCCATCCGTCCACGTGACCTTCTTCCACCAATTGACGAAGCAGGCGCTTGCTCATCACCGTGTAGGTGAGGTTGAGACGGGCAAATTCGCGCTGCTGCGGGCGAATGGTCTTACCATTGCGCACAACTAAACGACCCTGTTCTGCGAGGCGGTCAATCACCCAATCATAGAGCGGGCGGTGGACTTCAAATTCAAGGGTGCACATGGAGTGTGTCACCCCTTCGAGCGCATCTTCAATCGGGTGCGCGAAGTCATACATCGGATAGCAGTGCCACTTGTCACCAGTGTGATAGTGCGGCTGATTGACAATGCGGTAAATCACTGGGTCGCGGAAGTGGATGTTGGGCGAGGCCATATCAATCTTCGCACGCAAACAACGCGTTCCTTCGGCGAATTCGCCAGCGCGCATCCGACGGAAGAGGTCAAGATTTTCTTCTGGACTGCGATCGCGATAAGGAGAGGGTTTGCCAGGTTCCTGCGGAATGCCGCGATAAGCCTTCCACTCATCCTGTGAGAGTTCGCACACATAGGCTTGGCCGCGACGAATAAGTTCTTCTGCGATGTCCCACATGGTCTCAAACATGTCGCAGGCGTAGAAGAATTTATCCCACGAATAGCCGAGCCAAGAGATGTCTTTCTTTAACTGCTCGACGAATTCATCCGTTTCCTTCGACGGATTGGTATCGTCCATGCGTAAGTGACACTTGCCGTTAAAGAGGCTTGCCATGCCGAAATCAACCCACACCGCCTTCGCGTGGCCAATGTGAATCCATCCATTGGGTTCGGGAGGGAAACGAGTCACCACCGTGCCGTCATTCTTGCCTGCGGCGAGGTCTTCTTCAATCCATTGACGTAAAAAGTGGCGTGCGGTATCCGATTCGGTTGCGGGGTTCAATGACGCTTTGTCTTCCATAATCCTTGCATCCTTAAAAAATAAAATCCACATAAGTATACCAAATTTACGCATGAATAGTGTATTTTGATACACTGTTAGTATGAAGTTTTCGCTTTCCACCTCTTATTTTGCTGGTCGCCATTATGCGCCAGAAGAAATGGCCGCTCGTGCGGTTGCTCTCGGCTTTGCGGCGGTTGAGTTAGGTTATTTTACGCGCGATATGGAGCTTGATGCATGGGAGGATGCGCTTACGGCCGAGGGGCTCACCGTTTCAAGTGTTCACGCGTTTTGCCCAATGCCGCTGAGTATGCCACAACTTGGCCCAGAGGTGTTTAGCCTCGCTTCTCCTGATGCGGAAGAACGTCAAGCCGCGATTCAAGCCATGCTTCGTACGTTAGATGCGGCGGCGCGATTTGGTGCGCGTGCGATTGTTACTCATGGGGGACGCGTTGAACTTCGCGAGCCTGGTCGCCTTTTTGGTTCGCGCCCGTATCGTTCCCAACTTTCTCGCGCACTTCAAGCAACAGGTCAGGTTGATCTGAACCTCGTTGAACGCGAACGTGCCTATCGTGAAGCCGCCGCACCCCACTGGGTGGACGCTGTTTCTTTTGCATTAGATGTGCTATTACCACGTTTTGAGGACGCAGGCATTGCGCTCGCTTTTGAGAATTTGCCGGGGTTGGAAGCCTTTCCAGATCCAGTGGAATGTGCTTTTTTGCGCGAACGCTTCCCTTCGCCCTTCCTTACGGTTTGGTATGATATTGGTCATGGCGAACGCAAAGCCCGTACGGGCGATTGGCCTGTTGCTGAAACGCTTGCGCTTACGTTAGACTTTACCGTTGGCACTCACATTCACGATGTGCGTGGATTGGAAGAAGATCACTGCGCCCCTGGTGAGGGGGAGGTGGATTATCACGCCTTGATGCCCCTCTTGCGCAAGCCTGGTCTTATTCGCGTCTTTGAACCTGCGCCGAATGTCGATTCCGCAACACTTCAAGCGGGACGCGAACACCTTGAAGCGCTTTTAGCCGACATTCCTGATACGCTTTGATGATTAATTACTTTTTGAAAGATGGCACGATGAAACAAATTCTTCTTCCGATCTTCGTCATTACACTTCTTGGTTGCGTGGGGTGCACGACTCCACTTGCAGAGACTCCCATGAATGAGGTGGACGCCTATGTCGCCTTCTGTTGCGACTTGGCACTTGATGGCGAGCGGACTCCCGATGCATTACGCAGTCCCATCCATGCGCACGAGTATAAAACGGACTGTAGCATTGTCTATGCTGATACCGATTATCTGAGCTATCGAGTTGAAGCTTTTGAATACACAGGTGGCGCACACGGGATGACCACTGTAACCGTGGGAACCCTTGATCGCAAAACAGGCCGCAAACTGACGGTTGCAGAACTCCTCTCACGCACAAACTTGTCTGCACATCAAGATGCAATCAAGGCCTCAATCATCCAACGTCTCGGTGGGGCTGAAAACTTGTTGGCCCCTCTCACGCTCACGGATAATTGTTACCTTGCAGAAGACGGTCTCCACTTCGTCTATAATCCCCTTGAAATTGCCTGTTACGCCGCCGGCCTTATCGAAGTCACCACCCCCTACAAAAAATAAAGTAGGGGATGGCTTATTAGGCCTGATTTACGTTGCGATGGTGTGCGGAAATAATGCCGTGACATATCCGTGCCACGGCATAACGGATATTGTGTAAAGCTTAAGTTGTGAAGCGGCGCTTTTCTGGTTGTGCGAGAGATTCACGCCCTAATTAAATAGGATAGTTGTTGTCTTTGGTGTACCACACTCTCCTTTAAGAAAGAAATCCAATGGAGACAAGGTGGCACTCGGGGTGTTTTCTAGTGCTTTTTGAGGGGGAAATAGGATTCTTTGCGTACATTCGCTTGCATCGCGTGCGAATTTTAGAGATAATAAGAGACGTTTTCTATTTTGAAATAAGGAGCGACTATGAAATTTGATAAGCGCGGTGCGCTGATGGAAGTGAACGTCCCTGGCATGGATAAGATTCAGGGCAAGGTGCGCGACATCTATGATCTTGGCGATAAGATTCTCATCGTTGTGACCGACCGTTTGAGCGCGTTTGACGTGATTATGGATGACGGTGTCCCTGGCAAGGGCAAGGTGCTGAATAGCATTTCGACCTTCTGGTTCCGCAAGTTGGGTCACATTTGCCCCACTCACTTGATTTCTGCGGATGTGAAAGATTATCCGGCTCCGTTTAATGAAATGCCTGAATTGCAGGGCCGTTCGATGTTGGTGCGTAAGTTGAAGGTTGTTCCTTACGAATGCATCGTGCGTGGTTATCTCACGGGAAGCGGTTGGGCAGAATACAAGAAGCAGGGCACGGTGAATGGTCAGCAGCTGCGCGAGGGTTATCAGAACGCCTCCAAACTTGACGAAGTGCTCTTCACGCCCACCACGAAGGCTGCGATTGGCGACCACGATATGGCTGTGACCGTTGAGGAAATGACCAAGGACGTGGGCGAAGCATTGGCGACGAAGCTTCGCGACCTCTCTATTGCGCTCTACACTGAAGCAGCAAAGCACGCAGAAAGCCGTGGTATTATCCTCGCCGATACGAAGTTTGAATTCGGTTTGGATGAAGCGGGTAATGTTGTTCTTGCGGACGAAGCATTGACCCCTGACTCGTCTCGTTTCTGGGCGAAGTCCACCTATGCCATCGGCAGCAATCCTCCGAGCATGGACAAGCAGTTCGTGCGTGACTGGTTGGATGCTATCAATTTCAATCATCAGCCTCCAGCCCCTCCGTTGCCTGATGAGGTGATTGAAAAGACTCAGGCGATCTATGCCGAATGCTACACGCGCCTGACTGAAGGCGAAGCTTGCGCCCCCGTGCTTTAAAATGACGGCCGCAACGCCTTTCTTGATTCCCCCGCGTCGCTTTGATGCGCACGGGGGATTTTTTTCTCTTCCGCCGCATGCGGTGCTTACGCTTACCGCACCAGAACCCCTTCCGCACGCCTTGCGTTTAGCCGAATCGCTTGTGCCGCAGGGTGGGGTACGCCAATGTTGTACGGGTCCAAATTATACATTGACGTTTGGTGCGCCAGAGGCATTACCCGAAGTGCCTGAGATTGTTTCGGAGGCGTCGCCAGAAGCGTACGCCTTTACGATTACAACGTTGGGTGTGGCGGCGCGTGCGACTTCGGCGGAGGGACTTTTTCGGTGTTGCGCTTTTCTAAAACGTGAATTGGCGCGCGGTCAATTGCCGTGTGGGTGCGGCGAGGATGCTCCGCAAGGGGCGGTGCGTGGGGTGATGCTTGATGTCTCGCGTAATCGCACCTATAGCTTGAAGACGCTCTTTAGCGTGGTGGACCAACTCGTTTTGTTGGGCATGAATCGCTTAGAGCTTTACTTTGAAAATGTCTTTGCTTATCGCAAACATGCGGCGGTGTGGGGGAAGACTTCGCCTTACACCCCAGCGGATATTGCGGCATTGGATGCCTACTGTGCGACGCGATTTGTCCAACTTGTTCCGAATCAAAATACCTTGGGACACTTTGAACGTTGGCTGAAGCATCCGGACTATTTACGTTACGCAGAGTTGCCACAGGGAGGCGCGCGGACGCCATGGGGCAGTATTCAGGCGCATCCCACGGGACTTTTTGCAGCCGACCGCGCCACGCGTGACTTTGTGAAGGGGCTTCTTAATGAACTCTTGCCCTGCTTCTCGCATGCGACGACGGTGAATCTTGGCGGTGATGAGGTCTTCGATTTGGGGCAGGGGCGTTCGCAGTGTGAGGATAAAGCAGCGCTTTATTTGGGCTACATGCGTGAAATGGCCGATGTTGCGTTGCGTCATGGCAAACGGCCAGAGCTTTGGGCGGATATGTTGATTCGCCATCCTGAGATTTTGCCTGAGGTTAAACGTATCTTACCAGAGGCGCGTTGGCTCGTATGGGGTTACGAAGCATCTGACCCAATCGTTGCGAATGCGGAACGATTGCAAGCGGAGGGCTTGGAGGTTGTCGTTTGCCCCGGCACGTCATCGTGGCGTAGTTTCTGCGGTAGAACGTCCAATATGCTCGCCAATATCCGAGCCGCCGCATCTGTGGCATCGTCAGGTATTCTGCTGACAGATTGGGGCGACGCGGGGCATTGGCAACCCCTTACGATTTCCCTTCCTGCGCTTGCCTTTGCTGGTGCACTTGCGTGGAATCCGACGGTAGAGCCTGATGTGGCGGCATTAACGGATGTTTTATGTGGTGAAGATGGGTTGGGTGAGTGTCTCTTACGCTTGGGGGATACTTACCTAACGGCAAATGCCGCTGCGGGTAATGCCACAAAACTCTTCCAAGCCTATAATCTGCCACTTGCTGATGCGCCGAAATTGGAACCCGATGCGCTCCGTAAGACACTTGATGAACTGGATGAACTCGCAGCATTGCCAGTGCTCTCGAGTGGCTCTCTCGCCGTGCGTGAGGCGCGTTATGCATTGGAATTGCAACGGCTCGCAGTGCTTCGCGCCTTACAAACGCCGGGATTACGTCGTAAACGTGCCGCACTTGCCGCCCAGATGTCGCTCTTGTGGGTTGAACGTGGCCCGCGTGCACAATTAGATGACTCACTGTCGGCTTTTCTTTCGCAGGAGTTGCCAGAATGAAACTACCTGAAGTTCGCCCAGGAGAGCGGTGGGGGCTCTGTTTAAGTGGGGGCGCAGACTCCACTGCATTGCTCTTAAAATGCTTAGAAGTCGGCTTTCCGGTGGTCGCGCTTCACTTCAATCACGCCTTTGAAGATGAGGAGGGGGATGCCGACGAGGTCTTTGTTCGGGAGTTGTGTGCGGCGCGAGGGGTGATCTTGCGTGTGGGACGTTGTACAGAACCATGGACAACGCGAGAGACGAAGGAGGTCTTTGCGCGTCGCCATCGTATGAATTTCTTTGCGGAGTCGGCACAAGAATTGAAGTTGACGGGTTTGCTTTTGGCGCATCATGCCGGCGATCGTGCGGAGAATGTGGTGTTGCGTTTGGCACGCGGGTGTGGCGCAGAGGGATTGACGAGTTTTGGATTTGAGAATCAAGCGCCGTGGGATGCGCGATTAAAATTGGTGCGGCCGCTTTTGGATGAGACGCATTTGGATCAGGTAAAGTGGTTGGAGGCGTATGGTCAAACGTGGCGAGAGGATGTTTCAAATGCTGATTTGTCAATTCCACGCAATGCGATTCGCGCTGCATTACCAGGCGTCTTACCACACTTTGTTGCAGGAGTAAATGCTGCTGCGGATGTACTTTCTGAGGAGAATGCGTTTATCGCGGCGTGCGCGGAAGAGAGTGTGATCCACCGCTCTGCGTGGCGTTTGGAGGTAAAGTCTGCAGTACATCCAGTCTTGTTGCGACGAATTTTGCGTGGATGGTTGGGCGAATTAACGCGTCGGCAAACCGAAACGCTCTTAATGCTTCCCCAAAACAACACGGCGACTGTCTCAGGCAATCGCGTGATTGTACGCCTTTCAGATACTCAGTGGCAGGTGCGTCGAGCTGATGTATCGCCCGCTCCGCCAACGATTGAGATTACTTCGCCTGGCGTATATCGCTTTGGCGATTGGCAAATAACGGTCGGCGATGACGCGGCGCAACTGCGCCTGCCGCTACCACTAATCGTTCGTTCGCGTCAAGCAGGGGATCGTTTTCGGCCGCGCGGGTTGCGCGGTTCGCGAAAGATTCAGGATGTTTTGACCGAATTGCGTGTGCCCGCCGCTGCTCGAAATGGTTATCCGCTCTTTTGTGATTGTGCAGGTACGATTGTGGCAGTGCCTGGAATGCGTCCTGCGGCAGTGCCAGAAGGTGTGGAGACGGTGGGAATTACGCTTCAGCGTTTGGATGAGTGCGGAACGAAGTCACGTAGATGACCTGCGAGCGCCGCCGCGCCTCTGAAGAGGTAGGCGGGGTGTTTTGCTGCGCGAAGGATTTGGCGCAGGATAGCCATCGGATGCAAAAAGCCCCGATAGGTCGCCGCGATGCAGGCGCGAATCTCAGCCTCACTCATCGGAGATTTCATCACGGGCGAGCGCATATCGTAGGCTTCCCAATCACGCGTAAGGAGTTGGTCCGCTTGAGCTAATGCCTTAAAGAGGGGCGTGCCAGGATAGGGGACAAGCCACGTCGCTTGTAAAGTTGCAGCGCGTCCAGTGCGGAGAAATTCACGTCCGAGTGCAACCGTTTTGGCGGCATCGCTTGCCGTCTCCCACGGATACCCAAACATTAAGGTAATATGCACGTCTAGCCCTGCGGCAGAGGCCGCCTTTGCCCCATCATAGATTTGCTGCACCGTGAGACATTTGTTGAGCTTATCAAGCGTGGATTGATTGGCAGATTCTACGCCGAAGAGCACGAGGCGGAAGCCCGCGCGGCGCATGCGTTTGTAGTCTTCCGCAGAGAGTGCGCCGAAGCGCATATTGCAATCAATTCGTACTTTGCGGTGATAACCGCGCGCAATCATCCCCTCACAAAAATCCTTGAGCCACTTACCAGTTGGTAAGCTGCCCGCATCGTCCATGATTTCTTTGACGCCTCGGTCAATTAATGCACCGATTTCATCCAAGACATGCTCCACCGGACGGACGCGATAGGTGGGATAAAGCAGAGTCCATGCGCAAAAGGTACATTTGCCGTGCCAACAATCTCGTGCGCTCATGATATACGCGCCAGGCGTCTTTGCGAAGTTCCCATTGCGATAGGCATAGTCTTCCCAACGGGTTAGGTCGCGGTCAATCTGTGGAAGCATCGAAAGATCCACCGGGATCTCGCTCCCCTCCAACCAAGAGAGCAGGGCAAAGTCATAGTCGCCACCCTTAAGTGCAGCATCCACTACACCACTTTCAAGCACCTCTTCAGGGCACGCTGTGACATGGTCGCCTGCCATAACAAGACGGCATTGGGGGAGGCGCGCTTTGAGTTGGGTCGCCCATGCTAAATGAAACCGCACTACAGGCGTTTTTGTCTCAAGGAATACCACGTCGGGTGCCCACGCCTCAAGTTCTTTCCAAAAGCGCTCAGACGTCATAGAACGTGCGATCCCGTCCAACCACAATACAGCATAACCCCGCGACTGCAAGAGCGTCGCAGCACTTGCAGGGACCACGGGATAGATTGCGGTAGGATGGCTAAACCACTGAAACTGTCGGTTCTGCGAGAGTAAAGGCACCCCCTTCTCCGACGGAATCGGCGGATAACAAAACGCAACGCGACAAGTAGGTGAAGAAGTCTGTGTACTCACGCCCCACATTATAGTCTAAACCCACCCCATCCGTCCTGCCTTTTTCAAAAAAAGCAGGAGAGTGGGTTAGGAATGTTATGCAGAAGCCGAAAGAAGCAGCGCACGAGCGCGCCTCTTTGAACGGATGATCGGGCGCAGTTTAGAGCGTGACAGGTGCGCTCATAAACGTTTGTCGGGTAGAACCCTTCTCCTGCTGGAAAAGCAGTTGAATTGTGGTGCCAGTGGGGTAATCTGCGGTGTTGAGCGAGAAAAGAACCTCTTTGCCAGACTTCTTTTGCAGAATGGGCTTAATCGCAGTGCGCTGTTGGTTGGTAATGACAAACCACTTCGCCTGTTTCCCCAATTGCTCACAATACAAATGACGCCCATTCACTTGAACAAACGTAGTCTCCCCAGAAGGCGTTACTTCCACGTCACGCAGTTCAGGAGTTGTAATGGCATCAACCTTTTCAACCGTTACACCCTCTAACGCATGACGCAAGCGCGACCCTGCAGAGACCGAAACTAAGAGCTGATGTTTGCTACTATCAAATGCTTCGTCTTTGTTTGTGAAAGCGCCTTTAATGGTTGGACGAAAGCGCATCACAGAGCCAAAATTCACCGAGCGGCCATGGCGAAGATTGTCGATGATGACATCCATCATTTGTTCGGCTATGCCCAAAATTTCATGTTCAGCATACTTTGAACCTTCGCGAACCATCTGCTGGGCGATGGTTTTCAAGCTTGCTGGGTGAATTTCAGCTCTTGCAGCATAATACTGTTTCCCGCGAACCAAATACGGCAACGGGATTAATCGATAAGCGATGTTAGCAATCGTATTGCGAACATTTAAAAGACGTGGACTCATAAGTAACCTCCATACGAACGTAGAATAAATACATTTAATAACGTAACCTTGCGCTTATCATATCACAATCCTGCCACTTTTACTGTTCAGTTTGTTACAAACTCAAATTCAGTTTGTTACAAACTTGAAC
>JAEIGA010000937.1_pt1 | contig 43676 bp, 19 predicted proteins | sample 9270691 | NCBI WGS metagenome assembly JAEIGA01 (sample SAMN17057246, study PRJNA624740) | gut metagenome | biome: biome; isolation source: fecal sample | host: Bos grunniens | place: China: Xizang | collected 2019
AACCTTGCTATTGGTGGCACAATGGGTGGATCAATAGATGAATCTATCTTCGACCAAAAACGTATCATGTACGTGGACTGGGTACGTGCTTACCAACGCCAAGAACAACCCTAAACTACTCTACACCATACTACACAACTCTACACAACACTACACCATACTACACAACTCTCCACCATGCTACACCATACTAAACGACATATCATTTGGGTGTTTGCTCTCTTCTTGACGGCATGTAATCCAAATGTCCCTACGATGGACCAAGCCTCTACCATGCAGAAGAGCGCCAAGCGCGGTGTGTCGTTCGACTTCAAGAAGATTGACGACCTACCCTTGCTCTCTCCTTCTATATCATGGTCATACAACTGGGGCAACGCTCAAAACGCTACCGCAGCCCTTTGGTTCGACACCAACGAGATGAATTTCTGCCCCATGTGTTGGAACAATTCATACAGTGCAGACAAGATTCGCGAGTACGTAAAGGAGCATCCTAATACCAAATACTTGTTGGGCTTCAACGAACCCAACCTCACCGACCAATGCAATATGACCCCTGCGCAAGCAGCTGAGCATTGGCCACAAGTGGTAGCGTTGGCGAAAGAGTTAAATCTCAAACTCATCTCTCCTGCCATGAATTATGGAACCCTCGCGGGCTATCATGACCCTATCAAATGGCTCGATGAGTTCTTTGCACTGCCCAATGTGTCGCTCGACGATATCCATGCGATTGCTATCCACTGCTATATGGCTTCGCCTTCTGCTGTCAAAGACTATATCAAGAAGTTTGAGAAATACGGCAAACCCATCTGGATGACCGAGTTCTGTGCTTGGGATCCCGTGCCAAGCAATGTCGAGAAGCAAATGGATTATATGTGCGCTGTGCTCAATCACATGGAGCAAAATCCCCATGTAGAACGCTATGCGTGGTTCATGCCCCGCACCAGCGGTAAGGTGGATTCTGCTCCCTACATGCAATTGCTTACCCATGGTTCGCCAGTAGAACTCACACCGCTCGGACAAATCTTCACCCAGTTCTCCTCTTTCGATAAGAATGCCTACCTCGCCCTCGAAAAGGGCGTAGGTGCACACCAATACATCGCCCTGAAAGAAGAGAATATCTCCCTGCGTGTCACGGATGATAACCAACTCTATATCCAATCTTTCATGCAAGGACAATGGATTGATTATCAAATCAATGTACAAAGCAAACAACCGCTGCAAATTCAATATGCCACCATCGTGAATAGTCAGGTATGTATCTACATTGATGGCGTCGCACAAACGATAGTGGACATACCAAAAACTGCTGATATGCAAACGGTTACTACGCTCACAACCACCTTCATCCCACCACTAGGTAACCACACCCTTCGCATTGAAGCACTAAAAGGAACCTTTAATTTCTACCAAATAAACAATACTACACAGCACTAAACAATACTATAAACATGAAACAACTTTACACCACCTTATTTCTCATACTGCTAGCAATGCCGTTGATGGCACAAACGCAAATAGTAGAAAATTTTGAAAATGGGCAGGCTGATTGGACATCCGTTTCTTGCGCTGCTAATTGGTCTGAAAATCCAAATGCTACAGGACTTAATTTATCCTGTGGTACATTGCTTGTCACACGCACATCGGAATGCGAGAACTGGTCAGGAGCAATACTCAATTTACCTACACCTATCACGGGCTACCGCTATGTGCATGTATTGATGTATCGCAACAATACTAATCAGCCTAATATCAAGGTTTATGATCCAGAACAAGAGGATGGTTCGGCAGATTTGAAACCGATCACCACCAATATCGTAGCTAACCAATGGCAAGATGTGGTGTTTGATGTGCAAAATAATGCCATCAAATTTATCTTCCTAATGGTAGATAGAACTACTATTTCCCAAGATGCTTGGATGTATATTGATGATATTTTACTGAGCAACGACCCTACACCACGCACTTCTCCTAACGCTGCTTGTGAGCAAACTCCTGCTACTCCTTCTGAGGACGGATACACCCTCGTTTGGAACGAAGACTTCACCGACGCAACCCTCGACCGCAATGTATGGAATATCGAGGTCAATGGCGACGGCGGTGGCAACAACGAGTTGCAATACTATTGTGAGAAGGGCGTCAAGCTGGCTGCAGAACCAACAACGGGTAAACAATGCCTTGTACTCACAGCCACCAAAGAGGATTATCAAGGCAAGAAATGCACCTCTGGTCGTGTCAATACCAAGAACAACCTCTATTACACCTTCGGCAAGATCGAAGCGCGTATCAAGTTCCCTAACACCGCCAACGGTCTTTGGCCTGCATTTTGGCAGATGGGTAATGACTTTGACCAAGTGGGATGGCCACGCTGCGGCGAGACAGATATTATTGAGTTAGGCAATGTGGATGGTATCAAAAAAGGCACACAAGATCGCTACTTCAATGGCGCACTTCACCTTGGATCTGCTTGGAATACCGTATGGAGCGATGCACAATCTACCACCCACCCATATTCCGTAGAAGACACCTTCCATATCATTACAATGGAGTGGACTCCTACATCTATTACAATGTATATGGACAAAGAAGCACATCCTGAATTAAAACCTTATTTCCAAACTAAACTAGAAGGTAATGATGATGCTTACTACAATCGAGAATTGGTATTCGGAAAGCCTAACTTCATTATCGCAAACTTGGCTGTTGGTGGCAATTTCCCTCAAATCTGGGATATCAATAAGATCACAGCTTTGGCTAATGGTCCACGCTCGGTATATATTGATTGGATACGCATCTATCAAAAGGGCGATGCCAAAGAGACCTTCCATGCGCCATCACCATCGGATGCTATTGAACCAGATGCAACAACTGATCTACCACAGATCCAAACAAGCGCAGCGCCTCGCAAACTGATGATCAACGGGCAACTCGTGATTATGCACGAGGGACAACCATACAACATCCTAGGTCAACCCCTCTAAACAACTCTACACAACTTTACACCATGCTACACCACACTACACGATTCTGCACGATTCTCATGTGCTTCATCTTTGTTGCTTGCCAAGCTAAGCAACCTTATACCCTCGTATGGGAGGATGACTTCAATGCTCCTACCTTGGACACCACTTATTGGAATGTGGATGATAATGCCCGCGGCGGTGGTAATGCTGAGATGCAATACTATACCCCTCGCAATGTATCTATCGAACAGCACCCTGTATCGGGAGAGTCGTGTTTGGTGCTTAATGCCAAACGCGAGGATTATGGCAATCGTCCTGCTACTTCGGCGCGTGTCAACACTCAGGATAAAGTGACCGTTCATTATGGAAAAATAGAAGCACGCATTGCTTTTCCATATACAGCCGATGGTCTGTGGCCTGCCTTTTGGATGCTAGGCAATAATCTGGCAACCAACCTCGGAAATGATGACTCTATTGACAAGCAAAAAGAACTACTGGCAGCTCAAGGACGAGTAGTATGGCCTAAATGTGGTGAGATAGACATCGTAGAGATGGGTCATAAAGATGGAATCGACAAAGGTGTATCGGACCGCTACTTCAACGGAGCTGCCCATTGGGGAGAGAGTTTTAACAATGGATTCTATCCTAATACGGCAGGTATATGCAATGCGTCTTATGCCGTGCAAGGCGATTTCCACCTCTTTACCGTGATTTGGACCGAAGATAGCCTAGCCATGTACCTCGATCAAGATCAATATCCTGAGGTAGAGCCATATTTTGCTCTTTCTCTGCGAAACAAAGAGGTCAACGAACCTGGACATTATTTCAATCATCCATTCTATATTGTGTTGAATCTGGCGGTAGGAGGTTTCTTCCCTGGCTTGCCTATGCCGGAGAAATATCCAGAGATCTATAGCGCAGAGGATGAGAACTTCCAAAAGGTGACTGCTCTTCCTGCTGATGGGACACCCGTCAAGATGTATATTGACTATATTCGAATTTATCAGAAAAAGTAATAACGACCTTAAGGTCCTTAAAGTCCTTAACGACCTTAAAAAAACACGCTAAACAATGAAACTCAGCATCAAAGAAAAACTGGGCTATAGCCTTGGTGATACCGCTTCCCACTTTGTATGGGATATGGTCAATTTTTGGTTAATATTCTATTATACCGATGTGCTTGGTATCAGTCCTGCTTGGTCAACAGCCATTGCCATTTTAGGTACTATTATGGACGCAGTGATGGACCCAATCGTAGGTATTTGGGCCGATAGAACGAATACGCGTTGGGGTAAGTTCCGTCCGTTCTTGCTATATGGATGCATCCCATTTGCATTGTTTGTATTCCTAGCATTCTTAGGTCCTGATTTGCAAGGCAATGCCCTTATTGCTTATATCCTGCCTATGTTTATAGGTTTGCGTATCATATATGCCGTAGTGAATATACCTTATTCATCTCTTGGTGCTGTGATGACCAATGATTCTATCGAGCGTGCAGGCCTCAACTCTTACCGCTTTGTAGCGGCTAATATCGGTCAGCTGCTCGTATCAGGTTGTGCACTCTATATCGTGTACTACTTGGGTTCATTGGCCACTGGATTGGACTATTCTATTATGTCCGATGATATTGCCCGCAAGGCATTCGTAGAGACCGATGCTATTAATTCTGAATTGGTTCGCTCTTCTTATATCGTAGGATTTAGATACTTGGTGGCTATCTTCGGTGCAATAGGTGTGGTATTGTTCCTTATTACTTTTGCCACTACCAAAGAGCGTATCGCTCCTCCTAAGCGTCAAGAGACCGATCTCAAGCATGACTTCAAGTACCTCTTTAAGAACCGCCCTTGGGTAGTGCTGACCATTGTAGGTGTGGTATCATTCATTATGTTTGCTATTCAAAACATATCTGCCACCTATTATTTCAAATACTTCCTGGATGCTGAGTCTAAGAGCCAAATATTCAACATACTAGGTACATTGGCTCTTATCATCGCTATTCCTACTACCAAACCTCTGGTGAAGAAGTTTGGCGCAAAGCAACTCTATATTGTTTGTTCCTTGCTGTCAGGCTTATTCTTCTGCCTATTGTATTTTGCAGGACAAAACTTCGTACTTATCAATGTGTTCAACTGCTTGGGTAAAATAGCATATGCTCCTGCCATTTCGTTGCTCTGGACTATGCTTGCGGATTCGGCGGATTACGGAGAATGGAAGTATCAACGCCGTACTACGGGCTTATGCCTCTCTGCTGCGGTGTTTGCACAGAAGATAGGATGGTCTATTGGCGCCGCATTATTCGGCGCAATTATGACAGCGGTTCACTATGACGCTGCTATGACCACCACACAGATACAAAGTGATGCTAGCATTATGACTTGTATCCATCTGCTCTTCGGTATCCTACCTGGTGTACTATATGCCTCTTGCGCTATTGTGCTGGCATTCTACAACCTAGATACCAAGACCATGCAACAAATGAAAACCGAACTCGAACAACGCAACGATTAATACGATTGGTCTCGCGATTCGCGACTCCCGAAATTAGCATCCCGAATCTCGATTCGCGACTCAAAACAAAAAATAATATGACTCCAACAGGACGCTACATAACCATCGACGGCGAACGCTACTATTGCATCAAGAACTATGACCAGATGCAACCATTCTTCATATCGCTAGCAAGCGATACCGATTTATGGATGTATATCTCCTCGTCGGGGGGACTGACATGTGGTCGCCGTAACCCAGAGCAGGTGCTCTTCCCTTATTATACAGATGACAAAATCACAGAAGGCAACGAGCACACAGGTCCTAAGACCCTTATTCGTGTCAACACGGATGGCGGTGTTGTTTTGTGGGAGCCTTTTTCGTCTCGACAATCTGGTAAATACCATATTCAGCGTACTATTGCAAAATCGGTTGTAGGCAACAAACTGCTGTTTAGCGAGGAGAACATAGACCTTGGTCTAGTCTTCTCCTATGAGTGGGCACCTGCCACCAATTTGGGTTGGGTACGCACTGCACGCTTGGAGAACAAGGCTGACTACGCACAATCGGTGGAAATCCTTGACGGCTTGCAAAATGTCATGCCATCGGGTGTGGAGCGTGTTACGCAAAACACTTTCTCTACGCTAGTAGATGGCTACAAGCGTACTGAGCATGTAGGCAATGGTATGGTTCTTTTCCGCATGGAAGCTATTTTGGTGGATAGAGCTGAACCTAGCGAATCCCTCCGCTGCAATACGGTTTATACCCTCGGCTTATCCGATATCCAATACCCGATATCCGATATCCAATACCTCTGTTCAAGTGCCCAACTCGACACTTTCCGTCGAGGTGGTGCTATCCACGCTGAAGCTGAGTCCAAAGGTGTCCGCGGAGCCATCTTTGCTCATTTTACTGCTAGCCTCTCGCCTGCTGGCCTCATCACCTCCTCGCCTAATAGCCTCCAATGGTACTTTGTGGCTGATGTGATGCAGGACGCAGTGGCTGTGCGTCGCAGCATGGCCTTTGCACAGCAAGCAGATGCTGTCAACCTTCTCCAGCAAGCATTGCAACGCACTACGGACAATCTTCGCCAGATTGTAGAGCAGAATGATGGTATTCAGCACACAGCCGACGAGGCCAACGATGCTCGTCATTTTGCTAATACATTGTTCAACACGATGCGTGGTGGGTTCTATTGTGACAACTATCAAATATCTGGCTCAGCTTTTGCGGCACATGTAGCGCTATTCAACCACGCTTTGGCGGAGAAACATCATACCTTCTTGACCTCGCTACCAGAGACGCTGTCGTACGCTCAGCTGGACGAACTGGTGCAAGATCGCCAAGATCACCAGTTGCATCGTCTATTCATGGAGTATCTACCACTGACCTTCTCGCGTCGTCATGGCGACCCAAGTCGTCCGTGGAACCTATTTGATATTCGTGTAAAGGACAAGGATGGTAACTATATCATCTCCTACCAAGGTAACTGGCGTGATATATTCCAGAATTGGGAAGCACTCTCGCTCTCCTATCCTGATTATACCAATAGCATCATCGCTAAGTTCCTCAATGCAACTACCGCTGATGGCTACAACCCATACAAAGTGACATCCGAGGGCTTTGATTGGGAGGTGATTGAACCCGAAAATCCTTGGTCAAATATTGGCTATTGGGGCGATCATCAGATTATCTATCTATGCCGTCTGTTGGAGCTGAGTCATGCCCACAACCCTATGGCATTGCGCCAGATGTTGGGCATGCGTGAGTTTGCTTTTGCCGCAGTGCCATATCGCTTTAAGTCCTATAGCGATATTGTACATGATCCAAAGAATACGATTCTGTTTGATCAATCCGCCCACGATAGTATTTTTGATCAGATACCTATATACGGACAGGATGCTCGTTTGCTGATGGCGAAGGATGGTCAGCCACTCTTGGTGACCTTCACCGAGAAACTGCTCATCACTCTGCTCACCAAACTCAGCAACTTTATTCCAGAGGCAGGTATATGGATGAATACGCTCCGTCCTGAATGGAATGATGCAAATAACGCGCTAGTGGGCAACGGAGCATCTATGGTGACGCTCTACTACATGCGCCGTTTTGTGGCTTTCCTCATCGAGCTCTATGGCGGAACAACCCAAGCCTCATCGCCTAATAGCCTCATCGCCTCATCGCCTATATCTGACACCTACGCTCTCTCAGAAGAGGTGGTATGCCTGTTGCGTGATATTCTTCAAGCGATGGTTAATCATCTTCCTGAAGATGCCGATGCGGCTATCTCATTTACCAATCAAACGCGTAGAAGCTTCACCGACCAAATGGGACGAGCTGGCGAGAAGTATCGCAATGCTGTATATGCAGGTCATTCGGGAAAGAAGGTAGAGGTGGATGCTTCGCTCATCTCGCAATTCTTATGCATGACCTTAGATTTCCTAGATCAGTCTATTGCAGTTAATAAGCGCGAAGATGGTCTATATCACGCTTATAATCTTGTTAAATTTGATAAGGGCACCATCTCCATCAGCCATCTCTACGAGATGCTCGAGGGACAAGTGGCAGTCCTCTCTTCTCGCCGTTTGAATACAGAACAAGCAGCCGACTTGCTAGACGCCATGCGTCAGTCTGCGCTTTACCGCGAAGACCAGCGCAGCTATATGCTCTATCCCGCACGCAAGCGCGCTTCTTTCTTGGATATGAACAATCTGCCTAAGGAAGCACTGTCTTTACCTATCGTACAACGCCTCTTGGCAAATCACGCCACCGATATCCTCACGCAGGATTGTCAGGGTGGGGTACACTTCTCGGCGGACTTCAACAATGCCGACTTCCTATTGCGAGCTATTCAGAAGTCCGATTATGATATTTCGGATGAGGAAACTCAACAACTGCTTGATATCTATGAGCAGATATTTAATCACCACGCCTTTACGGGTCGTTCGGGTACCTTCTATAAGTACGAAGGACTGGGTTGTATCTATTGGCATATGGTCAGCAAACTTCTCCTCGCCGTAGGTGAATGTATATCTAACAGCGCAAGCGGTCTAACAGCCCAAGGCGGTCTAACTTCTAACAGCGTTAGCGGTCTTATCGCCCACTATAAGGCGATTAGAGAAGGCATCGGCTCCCACAAGACCCCTGCCGAGTATGGCTCATTCCCATTTGATGCCTATTCGCATACGCCTTCTATGGCTGGCGTTCAGCAACCGGGTATGACAGGTCAAGTTAAGGAAGATATCATCTCTCGCTTCTTTGAATTGGGTGTATATGTCCAAGATGGTCAAGTAAACTTCTGTCCTACGATGCTCACCGATGCGGATTTTGAGAATGGTGAACTGCGATTCAGCTATTGCGGCACGGAGATTATCTATCGTCAAACAGGAGGCAAGGGACTTGTATTGACCCACGAGCAGAGTAAACATCTTTTCGCTCGGGATGGCGAAATCAAACAAATAATTGTAGAAGTATGAAAAAGTTATTCCTATATGTGGCTGTTGCCACCAGTCTAGCGGCTTGTGCCAAAGGTATTAATTCGACACAAGTATGGCTCACCTCTGCTGCGGGAGATAAGTGTGCAGAACAAGAAAACATTGTTTTCCAAGAAGGAACAGTGGACCATGCAATCACTATCCATGTGGATGAGAAAAAACAAGTGATTGACGGCTACGGCGGTTCACTCACCGAGTCTTCGGCGTTTGTACTTGCCTGCTTGACCGAAGAGCAAAGACAAAGCGTTTTGCACGAGCTCTTCGCAGAAGATGGCGCTAATTTCTCGGTAGTTCGCACACAGATAGGTTCGTCGGATTTCTCTGTGGAAGGCAAATATGCGCTTACCGAGGTGGACGGCGATACTGAGATGAAGCATTTCTCACTCGACCGTGACAAAGAGGGATTCTCCGCAGCCCAATACCCACAGGTGAAGGATGAGCACTATGACCTCTATCATCTTATGAAGGATGTATGGAATATCAAGCAAGCCCAAGCGGATAAGACATACCGTATTATGGCTAGTCCATGGACTGCGCCTGCATGGATGAAGGACAACAAGAAGTACTACGAGCGTGAGAATGGCGTAGCCCGTGGTGGTGCGCTGTTGCCACAGTACTACCAAGCGTATGCCAACTATATCACTGCTTATATTGATGCATGGAAACAAGAAGGAGTAGATATCTGGTCTGTAACTCCTGTCAATGAGCCTATGGGCAATGATGGTGGTTGGGAGAGTATGGACTTTTGGCCTCAAGTAGAGACTGAGTTTATCAAAAACTATCTAGCTCCAACACTTATCCAACATGGACATGACGATGTGGCTATCTATGGATTCGATCAAAACATCTTCGAGATGGCTCCTTATGCGGATGCTATCTACCAAGATTCGTTGGCTAGCCAATACACTACGGGTATGGCTGTTCACTGGTATGGCAGCACTATTGGTTGCTTCCCAGAGACGCTCGAAGAGATGCATGCTAAATACCCTAATAAGACCATCTTCCACTCGGAAGGTTGTATTGATAACCTTGGTTGCCCACCATGGGATGGTGTGACCGAACCTGTTGGTTTCCAAGAGTCTGGATGGTTCAATAACGATGCTTTCTGGTGGGATAAGATTGCCACTGACTGGGCTTACTCCACTCGCTGGGCGGGTGAGACGCATCCTAAATACTCTCCTGTATTCCGCTATGCGCAGTATATCATTGATGGTACCAACCATTGGTTGACGGGTTATTGCGACTGGAATATCGTACTCGATTCCATCGGCGGACCTAACCATGTGAATAATTTTGCTGGTGCGCAAGTGATGATTGACTACAAGAACGATATCATCTACTATACACCTTACTACTATGTGCTCAAGCAGTTCTCTCGTTCGATGCGTCCTGGCGATGTGGCGTTGCAAGTGGAGTATCCTCAGACGATGAAGACGGGTGTGGATTGTGAGACGCAGGATATTTTCCTCTGCGCCGTAGAGAAAACCGATGGCTCGTATGCCATCAATATTCTCAATATGGGCCCAGCAACCACGCTGCCAATCCAACTCGGCAACCACTATGCTAAGGTGAAGCTCCCCGCTTCCTCCGTCCAAACTATTATAGTAAAATTAAATGACTAATGAATTATTTATAGATTTGATTTAGTTTTTCAACTCACCAATGCAGCGTGCTGCATTCTTATGAGTTGAAAAATAAATATACAACCAGATTTTTTAGTATTTTTGTAGCAAGCGTAGCGCAGCGTATTTTTGTTAAAAAATTGACCCTAATTGTCTTAAATAAATTATTGATATAATGCCGTTTTTAATTTAGCTATATAACCCGCGAGCGCGGCAGGGAGTTGATTGCCGCGCAATGTTGTTGGATTAAGTTGTTTAAGTTGTTGATAAAATAAATATCCTTGTAATATTTGGTAATTTTGGTTTAATTGTATATAATTTTGGTTTAAATATGAAACGCCTTATTCCTTTAATAGCCCTTTTCGCTCTCGTTTCCTGCCAACCTAAGGACCCCGTAGAGCAACGCATTGACGACCTGCTCGCGCAGATGACGCTAGAGGAGAAGATAGGTCAGATGAACCAGCTTGATCCTTCGTGGAGCGCTGATGAAAAGGAGCCTCTGATTAGTCAAGGATTGGTAGGTTCTATCTTCAATATTGTTGATCCTCAGGAGGTTAATCGCCTGCAACGCATGGCGGTGGAGGAGAGCCGTTTGGGCATTCCTTTGCTGGTAGCGCGCGATGTGATTCACGGATTTCGCACCATCTATCCTATCCCTCTGGGACAAGCGGCAACTTTTGACCTTGAATTGGTAGAAGAGGCTGCGCGCTTGACAGCCGATGAGGCTGTGCAAGCAGGTGTGCGCTGGACATTCTCTCCTATGGTGGATGTAGCGCGCGATCCTCGTTGGGGACGCGTAGCCGAGGGCTATGGCGAAGACACCTATCTCACCGCTGCGATGGGTGCTGCGGCTGTGCGTGGCTACCAGGGCAACGACTCTATTGTTCGCCTCGCAGCTTGTGTGAAGCACTTTGCGGGTTACAGCGTATCCGAGGGTGGACGCGACTACAACTCGACATGGATTCCAGAGGTGCAAATGCGTGAGACCTATCTCCCACCATTTAAGGCGGCATTGGATGCAGGTTCACTATCTATTATGTGTGCTTTTAATGATATCAATGGTGTGCCAGCTTCGGCAAATAAACACTTGAATGTGAATATTCTCCGTGATGAGTGGCAATACGATGGTCTGCTGGTGTCTGATTGGGGTTCTATTATGAATATGGAATCTCATGGTATCGCTACTGATCGTCGCGAGACAGCTAAGCAGAGCGTGGATGCACAAGTGGAGATGGACATGCAAAGCAATGCGTATGCGTTGCACCTCAAAGAATATGTAGAGCAGGGATTGGTGAGCGAAGAGCAGATAGACGCTTGTGTGCGCAATATCTTGCGTATGAAGTTCCGCCTCGGACTGTTTGATAATCCTTATTGCACAGTGGAGACTCCTCAGTACTTCCAGCCAGAGGCATTGGCCGCAGCTCAGCGTGCCGCTGAAGAATCTGCCGTTCTCTTGAAAAACAACGGCACCCTGCCTCTCGCCTCCAAACCTACGGTTTTGGTCTGCGGCCCACTAGCTAATAGTCAGCACGACCAGAATGGTACTTGGTGCTTTGACAAAGTGGACTCTATGACCATCACACCGCTGATGGCCTTCCGCCAGTTGGCGAAAGAGGGTAAGATACGCCTCATTGAGCAAAAGGGTAAACATTGGTCGCGCGAGGTAAGTAGAAAGAACATTTCTGCTCTCACTCGTTTGGCGAAGAAAGCCGATGTGATTTTGTATTTCGGTGGTGAGGAGAGTATATTGTCGGGCGAAGCACGCTGTCGTGCTCATCTCACGCTTCCAGGCGACCAATCGCAACAGCTTAGAGCGTTGAAGAAGACAGGCAAACCAGTAGTTTTGACCGTGATGGCAGGCCGTCCATTGTGTATAGGCGATGATATTGCTGCGGTGGATGCATGTCTCTATGCTTTCCATGGTGGTACGATGCAAGGTCCTGCGTTGGCTAATTTGATTATGGGTGAGGTGGCGCCTTCTGGACGTTTGCCTATTACATTCCCACAAGCGGAGGGACAAATTCCGTTGTATTATAACAAGAAAAACACAGGTCGTCCAACCGATCATCCTGTGTTGATAGATAAGATTCCAGTAGGAGCAGGTCAGTTCTCCATTGGCGAATCCAGCTATTGGTTGGAGTATGGCGATCAGCCGCTCTATCCATTCGGCTATGGCTTGACCTACACCACCTTCGAGTACGGCCCCGTCACTTTATCAGATACCATCCTTCCGATATCCGATAACCGATATCCGATAACCGCCTCCTGTGAGATTACGAACACCGGCAACTGCACTGCTGTAGCCGTTCCACAGCTGTATATTCGCGATCTTGTTGGTTCGCTCACACGCCCTGTGCGTGAACTCAAAGGCTTCCAGCGTGTGGAGATTCCTGCTGGCGAGTCACGCACGGTGACTTTTGAGTTGACCGAGCAAGATCTTGCCTATTGGCATTTGGCTGAGGGTGTGGATTTGGGTGCAGATGGTGCATATGCATTCTCAGCTGAACCTGGCGATTTCCACCTTTGGATTTCACCTAATTCAGCCGAAGGATTGCCTGTAAAGTTCACTTTACAGTAAAAAAATATATGTTCAGCGCATAATTTTGTAAAAATACTCGGTATTTTCTTGTATATTCCGAAAAAAAAAATTAACTTTGTGCGCTTTTGAATAGGTATCAGTTTGAATAAAAGATATTTAGAATAGCAATTTTTACTAACTTTAAATAATAATGATTATGAAAAAACATTTCTTCTTAAAATCATTCGCATTAATAGCGATGCTATTTTCTGCGATGACCCTCTCCGCACAGTCAGGTGTGGATTGGGAAACAATCGATTGGATTGGCTCTACAGATGCCAACTACACCAACAAGTTTAAATGTTCTACAACTGAAGGATTAGTAAACATTCAACATCCTGGCTTTGCTAGTGAAATAGGCATTTATATGACCTTCACAGCTGCTGGTATAGAATGTAACTTGACTAGTTATGATGTACAAGGTGCAGGTATGATCATGCACTTGTCTGCTTTCACGGCAAAAGAAACAGAGGTGGTTGTTAATTATGCTGGTGGCTCTCGTACTTTCTGGGTATATTATGCAGACGGCACCGAAGGTGGCGGTGATGAAGGCGGCGAAGAACCCGACCAAACTCCAGACCCTGAAGTAACTGATAAGTGGGCTAGTCTTAATTGGTTAGGCAATGGTTCTGGTTTACCAGAAAACACTGATAAATATAAAATCTCTCAGAACTGTCTTCAGGAAGTAGTAAACATTCAGAAACCTGGATGGGCAGACGAACCAGGTATTTATGTGGTAGCTCCAGGTGCTATTGAAAGTTGTTCTGTCAATGGTGCTATCCAAGGTGGTGGTATGGTTCTTTATCTATCTTCATTTACTGCTAAAGAAACAGAAGTTACTATCAACTATGCGGGTGGCTCATGCACTTTCTGGGTATATTATGCAGACGGCACCGAAGGTGGTGAAGGTGGCGAAGAACCTGATCCTACTCCAGAACCAGATCCAGAAGAAACAATTATTGCAGAAACATACTTCGCTCCTGGTTGGGTGGTAGATCCAACAAGTTCTGCTATCTATGATCCAAATACAGGTACAATAACTGTTGATATCAAAAATGCATTGTCTTCTCAATGGCAAGGACAAGTGAAAGTTAAACACGATGTAGCTTTCTCAGCTGATAAGCAATACACCCTATCTTGCAAATTCCACGCTACTGCTGCAGTAAATGGTGTTACCATTAAGATGGATGATAACCAAGATGATGCAGTTGTATTTGAAAATGCTACTGTTAATTTACAAGCTAACCAAGATTATGACTATACTTCCGCTCCAAGCAACGGTATAGCTGGTAACAACCAAATCCTCGTCTTCGACTTCGGTTGGGCTCCTGCTTGTCAAATCACTATTAGCGATATTGTTATTCAAGAAGTAGAACCAGCACCAGAAGAACCAGGCGACACTGACAAATGGGCAGGTGTTGATTGGGTTGCAGCTTCAGATAATAAGTATAAAGTTTCACACGAGTGTTTGTCAAGTGTTGTGAATGTACAACAACCACCTTGGGCTGCAGAAAAAGGTATTTATGTAACAGCTCCTGCAGGCATTATTAGTTGTACAGTTGATGGCGCAATAGATGGAGCTGGTATGATTCTTTATCTATCATCATTTACTGCCAAAGAAACCGAAGTTACCATTACTCACGGCGCTGGTACTTGCACCTTCTGGGTATATTACGCAGACGGAACTGAAGGTGGTGCTGAAGGCGGTACTCCTACCGAAATCTACGACACCAACTTTGCGCTAACTGCTAATGGCGCTACTGCTGAAGCAACCTCTGGTGATCCTGCATTAGCACTCGACAACAATACAGGTTCTCGTTGGGAATCTGAGGCAGCTGATCCTCAAACCTTTATCATCGACCTCGGTCAAGAGCGTATCTTCAATACCCTTGAGATTGTTTGGGAAGGTGCATATGCTAAAACCTTTACCGTTTCTACCAGTTCAGACAAAGCAGTTTGGACTCCAGTATGGACTGAAGAAGGTCAAGCACTCGCAGACTTCCCTTATACACAAACCAAACTTATTGACAAGACCACTGCTCAATATATTAAGTTTGAGGGCACTGAGCGCGGTACACCTTACGGTTACTCTTTCTGGGAATTTCGCGTATATCTCGCAGGTGTTAGCACCCTTACAACCCTCGAAGCTAAAGCTGAAAGCGCTATTACTAAGGTAGGTGCAACCAACGCTATCACCATTACTCCAAAAGACCAAAATGGTCAAGCAATGGCTAATGCAGGCGAAGTAACTTATACCATCACCCCAGCGGATGCAGGTACAATTACTGGTAATGTCTATACCCCTGCCAAGATTGGTGCTGCTTCTATCGTAGCATCTATCGGCGAGGTTGCGGCTGATGCATTCGAAGTAGTGGCATACGATGGCGAGAATGTGGCGTTTAGTGCCGATCGTATCAATGCAAATAAAGTGATTGCACAATCTGGTTTAACTGACGGTTCTTCCTTTGATGCTTGGTATGCAGTAGATGGCAACGATGGCTCTGTATGGCAAGGTTCATTGACCAATGGTACTGCTGGCGATGAGGCAGCTCGTACCTTTGACTCATGGTTTGTAGTGGACTTCGGTGCTTACTACGACATCAACCTCGTTTCTATCAAATTCGAAGGCGCATGCTCGCAAGATTACCATATCGACTTCTCTGCTGACAACGCAACATGGAATGTGGCATACAACCATGTGGGTAATGCTGGCGTCAACGCACATACTAAATACATCTACGGTGGCGACCTTCAAAACACCACCAAAGTACGCTATGCTCGTTTCTACAGCACGAAGGCAGCTACTGAGTGGGGTGTAAAACTCTTCGAGTTCCAAGTCTATGGATTGCCATTTGTTGCATCTGGCGATACCGAGAAACCTGTAATGGGTACAGCTACTTTGGATTCTAATAATCATAATACTGCTATCATCACAGTTACTGCTACAGATAACGACGAGGTGGCTGCTTATCACATCGTAGATAATACCAACTCTTATGATCAAACTCTTGCACCTACTGATGGCAAGATCACACTCGTTGGTTTGAATCCTGAAACTGCTTATGCATTAACTATTACAGCACTCGACTTAGCAGGCAACGAGTCTGAAAATGCAGCTACTGTATCCTTCACTACTAATGTGTATAATCTCAAACCAACTGCTGCTCCTGCTGCTCCTACACACGAAGCGAATAAAGTTCAATCCGTATTCTGTGATGTTTACGGTGGTACTTTCTCTGCAATGGAAGGTTGGGGACAAACTACACAGTTCGAAGAATTGAATTTTGATGGTAACCATGTTCGCTACTATACCGATTTCAATTATCTTGGTTGGGCTGCAGCTACTCCAATCAATGCTTCTGCGATGGAGAAACTTCACCTTGATATTTGGGCGCCAGATAATGCTACTTTGGATATTGTTCCTATCTATGGTGGTGATGGTTTGAAAACTGATGATGCACAACGCAAAAAAGTTACACTTGTAGGACAACAATGGAATAGCATTTATATCGATTTGGCTACAGATTTCCCTAATTTGAATCTCAACTCTATCTTCCAATTCAAGTTTGATACTCCTAATGGTACCAGTATCTTTGCTTTCGACAATGTGTATTTCTATCGCGTGAGCGAGGTGGGCGATGTAACCCCTCCTACCAATTTGACTGCTACTGCAGTTCCTGCATTTGAAACTGCTGTCATCAACTGTAGCGCAACCGACGAATCAGGTAGTGTAAAATTCAAAGTGATGCTGGGTGATGAACTCAAGGGAACAGGTAGTGCTAATTCTGGCGAAACAGCAGCAATTACTGTTACTAACCTCCAAGCAGGTCGCGAATTCACTTTGACCGTCATCGCTACCGATGTGTATGGAAACGAGTCTGCTGAGACAGTAGATGTCACTTTCACAACTTTGGCTTATCCAGCTCCAGCTCCAACACCTACTTGGGATGTTGCTAAGGTTAAATCAATTTACTCTGAGTCATATACTCCAGCCTGGACTTCACTCAATTCATACAATGAATGGTGGTGGAATGCTCCTCAAATGTTGGATGCTGCGATTACAAATGAAAATCACGCATTGTATTACTATGGCTTTATAGATGGTATGATTGGTTGGCAGTTCAATGCATTCGACGCAACTGGCTGCACTACCTTTACGATGGACATCTATCCAATGAATGACGGAACAATAGACTTTGGTCCTTTAGGCGAAGGTAATAATGACTACGCAATAGCGAATGTTCCTGTCAAAGGTGGTCAATGGAATACGATTCGCATTGATCTTACAGGAAAAGACCTGACTGAGATCTTCCAAGTAAAGATGATCAACTACTACAGCTTAGGTGCTTTCTTCATCGATAATGTTTACCTTGTTGATGCTTTGGTTGAAGGCATAGTTATCAACGACGATACCGATCTCACCCAACTTCAAAATGCTTTGCCACACAACCTCAAACTTCAGCGCAATCTCGTGATGGACGGCGATTGGAATACCATCTGCTTGCCATTCGCATTGACAGAAGAGCAAGTTGTTGATGTATTCGGAGAGGGTACAACCCTTGTAGAGTTGAAACGCTCTGAACTTATTTCAAACACAGAGATTAATCTCGTATTTGAAGATGTAACATCTATGAAAGCATCTACCCCATATCTGATCATACCAACGAAGGAAGATGTGCTTACTGGCGTAGAACTCGAAGGTGTTGTCATCAACCTCACTCCTAATGTGATAGTGACCGAGGATGCGAATATGATCCCTGTACTCAAACCTCAAAGCTTCACTGGTGCGGATAACACCTTCTACCTCGGAGCAAACGAGAACTTGTATCCACGCCCATCAAGCGGTCAAATCAAGTCAATGCGTGCTTACTTCCAATTCCCTAACCTCACAGCAGAACAGGCAAGAAACATGCGTGCTCGCGTAGTATTTGAGGAGAACGAGGAGACTGCACTCGACAACCTATCTACTCCACAACAGAAGGCAGTCAAGGTTATCTACAATGGCCAGCTCATTATCATCCGCAACGGCGAGATGTACAACGCACAAGGTATCAAATTATAATAACTCTTCTATCCTAAGCCCTTCCCTTTAGGGAGGGGTTGGGGTAGGCTAATTTATTAACTTATGAAAAAATCGTATCAAAACCCACAAACAGACATTGTTCGTGTAGGCTCTCAAGATTTGATGTGGAGTATTAATGCTACATCAGGTTTTGAAGATCCACGCTAATCTCCCAGCTCCCCTCTCCCGAAGATGGAGAGGGGAGAGGAGATTTCCTGCGAATGAACACACACAATTTTACCTTATTTAATTTAATTTAATGCTTATGAAAAAGATTTTATCCCTTTGCATGGTTGTACTATTCTCTATAGCAACCGTGTTCGCCGCTTCTGGCATAGATTGGAATACTTATGAGTTCATTGGCGACGGCGCTGGTGGTGGTTTGTATGCCAACAAGTATAAAGTATCTGCTGCCGAAGGACTCACTGTCATAAATATACAACATCCTGGTTTCGCTACAGCAGACGGTATCTATGTTACCGTTCCTTCTGGCATCTCTGCTTGTTCTGTTTCTTCTGATATTCAAGGTGCTGGCGCGCTTCTACACCTCTCTGCTTTTGTGGCACAAGAAACCCAAGTGACCATCACCCATGCGGATGGCAATTGCACTTTCTGGGTATATTATGCCGATGGCACACCGGGCGAAGGTGGTGAGGAGCCAGAACCAACCCCTGATCCAGAACCAACACCTGACCCAGAGGAGCCACAAGGCACCAATCTCTTTGACCCTGCGGCTGCTACTTTCGTAGAGTACTATATCGCTCCTAACTGGGCTCCTGATGGCGTTAGCTCAGCATCTTATGATCCTGCTACTGGCACTATCTCTGTTGATATCAAGAACCAACTCGCTAGCCAATGGCAAGGACAAGTGAAAATCAAACACAATGTGGTTTTCTCTCCTGACAAACAATATGTCCTTTCTTGCAAGTTCCACGCTACTGCTGCTGTCGGTGGTGTTACCATCAAGATGGACGATAGCGAACCTGCTATTGTGTTTCTTAACCAAGCTATCAATATCCCTGCTAACGAGGATTTCGTCTTTACCTCCGAACCAGGCAATGGTGTAGCTGGTACCAACCAAATCCTTGTCTTCGACTTCGGTTGGGCAGGTCTTTGCCAAATAACCATTAGCGAGATTACTATCCAAGAGGTAGGCGGCGCTGTGGCTCCTCCTACAGTAGAGCACCCTGCTGCTGCACCTGCTCCTGCTCACGATGCTGCACAAGTGTTCTCTATCTACTCCGACGCTTATACCTCAACCGTAGGTCGCGTGACTGGCGCTTGGAGCCAAACGACCAAAGAAGAAGAGGTGCAACTCGCTGAGGGCGACCATGCATTGTATTACACCACTTGCAACTACCTCGGTTGGGAGTTCAATGGCAGCACCACTATTGGTGATATGACTGCTTATCCTTATCTCCATATGGATATTTATGTTCCTGCTGCGGCTTCTATCAAGTTCACTCCTATTTGGGGCAGTGAGTTGCTCAAGGAGTATCCTTTGCAAGCAGGTTGGAATGCGCTAGACATCTATCTCTCTGCTGATTTCCCAGGTATCAATTTGGCTAATATCTTCCAAATCAAGTGGGATGCTATGCCTGCTACTTGCTATATCGACAATGTATATTTCTACAATCCTAACACAACAGCTGTAGATAATATCACCATTGAGAACCGTGCAAGCAAGAAAATTGAGAATGGCCAACTCATCATTATCCGCAATGGCGTGAAGTATGATGCTACTGGCAAAATGATGAAATAATCCATCATCTCATCTAGGTTAGGGAGGCTGACTACCTCCCTAACTTTCTAACAACTCTCACAATTCTAAACAACTCTACACCATAAATTCCTGTTCCAAAACTCCTTCCCTTTAGGGGAGGAGTTAGAAGAGGCTTAACAACACACCATTATGAAACACTTATTTCTCTCTTTGATACTCTCAAGTCTAACGCTATTAGCTTTCGCACAAGAACTAGATGTCAACTATGCTCTCTCATCCAATGGCGCTACTGCCGTAGCTACCACAGGTGATGCAATGGCCGCTATTGATGGCAACCCTGGCACACGTTGGGAGTCTGCTCTAGAAGATCCACAAATCTGGACACTTGACCTTGGACAAACACGCAGCTTCAACACCATCAAGATCCTCTGGGAAGGAGCTTATGCCAAGAAGTTTACCATCTCTGTCAGCACCGATAGTGTAGCGTGGACACCCGTTGTTACCATCGCTGACCAGCAATTAGAGGGTTTCCCATATGCCCAATTCCATACCATCGATGCCACCACCGCTCGCTACATCCAGTTCTACGGCGAAGAGCGTGGTACCCAATATGCCTATTCGTTCTGGGAGTTTGAGGTATATACAGCAGGTGAGAGCATACTCACTACGCTAGATGCTACCATTGATGCCAATCTCTTGAAAGTAGGCGAAAGTACAGCTATCCATCTCATCGCCAAGGATCAACATGGCAAGGTCATCACCCCTACCGAAGAGGTAATCTATACCATCACCCCTGCTGAGGCGGGTACTTTGGTTAATCATGTTTATACCCCTGCTCGCATAGGTTCTGCCTCTATCACTGCTTCTATTGGCGATGTACAAGCGTCCGCCATTGAGGTAGTGGCATATGATGGCGAGAATCTGGCACTCAGCACAGAGGACAATAATAAGATTATTGCTCAATCTACTCCATTCACAGGTTACGATGCCTTCCGCGCTGTGGACGGCATACTCAATACCGAGTGGCAAGGTTGCCCAGATAATGGCACAGAGGACACCGACTCTGCACGCACCTACGATGCTTGGTTTGTGCTTGATCTTGGCACGATATACAATATCAACATGGTGGCTATCGTCTTTGAAGGAGCCTGCGCGCAAGACTATCATGTGGACTTCTCGGTTGACAATGCTACATGGCAAACAGCCTACAATCATGTGGGCAATGCAGGCGTTCACCACCATACCCAAGCTCTCTATGGCGACAACCTCCTGCACGGCAATGGGGTTCGCTATGTACGATTCTGGAGTACTAAGGCTGCTACACAATGGGGTATGAAGATATTCGAGTTCGAGGTGTATGGCTTTGCTGCCGTCAATACTGCCACCCCTGAACTAACTCTGCCAGTCACCGCTACAAAAGTGATCTCCAACGGCCAACTCATCATCATCCGCGATGGCGAGATGTACAACGTTCAAGGCGTGCGCCTTTGATAGTTATGAACTATGAGTGATAAGTGATGAGGCGAGAATTGCGGCGCAAGCCGCATTCTCCTCGCCTTTACACCATACACTTTACACCATACACTGCGCCTCTGGCGCCTCCACCCCTATGCGTAAATCCCTCTTTCTTATCCTTGCCTTTCACCTCATCACCTCATCGCCTCATCACCTCCTTGCCCAATCACCTGTACCTATCGGCAGCGGCTCCTACGCCTCTTTTCCTCCACTCGAAGAGAGCCGTTCTTCCCTGCACGGCGGTTGTCAAGCCTACCAGATGGAACATCGAGAGATTTATGCAGTGGATTCCCTGCTGAGTCGTCCTTTGCCCTCCAACGACTGGTGGACCTATGCCCTCGTCAACCCTTGGACTGGCAAACTATGGGCATACCCCGCCCTCGTATGGGCAGATGCCACAGGCATATCTATTGCCAAACCATCCTATTGGGAACCTACGGGCTGTGAGATGAAGTGGAACGACCCACTCACCATCACCACCACTGCCCTAAATCCCAAACGCCCCCTTTCACCTCAATCCGCTCTTATCTCCCACTGGAGCGATTATATGATCGCCTTCGTGCTGCAAGATGGCAATGCCGAGGTTCGCGTCACCCTCATGCAAGGTTCACCTCTCGTATGGCTAGAGTTCACCAATGCCGAACCCACCATCACCAACCCCGATCCTAATGCCTTAACCGTATTCCAACACACTGAGGGCAATACCACTACCCTCGCTGTGGCTGTACTGACCGACAATATCACTGCTGAAGACCTACAACCCTATGCCTTCCGCATTCCACGCAATACAACAATCACCTACGATTATCTATCCCAGCAATCACTCCTTCGCACGCAGTTTCATATCTCCTACCAAGATATAGTCCCCACCACAGCTAATGGTCTGTGGCAAGGATTCCTTCCTCACCACTACTACAACACCCACACCGACATCGCTTTTGCCGCTGCCACCTACGCCACACCGCGTGGCGAGATGCGTCTTGCGCAGGGCAACGACTTCACGATCGACTATCCCGTGCACGGCATGCTGCCATTCTTCCTCGTGCCTTATGACACGCTACAGGGCTATGACCCCGAACTCATGCGTACTCTCTGTGCGGAATATGCACAGGCAGGTTCCTTCGGTGCCGACACCTATTGGGGCGGCAAGGGTCTGACGCAGATGGCACACTATATGACCACGGCTATGCAGCTAGGCGATACTGCCACCTATGAACTCGCCAAATCCCGTCTCCGTGCCACACTCATCGACTGGTACACCTACACCGTTGGCGAAGACCAATACTATTTCGCCTACTACGACCGTTGGGGCGCCCTCGTGGGCTTCGACCCCTCATATGACTCCGACACCTTCAATGACCATCATTTCCACTATGGATACTTCGTCTATGCCTCTGCTTTGCTCTGCATGCTCGATGATGATTTCCGCCAGCAATACGGACCTATGGCACGCCTCGTCGCCCTCGACTACGCCAATCCATATAGGCAAGAGGCGAAAGGCGAGAGGCAAGAGGATTTCCCCCGCTTCCGCACCTTCAACCCCTACCTCGGTCACTCCTTTGCAGGTGGTATGGGCAACGAAGGCAATGGCAACGGACAAGAGTCCAGTTCTGAGTCTATGCAGGGCTGGGGTGGTGTATGGATGCTCGGCGCAGCCCTGGGCGATGAAGATCTTATGGAAGCAGGTATCTATGGCTATACCATTGAAGCACGCGGAACAGCCGAATACTGGTTCGACCGCGGACGACGCAATATCGACTACAGCAAATACCTTCACCCCTACTGCTGCAACCTCACTATGCAAGGTGTGGGATGGTGGACATGGTTCTCGGGCGACCCCGTATGGATGCACTCTATCCAGTGGCTGCCTATCTCACCTATCCTCCAGAACTACCTCACCGAAGACCGCGCTTTTGCGCGTTGGGACTACACGCAGATGTATGCCACCAAAGAGGTGGGCAACTACGAAGCACCCACAGGCGGCTTGGGCGACGAGTCTGGACTAGGCAATGTGTGCCTCTCTTACCTAGCACTCTTTGATCCCGACTCTGCAGCCAATACATGGACACGCATGCGCCAGATGGGCAAAGCCCTCGCCAAGAACCCCGATACAGGTGGTATCACCTATCTGCTAGCGCATTCGCTGCGTGCCTATGGGCATCAGGACCATTCCATTCGTGCTAACTATCCCCTAGCGGCAGCTTATACCAATTCTGTGTCTGGTAGTACCACCTATGCGGTCTATAATACTCATGATGAGGAGTTATCGGTCACCTTTGAGTCATCTGCCGAGCAACGCACGGTAGTAGCTCCACCGCATCAACTTACCCTCTTTACCGATTTATCGGTATTGTCGGAATTGCGATTGATAGGACCTGAGGTAGTTTTGCCTAAATCCACCAACGAATATACGCTGCGTTTTCTAGACCAATATGGTGCTACCTATCGTCCTGATAGCACCATCCTATATGCCGCTCCTGCTGCGGCTCAACAGACCCAATTAACTGCGAAGTATCAACACCTGACAGCATCTCTGTCTATTCGTATAGGCGAACTGCCTTATATGGCAAAAGCCACGATTGTGCCTGCTGTGGATTATCTATCTTTGGGCCAGGAGTTGGATTTCACGCTGCAAGCTACAGACCAATATGACAATCCTTTCCCTGTGGATTGGCGATACCATTTTGCTCCTGCCACACCGGGGCAATATGTTATTACCTATCAGGGTCAGCTGACGCTGCATGATACGGTTATCGTCTTGCCTCTATATCCTAATATAGCGCTCAATAAACCGGTGCGGGCTAGCAGTTATGAGAATGTGGGTACAATGCCCGAGGGAGTCAACGATGGCGACTTGTCCTCTCGTTGGGGATCAGCACATCGCGACAACGAGTATCTGATTATTGATCTGCAACAACCATGTTTTGTGGACCATGTCATCTTGCATTGGGAGGCGGCGTATGCTTCGCGTTTTGCCTTGCTCCTCACCGACACCCTCCCTTCGCCTGATCGCCTCTCGTCTCTGGCCTCTATCACCTCGTCAGGCGCTTCGCAGACTGTCCCTTTCGCTCAGACGGGGCGCTATATCACTTTGATTGGATTGGAGCGTGCCACTCAGTATGGTACATCGCTCTATGAGTTAGAAGCCTATGGTATGCCGCTGGCTGGAGATGATACTCAGCTTTTTGGTATGGCTATCTATGCCGATCGAGATGCGCTTACGATGGGCGAACAAGTGGTCTTTGAAGTACAGGGATACAACCGTTTGGGCGAGGAAGTCAGTTGCCAACCTACGCTTACAGCCGAAGGCGCCACCATTAAGGGCAACCGCCTTCAACCGACCACCACGGGCACTATTCGCCTCACCGCCACAGTCGGCAGTATCACCGCTTCGCGCACATTCATTGTCATGGAGTCAGAGCAAATAACCGCTACCTCCGTATCTCCAAAGTATGTTACCCTGCCTGTGGGCGAGAGACAGGAGTTTACGGTGTCGGCTATCAATCAGTTTGGTGTTACAGAGATTGAAGCCGTCGAATACTACGAAGCCACCACCTTGGGCGATCATCAACTCGTTGTCTCCTTAGGCGGCTTCACCGATACAGCCTATATCCACGTGGTGGACTTTGCCGACCTCAACTTGGCATTGGGCAAGCCTACCAGCTGTTCGGGTAGCGAGAGTGGGGCTACTGCTAGCGCCAATGCTACCGATGGACTCTTGGATACGCGTTGGTCTTCTCGCTTTTTGGACGGCGAGTGGCTGACCATCGACTTGCTCAAGGAATACGCTGTCAATCGTGTGAAGCTCTATTGGGAGGCGGCCTATGCTACGCACTACGATGTGCAGGTATCTACCGATGGATTGCTTTTCCAAACGGTGTATTCGGCCCAAAATGCAAAGGGTGGGGAACAAGATATCTTGTTGCCAGATGGTGCGGTGCCAGCGCGGTATGTGCGTGTGGTGTGCCACCAGCGCAATACAGGCTATGGCTCATCACTATGGGAGGTGGAGGTTTATGGGGTGCGTATGCCTACCTCAGATAGTCAATCCGCTATTATCAATAGCCCTACTGCCGACAAGTATATCCGCAATGGTCGTCTCTATATTCGTCGTCAGGGGTTGGACTACGACGCGCAAGGCATACGATTATAGTTCTTTAAGGATCATACACTATCTACTCGATATCTACAGGGTAACTACTCGCTACGGAGGGCTATGGTCTATTGTCGAAGGCGGCGGATTAGTTCGTCGGGACTGAGGTCGGTGGCGTTGTTGATACGAGTCTTATAAGTATAGATGGTATTAATGGAATAGTCTAATAGTTTGGCGATTTGTGCGTTATCATTAATTCCGAGTCTAATGAGTGCAAAGATTCGTAATTCAGGACTCAGCATCTCGTTGGGTTTGAGTTGAATCTGCTGGTCAGGTCGAAGAAGCATATTTAAGTCATTTACAAAATTAGGATAGATATGCAGAAACATCGTATCAAAACGCTTGTAGAAATCATTTCTCAACGCTCTGACATCTGCATATGCTGGTATGGAGAATAGACTCTCCCATTGCTTGTCTTGTGCCTTTTTCTTGACATATCGTTGGTATTTTTCAAAGATACTGTAAACGGAGTTTTCGTTACAGATAAATGTAGCGATACATTCTTCTTTGATTTTGTTGGCCTCGGTCAGTTGTAGGTTGGCTTGTTGTACATGTTGCTTGGCGTTGCGCAAGGCTCGGTGGCGGTTGTAGAGCAATAGGAAGGCCATGAGAAGTCCTACTAACGAGACAATCAAGTAGATATTGCGTCGGAAAACCCGTTGGCTATATTGTTTCTCCATGAGCAGTTGTTTTTGTTCGATGATAGGCATGACCTGAGTGATCTTCACTTGTCGATGGCGTGCGTTGTAGAAATTAGCATCTTCCAAAGCTATTTGTATGAATTCGGAAGCCTCATCCACCATATCTTTTTTCAGCATGTTTTGTGCCACGATATTCATAGCCACCGTCTCCTTGGTACAACTTTTGATATCCGCTATAGCGGCTTGTATGATATAGTGATTAGCGATATCCTCTTGTCCTTCTGTCTGATAGATAAATGCCAAAGATGAAAATGCGATGGCTTTTTGGTGTTCGGATGTTTGGTAGCATTCCAGCACGCGTTTGAAGCGCTGTATAGCTAGGTTGTCATCGCCTAACTTCATGGCATATAATGCGGCAGTGGCCCAATATTGCACGGTGTCTTCTTTAGGAATCAACTCTAGTGCTTTTTGGCTGAAGATATTGCCTTGGTTGATATACTGATAGCTGATTTCTCCGTGGGCATAGTCTGCCATATCATATAGCAGTCGTGCGTAATGAATATAATATTCGGCCTGTATGTCTGCTGGGCAATGCTCAATGTTGATAGTCTGAAAGACGTCCGAACTCTCCTTGAACAATCCTGAGCTGAGATATAAGAATGCTCGTTTGATTTGGGCTTGCGCCAAGAGGTCATTATTTTTGCTGAGAATAGCTTCGTCGATCAACTTCTCGACATAGATAGTAGCGGTATCATAGGAGTAGGATTGGTATTCCTCGGTGAGTGCCAAGAGGCGCTCATAGTTGGAAATGGGTGCTTGTTGCAGGAGTTGTATACGCTGTTGTTTCTCCTGTTGATAGATATGTCTTTGCTGTATGGTATGCTTGAGCAAGGCGAGATCTTCGTCGAAATTGGCTCTCATGCTGATGGATGCTAGGCTGAGAGCGAGTAGTATGATGTATTTTCTCATTGTTTGAGAATTTTGATGGTGGATTGGTTATTGACAATATACATTCCCGCAGGTGCGTTGGATAGGCTGGATAATTCTCTTCCTAGTATATCATACGCCTTGGTTTGAGAGTCCGTTTTGGGATGTGAGATATTGTCTATTGCTGTATGGCAGTCGGCCGCAGGTGTCCAACTCCAGCTGTTAGCTTGATAGGTTCCTAATTCCTTCTCCACATTCTCGTATGTGAGATTGCAGTAGGTGGCATTGCCTTTTGCGCTGACAAAATGGAAACCAGTAGCGGCATTACGGATATGGATATCACGCAAAATGAGGTTTTCAACGGCATTTCTGCCTCCTGCGATATAGAATGCATGTTGGCGTGAGTCAATGACATCCACATTCTCTATTTGTATGTTTCGAACCACATATTTGCCTGTAGGTCCGATATTAAAAGCACCTTGCATATTTCCCCAGAAGTCTCCGGATGTTCCCTTTTGACCTCGTATGCATCCTGCATGCACGATAGTGATGTCATGTAGTCGTATCATACCGCTCTCGCCAAATCCTTTTCCGTCGAAGTCAGCATTGAGTCTGACTCCGCACTCCAATGGATCAAAGATGGCTATGTGGTGCGCATAGTGATTGGTGCCTCCGAAGAATCCGAGCGATGATGCTCTCCAGTTGTTCTCCGCAGTACAATAGGCATAGCATACGTTCTCGCACATACGCGCGGTTGTCCATGAAGCCATGTCGTCGTCGCCATTATTACGGAATGAGCAGTATTGGATGGTGTGGCCCTTGGAAGCTTGCGAAGCATTGATGCCATCGGCATAATGATTGCGGAATCGGCAATGCTCCACGAGTAGATTTTCGCTACTAGTGCCTGAATAGTCTGCTATCCATCCTCCGCATTCAAAGTGTTCGGTCCAGCAGTCGCGTATGACAGAGTTCTTGCCCCATGATCCCATGAAAGTCTTTCCCACTTGCTTGGAGTTGTCGTTGTTGTAATATCGTTGGTTATTGATGGTATTGATATACATACCCTCTATGCGTATGTTGCTGCGGTTGGTCTCAAATCCTCGTTGTGAATAGGTGGAGGAGTTGTCAGAAGGGGCGGAAAAGAAAATTTCGGTGTACCACATTCCTGCTCCCACAAGATGTGTATTGTCATAGTTGATATGGATGCGTTTTGCCACATCCCACTTGCCAGCAGGGATATAGATTATCTTACCTCGGTGTAGGCTGACGAAGTCTTGTAGGCTAGTACCATCGTATTGCACTTTGTTGTCCGATTTTATGCTTTCGAAGGTGACAGGTTCGGGTACCATCTCCAATTCGATAAAGTCAATGGTATAAGGTATCTGGTTGTCATCTACCTTCACGAGTCGGAGTTCTTCGCCATGCTCAACTGGGCGGCTCAGGCGTAGGTGTTGTTCATCAAAACGCATGCGTATGACGGAGTTTGCAATAGGTGTATTCACGGGATAGGTGCTGGTGCAGTATTGCCATGCCCAATAGCTATTGAGTGTGATTTCTCCCACTTTCTGATCTGAGGCATAGATGTGCAGATTTCCTGTGGTGCCCGTTCCAACCTCATTGTCGGGTAGAGAAAAGCGTATGGTGAGTCCATCTCCAGGGGAGTTGATGCGCCATGCTACGTAGTCGTTCGGATTGATTAATTGCAGTGCCTGCTGATGGCTCGCTTCGGATTGCAGCAGTCGTTGGTCATCGCTAGCAGGGAGAAACTCACCATTGGTCAAGCACCAATTCGATTCTGCCTCGTAGCGCTCATATGGTCGAGTGTAGTAGCCTCGTTGGAGGCTATCCGTGAAAAAGGTATAGACATGTGTTGCGCTATTGTCTTGTGCGCTACAACAGGTGGCTAAAACAATTAGCAAAACGGAGAAAAGAAGATGACGTGTTTTCATGATAAATCAAAAAGAGTGGTTATAATTTTTGCAAAGATAGTTATTTTTTTTAGAAAGAAAAAATCGTATTCATTCTAATTGCGTCATTTAGATGATTTATCCACTTTTTTTAATCATAATAAATCTATATTTTTCTAACGATCAAAATGGAATTTATTATTCTATAATAATATCTGTGAAAACGATATTTTTTATCTATATATTTACTATATTATTTGATGAATTGAAAATCATTATATAACTTTGCACCGTTAAAAGACAACGACAGATTGTCAGAAGTCAAATTATTAACCTTTAAATTATCAACACAATGAAAAAATTTACTCTTATTCTTGCAGCAGCGCTAGTAAGTTTTGGCGCAATGGCTCAACACACATTGAACAACCCAGTAGGTGCAGATGGTCGTTACATCGTTAAGTATGATTGCGCAGCAGGTGCTTTTGCTGAGTCTAACGACATGGAGGCAGATGAGACCTTTACTTTTGCTGTGGACGTGACAGGTACATGGTTGGAGGATTTCTTGAAGGAGCCAGCTTTGGCAGAGGGTGCAACTCGTGGTTTGGCTATCAACAAGTGGACTAGCAAAGGTGATGTGAATGGTGAGACCAACCGTATGAAGCTCATCGACGGTAATATTTGGGGTATGACCGTGAATTATGCTCAAATCTTCGGCAACAAGGATGTTTTGGCTGCTGAGATCTTGCAAGCAGATTCTGTACTCTATATCTATGGTCAAATCTTTGGTTTTGAGTTCACCGAGGACAATGCTGGCGCAGGCTGGTGGATGTGGGGTGAGCAACCAGTGGATGTGGCCCAAGCTCCAGGTTCAGACTGCTTGTTCGCATTCGCTCCTTATACAGGCACCAAGACCTCTGCTGAGTTCTACGGCGATGACTATGAAGAGGGTATCTATGGATTCGGTGAGATGGGATACGCAGCTCCATGTGTGGCAGTAGCAGCTGATGTTGAGGATGTGAAGTTAGACGCATCTAAGAACTGCAAATATATCGAGAACGGTCAATTGTATATCATGCTTAATGGTGTGAAGTACAATGCACTCGGTGCACAAGTAAGATAATATTTTATCCGTATCAGCAATCGAGGATATTAGGTCCCGATTGCTGATTTTTTTTTATTAAACCGCAGAATATTCGTTCTGCGAAAGTTGTTACCTATTTTTCTACTACCCTTATGAATAACACGCTGTGTAGAGCATTCTGTGCAATGCTATTGATCGTAATGAGTGGCTATCTCAAAGCCAAGCCCATCGACGGCACTGTATTGGATGCCGCGGGCAATCCAATTATAGGCGCTACTGTGGTAGAAGTAGCCAGTTCCAATGGTACAGTGACCGATTTAGACGGAGTCTTTGTTCTAGACGTTGCAGATGGTCAAAAGATAAAGGTGTCTTATATAGGTTATACCTCTCAAACGCTGACCATCCAATCAGGTCAGTCCTCCTATGTAGTCAGTTTGTTGGAGGACACTGAGCAATTGGATGATGTGATAGTGATTGGATATGGTACTCAGCGTCGAAGTGATGTCACGGGTTCGATATCCTCGGTATCATCCAAGGATATTGAGGATTTCTCTTCCAAGTCGTTGGCTGAGTCGTTGCAGGGTATGGCTGCGGGTGTGACCGTCACGAAGGGTAGTGGTTCGCCAGGTGAATCTGCCGATATTTTGATTCGTGGTGCAGGTTCGCTGAATGGTATGGCACCTTTGTATGTAGTAGATGGTGTAGCCCAATCTACTGGTTTCAATTTTAACATGCGCGACGTAGAGTCAATAGAGGTGCTTAAGGACGCAGGTTCCGCGGCTATTTATGGTTCGAAGGCAGCTGGTGGTGTGATTCTCATCACGACCAAGAAAGGTGCTTCGGAGCGTACGCAGGTGAACCTGAATGCCCGTGCAGGATGGCGCAATGTTACCTCGGATATTCACCTATTGAGCACGCCCGATTGGGTGCGCGCTCGCAACGCGTGGGATACTGACAACACCTTGGACATTCTGGGTGCTAGTTCCGTGGAGGAACTGCCTAATACGGATTGGATGGATGTGATGTTTGGCACGGGTATAGAGCAAGAATACAATGTATCTGTCAGTGCAGGTGGTGATAAGACCAAGGTGTTCTTATCATTAGGCTATTTGGACGAAAAGGGTACATACATGGACACGCGTGCTAAACGCTATTCTTTCCGTACGAACCTCGACCATAAGCTGAGCAAGCATATCACTATTGGAGAGTCGATCTATGGTGCTATGACCTCGTCGAACCCTGCCACCAACTCATCGATCTACAACCACACGGTGCCTTTCCGCACTGTCCCTGTGGCTGAGGTGTATGATGCGAATGGCGATTATGCACAAACTCCGATGTCGGTAGGTTCTGGTCCAAACTTTGCTGGTTTGGAGGCCGCTTATCATGATATAGAGGACAAGAATTATCATGTCAACGCACAAGCATATTTGAACGTGGAGTTTGTGCCAGGATTGACATGGCACACAGTGGGGTCTGCCACCTTGGGTGCATATTCCAAGCGTTTCTTTACGGAATATAAAGATTTTGGTCCAGTTCAGGTGGGGTTAGATGGTGGACAACTGGATTCCTATGCAGGTACAAATCTGCGATTGATGTTTAACTCGGTGTTGACCTATGATGCACAATGGGGTGATCATAACTTTAAGGCTATGGCTGGTACCGAGTGGTGGAAATTTGATGGTTATGACCTTACGGTCAATAGTTACGGATTCTCTATTCCATTGGCCGAGTCCATTGCACTTTCTTCTGCGGGAGCCACCAAGGATGCCTATGATGCTATTCCTCAAGAGCGCAGAGGTTCGGCTTTTGCGCGTATCAATTATGACTATCAGGGTAAATACCTATTGACGGCCAATTTCCGTGCAGATGCCTCTGATCGATTTGTAAAGAAGCACCGTTGGGGATTCTTCCCATCCGTCAATATAGGATGGCGTTTGAGCGAAGAGACATGGATTAAGGATTATGCTTCCCATTGGTTGTCTAATGCCAAGATTCGTGCTTCATGGGGTATCTTGGGAAATGATAATATCCCACAATATATGTACACTTCTACGTATTCTCTCAGCGGTGTAAGTCACGCTTTTGATAACACTGCAGTAGGACAAACAGGCGCATGGATTGCGATACTGGGTAATGAGGATCTGAAGTGGGAAGAAGTGAATCAGACCGATATAGGTTTGGATATGGGCTTCTTGAATAATCGCTTAACCTTTACCTATGACTACTACAATCGTCAGACCAGAGATATGCTCTATCGAGGATCATTGTGCTTGACGAGTGGTATGAGTTACTATTTCAGCAGCGACGACCCTGCCAATACGGTACCAGTATATTTCAATGCCGGATTGGTACAAAACCAAGGCCATGAGATCACGCTGCAATGGCAAGACAAGCGCCGAGAGGTGCAATATAGTATAGGCGTGAATATGTCGTTCAACCAAAATATGGTTAAGCAGGTAGGTGACAAACCTGGTGCTAGTATCATAGACAAGGGACTAGACGCCTCATGGCCACTGCTAGCTCGTACAGAAGATAATCATCCTATGTCGTTGTTCTATGGATATGAGGTGATAGGTATCTTCCAAAACCAAGAGCAAGTGGATGAATATAATCAATATGCTTTGGATCAATGGAAACTGCGTAATCCAGACCATCCATATGGTTTTGCAGAGAATGGTCAGCCGCTGAATGCAGATGGCAAGGAGATAGGTGTGTACTATCAAAAGGTCAATACGGGCATAGGCGACTTGATCTATGATGACAACGGCTATGGTTATGTCAATGCCGCGAGCCGCAAGTATATAGGTAATCCATGGCCTATCATGACGATGGGTATCAATGCGTCGGTTTCATACAAGGGGTTTGACCTATCGATGGTGTTCTCGGGGGCTTTTGGATTTGACATCATGAACCTCGTGAAACCTTACACACATATGTTTATGAGCGACAACACCACAGCAGCCATCTTCTCAACATCTTGCTTCGGCAGAGATAATATGGTTGTCACAGAGCATCCTCGCGTAGGATATTTGGATGCAGAAGACAAGGTCATAGGCGATGGTGCTGCCAACCGCAACTACTCCACCGTATCTGGATACATGGTAGAAAAAGGCGACTACCTCAAACTGAAGAATCTATCATTTGGATACACAGTGCCTAAAAAATACACACAAAAAATCAAGATGGAGCGATTGAGAGTATATTTCTCTGCGCAAAACTTATTCACCATTACCAACTACACAGGCATAGATCCTGAAATAGGCGGCAACAGCCTAATGTATAATGTGGATCACCAAAATCGCTACCTACCATCGCGATTGTTCTCATTCGGATTAGACATGTCATTCTAACAACATATAGCTACAACCATGAAAAAGAATATCTTTATCCCAGTATTGTCAGCATTGTTAGTATTCAATAGCTGTTCAGATTTCTTCGATATATCCAATCCACAGACGTTGTCCACAGACAATTTTCCTGCTACGATGGCACAAGTGGACCAACTAGTGACTTCTGCATATGCCCAAAGCCATAGCATAGGTATGTATGCCTTCTATTGGTTTCCCATGGGCGTATGGCTATACGACCATACAACCGACCTATACGGTTCTTACGACGAGCGTGCCACCTCTCAAGACAACTATACAAGCATTGATTCGCGCTACATCACGTCCACCTATACGGATCTTTGCAAATGGATGAAGCTCTCATCCACCGCCATTGAGGGCATTACATCGTATCGCGAAAACTATGCGCGAGATACCGAGATAGAAGAACTTGAATATGCTTTAGGTCAATGCTATTTTAATCGAGCATTGGCATATTGGCATGCGCAGATCTTCTTTGAATTACAGCCAGAAGCCTTGGGATTTCCAATCATCGATCGCATTATCTCAGATGTAGAGGCACTCAAACTGAAAAGAGCCACTGTGAAAGAAACATGGAGTTTTGTTATTAATGATCTGAAAAACGCCGTTAACCTGCTTGAGGGTCACAACGATGACACCTTCAGGGCTACCGAATGGGCAGCCAAGGGGCTGTTGGCGAAAGTATATATGCAATCGTTGTATATCTTTCCAGAAAACCAGCAGGCGGCCAAAGAGCTCATGGAGGATATTATACTGAATAGTGGTAAGCAGTTGGTGGCACACGATGTCTATGTTGATATGTTCTATGGTAATGAAGCCAACGAACACAACGCAGAGTCGCTCTATGAGCTGACGATGACATCCAATCCTAACCAAGACGGACCATGGGAGGGATACACCACGGGTTCAGGAATGCCAATGGTATATGCACCATGGTATGTGGATCTGGACATCCGATTCCGCAAGGGAAGAGAAGATAAGATTGATCCTCTGACATTGGAGGACGATGTGATTATCTGTAAGAAGTCTTCGCAATGGGGCAACAACTATGTACACGATAAGAATATCTCACGCTTTGGTTTTGCCAATTTCTATGGGGACACCGTTCCTCGTTTGACCCTGAACCCAGATTTTGACCACAACGGAACTCGTAGTTTGGAGAACTATCCATACATAATATCTACGCCTAACTACCGAGCAGAAGCGTTGACACTGAAAAATGATAAGTCCAAAGTGGATCCTCGTTTGCAGCTTTGTGCGGGTCAGCCCTATGTGGATGAATACATAGATGCTAAAGGAAGAACGACGGTATATGATCGTTCGTCGGAATGCAATAGTCATCCAGATCGACTAGCATGGCAACACCGTAAATACACCAATATCCGCGGCACAGAGATGGGGGCAGCTCCATACGGACTCAATGAGTCGAGCAATTGTAATTTCTATATCGTGCGTCTAGCAGATATCTACTTGCTCTATGCAGAGCTAATGGCCGATAGCGATCCAACGACAGCGTTAGAGTATGTCAATAAAGTGCATCGTCGTGCGTATGGATATGATCCTAATACCCCTTCTCCATACGACTATCATAGTCTTAGCGACCGAACGAAGGCCTATGACAACAATGATCCTCTCGCCAATGATCCGCTACGCTATGAGCGTTGGGCAGAGCTCTTTGCAGAGGGACAATGGTGGATGGATATTCGCCGATATAGAAACGGCGACTCAGAAGCTACCTATTATCAAAAAACCACTCATGGACCTATCACATGGAAGGGCGAACCAAGTTATGTGCAACCTATCCCACAATTGGAATTGGAGCGCAATGCTAATATGGAACAGTCAAAGGGGTATCCGGGGATTTAGGGTTTAGTGTTTAGAGTTTAGGGATATTATGAAAAAGAACCAAATTATAGTAGGAATATTATTTTGCATGCTGTTTTGTGCGTGCGAGCCAAAGACTACTGTCACTTCGCCTGATGGCAGGTTATCGGTAGCATGTAGTGTAGATAGTCTGGGCAGACCTTTATATCAAGTGTTGATGAATGGACAAGAGGTGATTTGCCCGTCCTCATTGGGTTTGCAGTTTTCGCAGACCGACCTCACGCAAGGTTTTACCCTGCAAGATACGAGATGCGACCAGCACAACGAGACTTGGGAAACCACTTGGGGAGAAGATCATTATATCGTGGATCACTACAATCAGCTCTTGCTCTCCTTGCGCCATCGTTCTGGCATCGAGATGCAGGTATGCTTTCGCGTCTTCAACGACGGATGGGCCATGCGATATATGCTGCCTGATATGGCAGATACGGTGCTGCTGAAGGAGTGTACGAGCTATCGGTTTGCTCAAGAGCCAACCGTATGGTCTATCCCATGGGAAACGGAGTACTATGAGGCATTGTGGCAACCTGCACCTATGAGCGAGATAGATACCGTTTGTTCGCCTATCACATTGCAATGGGATGATAACCTATATGCATGGATGCATGAGGCAGCACTGTATGATTACCCAGCACAGAACTACTATTATAGCGATAGCGCCTTGCATACCTACCTCACACCATGGCAATCGGGCGATGCGGCCTATCTGACAACCCCATTTGCCACGCCATGGCGCATGATGGTACTCAGCACCGAACTGAGTGGACTGGTGGAGTCGCGCATGCTACTCAACCTCAATGAACCCTGTAAGATAGAAGACACATCGTGGATCAAGCCCATGAAGTTTATCGGTATATGGTGGGGAATGCACCTCGAAACGATGACATGGCACCAAGGACCTATACACGGTGCTACTACCGAGAATATGAAACGCTATATCGATTTTGCCGCCGATAATGGCTTTGGTGGCGTTTTGGCGGAAGGTTGGAACACGGGTTGGGAAGACTGGGGCAAGCCAGACGTGGTGGCGCAGTTCTCCTTTACTACCCCATACTCCGATTATGATTTGGAGTATCTGACCGAGTACGCGCATCAACGCGGTGTGCAGATCATCTTCCACCACGAGACGCAGGGCAATGCAGCCTCTTACCAGCATCAACTAGATACCGCTTTTGCATATATGCAGCAGCACGGTATGCATGCTGTGAAGACGGGCTATGTGGCACCTACTATACAGACCATTGATGGGATCCAATACAACCGCTCGCAATCGGGCGTAAGACACTATCGCAAGGTGATAGAGACAGCAGCGAAATACCAAGTAAGCATTGACAACCACGAACCAGTGATGCCTACTGGATTGCAACGCACATACCCCAACCTGATGACGCAAGAGGGCATACGCGGACAGGAATGGAACGCATGGTCCACCGATGGTGGTAGTCCGGCAGAACATGTGACCGTGTTGCCATACACACGCATGTTGGCAGGCCCAGCAGACTATACGCCAGGCGTGTTTAATTTTAACAATCCGGTGCATCCTGGCACGCGTGTACACGCCACACTGGCTAATCAATTGGGCCTATTCGTAGTTTTGTATTCGCCATTGCAAATGGCATGCGATTTGCCAGAAAATTATAGCCAATATCCTGAGGAATTTGAGTTTATCAGAGTGGTCCCATGCGATTGGGAGAAGTCGATTCTGCTAGACGGTAAAATAGGTGATATGGCAGTAATAGCACGCCAAGCACGCAATACGGATAACTGGTATATAGGCGGTGTGACGGATGAGGAATCTCGTACGACAACGATTGCGTGGAGCCAGATCCTAGGCGCAGGAGAGTATGAGGCTATCGTCTATCGTGATGCATCGGATGCACATTGGGATACCAATCCATATGCCACACAGATAGACACTATCATGGTGGATTCCTCGTCCTCGCCATTGACCATAGAGATGGCTCCTGGAGGTGGATTCGCTATTCGAGTAGAAAAACGATAGGGATAATCGGCTCTTCTCCTTGATTAAACCGTTACCACCCCGTTACCATCCCGTAGTTATTCGCTACTAGTGGCGAGAGAATATGCCCACAACGCTGACGAATGGTCAGCGCTGTGGGCGTTGCTTGTTGGTAAGAATGATGTGTGAAATGTGTTTGTTAAGTGCCGAAAAATACAATTTTCCGGAGCAAACTGATGCTTCTTTTCCTGAAAAAAGAAAATAATCCGCCCTTTTCTTGCATATATGTATTATTTTTCTTACCTTTGTCGCCGATAGCGCGCGCTATGTGTGTGCGTATGTAGAAAATCACAATTAACTAAAATATAAAATCATGAAAAAAATTACTTTATTCTTGTTTGCCCTGTTGGCAATGGTGAGTAGCGCCAATGCACAACGCGCCTGGGCTTATGGATTAGGACTTGCCTCAGAAGGTGATTCCTATACCTTTACATTCAAAGCTACTACAGCTGCTAACGCTACCTTGGTGCTTTACCAAGACGGTGCAGAAGTAAGCACCGTTGATTTGGGTTCTGTTGTCGCAGGTGACAATACTTTCACCCTTACCAAAGACCAAATCAATCAAGTTGGTGTTTTCAACTGGGGTGTGAAATTGACAGGTGATGCAGTATTAGAGCTAACCCAATTAACCGATGATAGCCAAAATAATGGTTTCTGGTTTGCATATGGTGTAGGTGTAAACAACTGCCCAGAATCTCCATATTTTGGTAATATCTATGTATCTAATCCTCGTCATAGTTCAAAACCAAAAGAAACTGGTTTTTATAAATATAGTCCAGAATTGGTATTGGATGAAACTATTTTTGAAGCTGGTGCGAAGGTAGGATACAAACCTGCTAATGTTACATTAGCCAATGCTGTGGATGCTATTCAGCGTATGGCAGTTAGTCCTGTAGATGGTACCGTTGCTTTTGTACAATGGAACAAAGCTCCATTCGCAGCTTATGGTATGAATCCTGCTAATCTTGCAGGTGATGCTACTAATCTAACTGAAGGCATTAATCAACCAGTTGCATTGTGCTATGATCATGAGGGTTCGCTTTGTGTATTGAGTTATGATGGAAAATCGGAAGGTGTATCTGTATATGGAATTTACATTATCAAGAATGGTGAGAAAACTACATTCTTCAGCCAAGCTGGCTGGGTTGCTGGTGGCTATTGTGAAATAGCATCCGATGGTCAAGGCGGCTTCTATGTAATGAGTGGAAACTTAAATGCTTCCAATGTTGTAACCTCTGCTAAATTACAACATATCAGCAAAAAAGGCGTGATAGACCTAACTGTACTTCCTGGTGGTGAGGAATTAGTTGAAGCACCAAGTAATTTCAACCGTTTGCGTTTGGCTTACGACTTGAAGCACGATGTGTTTGCGATTGTAGGCGACAAGAAAGTAAATCTCTATAATGCTACTTATGATGCAGAGACGGGTGCTCCAACCCTTACAAAATGGATTTCAACTCCTGAAATAGGAAACAATGTAGATGGTGTTGCTTTTGACTATGCAGGTGATCTATATGTTGTATCTGCTGCCACAGAGACATTCTACAAATACGCTCTTCCAACCAATGATAACACTTGCACTACTCCTGCTCCTAAGACACAAGAGGTAGTGTTGGGTGCTACACAATATCAATTGACAATTATTGTGAACGGCAATGGTAGTGTGACAGGTGCAGAAAGTGGACAATATGCAGAGGGAAAAACTTTTGAATTGACGGCAACCCCAGCAGAGCATAATAAGTTTATCGGTTGGACATATGGCGATGCAAGTTCTACTGATAACACATTGTCAATTACATTGAATAGCGATCTTACTATAACCGCTAACTTCGAGGAACTTCCACAATATAGTGTTACAGCACATATTGCACCAGATCCTAATATGGGTACTGTAGAAGGCGCAAGTATGTACTATGAAGGTCAAGAAGTAACTTTGACTGCAAAAGCTAATCAAGGTTATGCTTTTGTGAAATGGGATGACGAGACTACCGAGCCTACTATCACTTTTGAAGCGACAGCAGATGTAATACGCACTGCATACTTCAAGAAAGTAGCTACTCGTGCTTGGGCATATGGTCTGGAAATGACAGAAGGAGCAGATGATTATACCTTCCAATTCACTACAACAGCTGATGGAGAGGTGAAAATCTTATTCAAGGATATGGATGGCAACGAATTGATTCAATACCCTATTGGTGCTTTGGGGGCAGGCGAACATACCCAAGCAGTACCAAAAACTTACTTCGCTGACATTCATAAAGATGCATATTGGTCAGTACAAATCGACGGCGCAGAGATTACTGAGTTGGCTGAACTGACAGCAGATAATGATGCTTATCGTTTCTACTGTCCTCAAGGTGTGGTAGTGGATAACAATACCGATTCTGAGACCTTTGGTCAAATCTATGTGGCTCAACCAATGAATGGTGACACAGATGGTAAGACAGAGCGTACAGAAACACAAAAGCGTGGTATCTTCCTCTTTGATCAAACTTTGACTTCTCTCAACCCAACCGATAATACAGGTGTTCTTCCAAACAATATCGAGTGGGCTGCAAAAGGTCGTCAATCTATTCACCGCATTGCTATCAACCCTGCTACCAATCAATTGGCAATGGCATACAATATTGCACCAGGTGCTGTATGGGCCGTAGATGCTGCTAATGTGGCTGGCGATGCTACTAACCTCATCGTAGGTACTGCTATCACATTGCCAAACTCTATCTGCTTCGACGAAACAGGTGCGTTGTATGTAATGGATAACGCTAATGCTACCACAGGTGCTGCTGTTTACAAAGTACTGGATGGCAAAGCAGAGGTATTTGCAGAGAAAAACACGAAATGGGCGAATGTCGAGAATGCGCTTGCAGCAGATGGTCGTGGCGGATTGTGGATGCTACAATATCGTGGCCAATTGGATGGCTACAATATATTAACCCACTTGAATGCAGAGGGTCAAATTGACTTTGAGGTTAATGCTACTACACCTAATGGCTTTACTAGTCAATCAACTCATCGTGGTGCTATGGCATACAACCCACGCGAAAATATGTTGGCTATTGGTATCGGACCTGATGGCCAGATTGGTGTATCTCTCTACAAGGTTACTTATGACGAGACCACAGGCGTTCCTTCTTTAGCCTTGTTTGCTCAAACTCCAGCTATTGGCGCTAATGTTGATGGTTTGGGATTCGACTATGCTGGCGACTTGTATGTAGTTTCTGCTTCTACAGAGCGTTTCTACAAGTATGTACTTCCTACCGAGGAAAATATCTGCGAAGTACCAGCTGCGAAGAATCAAGCCATCAAGTTGGGTGCACAATGTACAGTTACTGCACTTGCAAACGACGATGCAATGGGTACCGTAACTGGTGCTGGCGAATATGAAGTTGGCGCAACAGTTACTCTTACCGCTTCTCCTGCTCCTGAGCATCGTTTCCTCCATTGGACAAAAGACGAAGTAGAGGTATCTACCGATGCAACTTATACCTTTACCGCTACCGAGAATGTAACCCTCGTTGCTCACTTCGAAGCAATCCCTAAATACAATATCTCTGCTGGTGCGAATGATGGTACAATGGGTACCGTTACTGGCGCTGGCGAATACCTAGAAGGTACAACAGTAGAATTGACTGCTACTGCTAATCCAGGATATATCTTCGTAGAATGGAGCGATGGCGAGAAATCTGCTACACGCACTATCACCGTTAAGGAAGAGGCTGTTTACACTGCCTTCTTCAAAGCCATCCAGGCACGCGCGTGGGCATACGCATTAAATATGGTAGAGGACGGCGACAACTATGTATTCTCTTTCACCGCTACCGCTACTGCTGAGGCTACTTTGCATTTTGAATATACCGATGGTACACCTGCATTTGACCACCCAGTAGGACAAGTCACCGCAGGACCTGTAACTCCTATCACTATCGCTAAGTCTCAATTCGCTGGCACCAAAGATATCAACTGGAGCGTAGAACTCGACGGCGAGGAGATTGACAATGTATATCAACTAACCGACGCATCTGACGACAACCTACACTTCTACTTGCCACAAGATGTGAAGGTAAACAACAACCCTAATTCAGAGTATTTCGGTACGATCTATGTAGCTGAGCCATATGCAGGTGCAGGTGAAGGTTCTTCTACTCACTCCAAGACTCAGACAGCAGGTATCTATGTATATAATCCAGCATTGGAGATCCAAAACTATGCAGAAGGTTATGTACCAAGCAATGTGACTCTAAATGCAGCAGATAAGTATAATACATTGCATCGTTTGGCAATCCATCCATTAACCAGTGAGGTGGTGTTCACACAAGGTGTGGGTGCGTATGTTTGGGCTGCAGATCCAGCAAATCTTACCGCTGAGGCAACTAACCTCGCTGAAGGTACAGGTATTGCGAAGACTAACTCTGTATGCTTCGACGAGAATGGTGTGATGTATGTATTTGATGCTACTACTGAAGGTGGTGGAACCTTGTACAAGGTGGAAGATGGCGTAACAACCGCAGTTGTTAGCACTCCTGCTATTGCTAATGATCGCAACTCATTGGCAGCTGATGGTCATGGCGGTGTATGGATTGGTCAAAACCGCGGTCAAATGGATGCATACAACTACCTTACCCACGTCAATGCAGCTGGCGCTATTGATTACGAGGTAAACGTCAATTCAGCAGAAGAGGTGAAAGCGATGTTTGCTGCAAACATGAACCGTGGTCATATTGCTTATGATGCACAACGCGACGTATTGGCAATCGGTGGTGGCGGCAAGGTGACTTTGCTCCACGCAGAATATGATGAGAATGGTACTCCTACTTTGACCAAGTGGACAGAGACTCCAATGTTCAATCCAGAGAAACCTGCATGGAATATTGATGGTCTGGCGTTTGACTATGCAGGTGACTTGTATGTAATGTGTGCTTCAAACGAGACATTCTACAAGTATGTACTTCCTACCGTGGAGAATATCTGCGTAGTACCTGCTGCAAAGGTAATTGAAGTGGATAAACCAAAATATACTCGTGAGGTAGAAGCAGATAATTTCGGTACAATCTGTTTGCCATACGGATCAAGCAACTACACTGGAGCTGAGTTCTATGAGATTGCATACCTTGAACTGGAAGCTGACGGAACAACTCCTAAGGGTATTTGGCTAGACGAAGTAGTTGAACCACTAGTAGCGGGTAAACCATATATCTTCTTGGCAACAGCAGATGAATTAGTGGTTTACTACGAAGGCGAGGAAGTCCTCAATCCTGTTGAGGGAGAAGCAGGATTGACCGGAATATTCGTGGGTATCACTGACGGAAGCGTTTTGGAAGGCAATTACATGATTTACAACAATACGTTCGTGCTCTGCGAACCAGGTTGCTGGTTGGATAAAAACCGTGCGTATATTGAGCATGATGCTCTACATGATAGTACAACTCCAGTAAGTCCAATACCTGGTCGTCGTCGCGTATGTATGGGAGCTGCAGGTGACAACCAAGCGACTGGTCTAGAAGGATTGATAACTCCAAATAATCAAGCCGCGAAGGTTATCAAGAACGGTCAACTCATCATCATTCGTGGTAGCGAGATGTATAACGCACAAGGCGTTCGCCTTTGATAGTTATAAACTATGAGTGATAAGTGATAAGTTAAGGTTAGAGGCAAGAATTGCGGCGAGAGCCGCATTCTCCTCGCCTTTACACCAGACACTATAAACTTTACACGAAAACAAGAACTTATGAAAAAAATATATCAAAATCCCAAAACGAGTGCGGTGGAGATAGCGCCACGCGCTGTGCTATGCTCGAGTCCTGGATTTGTAAACCCTAATTTGGATTTTGGCGGATCTCAAGGAGGTGTCGGAGGAGCATAATGCTCACCGATAACACACCAAGTAGGTGTGGCAAGAGTCAAGGAATCGTGCTTCAACATGGAGGCACGATTTTTTGTTTTGACGGCTAGCCGATATATATGTGACGATTTGATAGATACATCTATCATTTTTACAAAAAAGTATTCGTTTTTTTGCAGTTGTGCATTTTTTTTCGTACCTTTGTAGCCGAATATGAGTACTAGGCTTTATTCACCACACTACACTACACCACACAGAATTATACTAACAATTAAATATATACGATTATGACTATTAATGATTACAAATTCGCTGGTAAGAAAGCGATTGTTCGCGTGGACTTTAATGTGCCATTGAACGAGAACGGACAAATCACAGACGACACCCGTATCCGTGGTGCGTTGCCAACCCT